>ERZ772881.1249-NODE-1249-length-23518-cov-11.050292_pt1 | contig 23518 bp, 24 predicted proteins | sample MGYA00580581_ERZ772881 | MGnify/ENA primary metagenome ERZ772881 (study PRJEB29015, sample SAMEA2737668) | human gut metagenome | biome: human gut; feature: human-associated habitat; material: faeces | place: China | collected 2012 ...
AAAGAAGAATTAATTAGTTGAGTATTTGGTGAAAGGAAAAGATGAAACGAGTTCTAATGCTGGCGTCCGTCGCCTCTATGATCGACCAATTTAATATGCCGAATATTGCATTGTTGCAGAAACTGGGGTACGAGGTAGATGTGGCCTGCAATTTTATTGAAGGAAACACCTGTTCAGATGAGCGTGTCGCAGAATTGAAGCAGAAACTGCAGGATATGCATGTGCGCTGCTACCAGATAGATTTTGCGCGGAATATCAAACACATGGGGCAGAACATGAGGGCACTGAGGCAGGTGGAAAGTTTGATGAAGCAAAATCGGTACGCATTTTGCCACTGTCACAGCCCGATTGGTGGTGTGGTGGCACGGATCGCCGGGCACAGGACAAAAACGAAGGTGATTTATACCGCGCACGGATTTCATTTCTATCAGGGGGCTCCGATTGTGAACTGGCTGGTGTACTATCCGGTGGAGAAGATGCTGAGCCGATGGACGGATGTGTTGATAACGATCAATCATGAGGACTACAAGCTGGCAAAAAAGAAATTTAAGATGAAAAAGCTTACCTACGTGCCAGGGATTGGAATAGATACACAAAGGGAAGGTTTGTCTCAAAAGGAAAAGGAAGAGAAACGTAAGGAGTTGGGAATTCCACAAGATGCATTTTTGATCACAAATGCTGCTGAGTTCACTCCGAATAAAAATCAGAAGACAGTGATTGAGGCAATCGAACAATTACATAATCCCAATATTTACTTTGTGATGTGCGGTATTGGAGAAAAGAAAGCAGAATTAGAACAGTATGTGAAAGAGCATGGATTGGAGGAACATATCCGATTTGTGGGATTTCGCAATGATCTGCATGAAATTCTTCAGATATCCGACTGTTTTGTGTTGTCTTCGTTCCGGGAGGGGTTATCGGTGGCACTGATGGAAGCCATGGCAGAGGGACTTCCTGTGGTGTGTGGCAGGATTCGCGGAAATGTGGATTTAGTTAAAAATGGATTTGGTGGTCTGTTACTTGCTCCTGAAGATATAAAAGCGTACGAAAACGCATTTATTAAATTATATGAAATGAGACAGCGGAAACCAGGGATGTTTGAACAAATGGGAATTACAAATCAGAAAAATATAAAAATGTTCGGTAGGAATGCGGTGGAGCAAGTGATGGAAAACGTCTATCTAGACACATGATAATGAAAATGGGCGTCGAAAAATATATATAGAAATCACATATGATAGAATTGTGGTCTTGTTTTTACGACATATTATGATATACTTTATAACGGTATGGTTAAAATTAGGGTTATACCAAATATAATGAAATCGGAGAATGCAAAAGTGATAAAATATCAACAAAATAGATGGTTGATTAAAATTTTTACAATATTAGAGCTGTTAATACTTGGATTTATGGGGTTATTCTATTATTCTTGTGGTGAACAGCTTTATGTGAGAGAATCAGGAGGTAATATTGCTGAATTTGGGGCAACCAATGATACCGGAGAACTTGTAAAAGGCGTATCAGTGGAACAAACGTATACATCAGTTATGGATCAGATCTCACAGATTGGTGTAATGGTTTCGAATTATGGACAGGCATATACGAGTAAATTATATATAGATATACAGAATGTTACCAGAAATCAAATGATTGCAAAGAAAACATTTGATGTGGCAAACGTAGGATTGAATCAATATGTATATGTCAAGGTTCCGGAGAAAACAGTTGTTTACCGAGGGGATATTATAAAAATTTCCATTACATCAGATGCAGAGTCAGGAAATGCACCAACCGTACTGTATAATGCTGGTTACACATTTGAACAGGGAGCGGTAGGAACGAATGCTGCATTGTACATAAATAACAATATTGTTCCCGGAACATTGTGCATTTCTGCAGAAGGAAAAGATTTTGTCTGGACAGGACCAAATTATTGGAAGATCGTATGTTTGGTAGCGGGAATTACAGCTTGTTTATACTGGATTTTAGCATGGAGATTTAAGAAAGGAAAGAATAGTTATTTCTTTTCTTTATTTGGCGTTGTAAAAAAGTATGGGTTTTTAATAAAACAGTTAGTTTCCAGAGATTTTAAAACGAGATATAAAAGATCTATTTTGGGTGTATTTTGGAGTTTCTTAAATCCATTGTTGATGATGATAGTTCAATATTTGGTCTTTTCACAATTGTTCAAATCAGACATAGATAATTATCCAGTATACTTATTGAGTGGATTAGTGATTTTTAATTTCTTTAATGAAGGAGTAGGGCAGGCGCTTACATCCATTGTTGGAAACGCTCCGCTTATTACAAAAGTGTATTTGCCGAAATATGTGTACCCTGTTACAAGAGTATTATCGTCAGGTATAAATTTACTAATGTCCTGGATACCTTTGATAATTGCGGCTTTGATTACTGGAGAGAGTATTACAAAAGCCTATTGGATGGTCCCTTATATTTTGATATGCCTTATGATATTTACTATGGGATGGGGAATGGTTATGGCTGCCGGAATGACATTTTTTAGGGATTTACAGTTCTTATGGGGGATTTTTAGCATGGTATGGATGTATTTGACACCAATTTTTTATCCATTATCTATTGTTCCAAAAGAAATAAGAGGTTATTTTGAGTATAATCCTATGTTACATTATGTAAATGCGATTCGAGCGATTGTTCTGGATGGAGTAACACCAAAACCGATAGAGTTTATGATCTGTACGGTGTCGGCGTTGATTATGTTATTGTTAGGGGGATTTATATTTAAAAAGACACAAGATAAATTTATTTTTTATATATAGGAGATTTGTCATGAGTGAACCAATGGTTGAGGTGGAGAATGTCTCTTTAAAATTTAATATTGACAGAAATAGAGCAACTTCATTAAAAGAGTTTTGTGTGCGCTGGTTAAAACGAGATATTAAGAAGGAAGAATTTTGGGCATTACAGGGTATTTCTTTTGAGGTGGAAAAGGGGGATGTGATTGGTATCATTGGTCATAATGGTGCTGGAAAGAGTACTTTACTTAAAGTAGTTTCTGGTATCATGAAACCAACGAAAGGTTCTGTAAAATTAAGAGGAAACATCGTTCCAATGCTGGAACTTGGGTCAGGATTTGATTTTGAACTTTCCGGTAGAGAGAATATTTATTTGAATGGAGCTATTCTGGGATATTCGGAAAATTTTCTGAAAGAGAAATATAATGAAATAGTTGAATTCTCAGAACTTGGAAGCTTTATAGAGGTACCGATTCGCACTTATTCATCAGGTATGCTTGCACGGCTTGCATTTTCGATTGCTTGTATTGTGAAACCTGAAATTTTGATAGTAGATGAAATCTTATCAGTCGGAGACGCTGATTTTCAAGAAAAAAGTCGCGCAAGAATGATGGAGTTAATGACGGGTGGAACAACAGTGTTCTTTGTTTCACATGATATGGATCAGATTAAAGAGATGTGCAATAAAGTTTTATGGATTGAACATGGAATTATGCAGAAAATAGGAACAACAGAAGAAATATGTAAGCAATATGCTGGAATAAAATAAATGGAGGATAAAAATGAAGGTTGTAATTTTAGCAGGTGGATTAGGAACGAGAATATCAGAGGAATCACATTTAAGACCAAAGCCAATGATTGAGATTGGTGGACAGCCTATCCTGTGGCATATTATGAAGGAGTATTCTTATTACGGATTTGACGAATTTATAATTTGTGCAGGATATAAGCAACAGGTAATTAAAGAATATTTTGCAGACTATTATTTACATCGTTCTGATATTACATTTGATTTCTCAAAGGGGAATTCTATTCAAATTCATAACAATGTAGCTGAACCATGGAAGGTTACAATTGTTGATACAGGATTGAATACTTTGACAGGCGGTCGGATTAAGAGAGTGAAGGATTATATTGGCGATGAAACTTTCATGTTGACTTATGGAGATGGGGTTTGTGATGTAAATATCAAAGAAGTATACGAATTTCATAAAAAAGGTGGAAAACTTGCTACTATGACTGCAATTCAGCCAGGTGGAAGGTTTGGCACATTGGAAATTAATGAAAATAATACTATTGAGAAGTTTGCAGAAAAAAGAAAAGAAGATGGTGGATGGATCAATGGTGGTTATATGGTATTGGAACCACAGGTAATAGATTATATAGATGGAGATATGACAACATTTGAAAGAGAACCATTGGAACGCCTGTCGCAAGAGGGACAGTTACAAGCATATAAATATGATGGATTCTGGCAGTGCATGGACACTATGCGTGATAAGATGCAGTTAGAGGAAATGCTGGAACAAGGGAAAGCTCCGTGGAAAGTGTGGGATAAATAATATGGATTTAAGTTTTTACAAGGGCAAAACAGTTTTAATCACAGGACATACCGGATTCAAAGGAAGTTGGATGTGCAAAGTATTGCAAAAGATTGGAGCGAATGTGGTAGGGTATTCACTTCAGTCACCGACAGAACCTAACCTATTTGAAATGGCTAAGTTAGGTGAAAAGATGCATTCAATTATCGGAGATATTCGTGATTTAGATAGATTAAATGAGATTTTTGATCAATATCAGCCGGAAATTGTTATTCATATGGCAGCACAGCCAATTGTAAGGGAGAGTTATGTTAATCCGGTGTATACATATGAGACAAATGTCATGGGAACGGTGAATATTTTAGAGGCTGTACGTTTACATGACTGTGTGAAATCGGTTATCAATGTCACAACAGATAAGGTATATCGTAATAATGAGTGGGCATGGGGATATCGAGAGAATGATATTTTGGACGGATATGATCCGTATTCTAATTCAAAATCTTGCTCTGAATTAGTTACAAGTTCTTATAAAAAGTCTTTCTTTCAAGACAGAGCGATTGCAATTTCTACCTGTAGAGCAGGAAATGTTATTGGAGGAGGAGATTTCGCAAAAGACAGAATTATTCCGGATTGCGTACGTGCACAGGAAAAGAATGCTAAAATAATTGTAAGAAATCCTTATTCTATCAGACCTTATCAGCATGTTTTGGAACCGGTTTGTACCTATCTGAAACTTGCAGAATTGCAGCTGAAAGACAGAGAAAAATATGAGGGAAATTACAATATTGGTCCGGATGATCAGGATTGTGTAACAACTGGAGAATTAGTTGATTTGTTTTGTAAAGGATGGGGAGAGGATGCAACCTGGGAAGACAGATCAGAGAAAAATGCTCCGCATGAGGCAGGATTCCTGAAGTTAGATTGTTCAAAAATCAAACAGACTATGGGGTGGAGACCTAAATGGCATATTGCTGAAGCTGTAAATAATTGTGTTAAATGGAGTAAGATCTATTTGGACGGCGGTAATATCGTAGAGGAAATGGACAAAGAGATAACAGATTATTTAAAGTAAAGGAAGATAAGTAAATTATGAAGAAAGCAATTGTAACAGGAGCAAATGGATTTGTTGGTGGTGCAGTTACCAGAACACTTATAGCAAATGGAGTTCGGGTAATTGCTTTAGATATGGAAGGTTGTAATGGTAACATTCCCGACAGCGAAATGGTAGAATATTATCCGTTTTCATTAGATGCTATTGATGATTTGGAGGAAACATTGAAGAATAAACAAGCGGATATTTTTTATCATTTTGCCTGGGCGGGATCGGCAGGACCACAAAGAGCAAATACAGAATTACAGTTAAAAAATGCACAATGGACAGTAGATTGTTTGAAGTTTGCAAAAAAAGTGGGTTGTACACGATTTGTGAATGCGGGCAGTATTATGGAGCAGGAAACTATAAAAGCTGTATTTAATGCGGGAAACAAACCGGGACTTGGGTACATATATGGTAGTGGAAAGCTGGTTGCACATACAATGTGTAAGTCGGTAGCAGCAGATATTGGTATTGATTTATTATGGGCAATGATTACAAATGCCTACGGTGTCGGAGAAAAAAGTCCAAGAATGGTGAACACCACCATTCAGAAATGTATAAAAGGAGAAGCTCCTCAGTTTACGGCCGGAACGCAGAATTATGATTTTGTATATATTGATGATGTCGCAAAGGCATTTTATTTGATCGGGCAAAATGGAAAGCCATTTAATGAATATCTCATAGGTTCATCAAATGCAAAACCATTAAAGGAGTTTCTTTTGGAGATGAAATCAGCTATTGCTCCGGAATTGGATTTTGTATTTGGAGATATTCCGTTTACCGGTATAAATCTTACATTAGATGATTTTGATTGCTCAAAAACGGAGAAGGATACTGGCTTTAAGGCAGAAATCAGTTTTGCAGAAGGATGTAAAAGAACGCGAGATTGGTGGTTAGAAATTCAGAAGAAGGAGACATTATGATTCAGAAGTTTGAGTTTGAAAAGACAGAAATTGAGGGATTGATAAAAGTTACACCATTTAATGCAGATGATGTAAGGGGATGCTTTACAAAAGATTATTCGAAAGAAGTATTTGAAGCAAATGGAATTAATCATGATTTGCAGGAAGTGTTTTATACTACTTCCTATAAAGGAGTGATCCGTGCATTACATTTTCAGAGAGTAAAGCAGCAACCTAAATTGGTCAGATGTATTTATGGTCATGTGTATGATGTTGTAGTTGATTTAAGAAAAGATAGCCCGACTTTTAAAAAGTGGTTAGGTTTTGATCTGATTGGAACGAAGCATAATGAAATACTGGTTCCTGCGGGATGTGCACATGGATATCTGGTACTGGAAGAATCTATTGTAAGTTATAAATGTGCAGAAAAATTTTATGGCGAGTATGACGATGGAATTATGTGGAATGATCCAGAGATTAATGTAGAGTGGCCACTTGATAAAATTGGTGGTGTAGACAAAGTGATTCTTGCAGATAAGGACAAAAATTTGCAGAGTTTTCATGAATTCATAACTACATATGGAGGATTTTAAAATGCCATATGATGCAATTGTGGTAGGGTGTGGACTGTCTGGTGCTGTTGTTGCACGGTATTTGGCAGAGCAGATGAATCAGAAAGTTCTGGTAATAGATCGACGTCCCCATATTGGTGGTAATATGTATGATTACAAAGATGAGCATGGAATACTAGTTCATCAATATGGACCACATACATTTCATACGAAGAAAAAAGAATTGTACAATTATATGTGCAAGTATGCTGACTGGGAAGAATATCATTTGACTTGTGGAGCAGTCATTAATGGAAAATATACACCGACACCATTTAATTTTCAGACGATTGATGATTTCTACGAAAAGGATAAGGCATCTGCCATCAAACAGGCGATCAAGGAGGCATATCCAGATAGTGAATTCGCTACAGTGTTAGAATTGCTGCATCATAAAAATAGTTTGATTCGTGAATATGCGCAATTTCTTTTTGAAAATGATTATAGCTTGTATACAGCAAAACAATGGGGAGTGTCTCCGAAAGAGATTGATCCGAGTGTATTAAAAAGAGTTCCGATTCGGTTCAGTTATGAAGAGGGATATTTTGATGATGCATATCAGGTGATGCCAAAAAAATCGTTTGCAGATTTCTTTAAGAATATTCTAAATCATTCTAATATTACAGTTTCCTTGAATACAGATGCAAAAACAGTTATAAATTTGAACAGGGAATCAAGGGAAATAATGTATAACAGTCATGTATTTGAGGGAAAGGTCATTTATACAGGACCGATAGACGAATTGTTTGATTATAAATATGGAATATTACCATATCGTTCATTGAGATTTGAATGGAAGAGTGAACAAAAGAGCAGTTTTCAAGATGCTCCGGTGGTTGCATATCCGCAAGCAAATGATTTTACAAGAATAACAGAATATACGAAATTGCCAGTACAAAATGTTGATGGATGGACAACCTATGCGATTGAATATTCATTGCCATATAAGAATGGCATGAAGACAGAACCATATTATCCAGTGCTAACAAAAGAGTCTCAGGACATTTATCAAAGATATTTAGAGAAGGCAAAAGAATATTCTAAATTATTTTTATGCGGAAGACTTGCGGATTTTAAGTATTATAATATGGATCAAGCGTTAGAAAGAGCTCTTCGAGTATGTGAGATGATACGCGAGTAATTAGATGGTATAAAATATTGAGTTATTATTATTATTTTAAGTAATAATATAACTATTTTAAGAAAATATAAAGTGTTGTTAAAAATGCGGAGGGAATCATCAAATGGGAGATACTTCAGATATTAAAATTTTTGTATCACATAGAATAGATAAAGATACTGAGATAATTGATAGTCCATTATACTATAATATTAGATGCGGAGCCGTCTATGACAAACGAGAAAAAGTAGAAATATTAGGTGATAATGTTGGTGAAAACATTTCAGAAAAGAGGAATTCATTTTGTGAATTAACAGTTATGTATTGGGCTTGGAAAAATATGCAAGCTGATTATTATGGATTATGTCATTACCGTAGATATTTATCATTTGCAGAACATTCTGCTAATATTATTGAGAAAAATTATATAGATTCAAAACTCATTAGTGAATACAAACTTAACGATATTAATGCGTTAAAAAATTTGGTGAATAAATACGATATACTAGCATGTTATCCTGAAAATGTAAAAAATGAGATAAATCTCCAGCAAGAGTCTGTATATGATATGTGTAAAAATAGAATTGGCGACTATGATATCAATGGTGTTAAAGAAACATTAAATTTAATTCAAAAAAGGTGGCCACAGTATTATACAGATGCCCTAGAGTATTTTCATGCTCCTTATGCACAATTTTATAATTGCTTTATAATGAAAAAAGAGTATTTTAATCAGATGTGCACATTTGTATTTGATGTATTATTTGAATTAGAAAAAAAATTGGATACTCAATATTATAATGAATCTAATAATCGTATGCCAGGATTTATGGGAGAACATTTGATTGGTATATTTTATCATTTCTTAAAAAAAAGGAAAGTAAAAATTAAGTATTTAGATTTAGTTTATATTCACAAACCGGAAAAGACACCAGCGTTAGAACCTGCCTTTGAAGAGAAAAATGTTCCTATCGTTTGTATGTGCAGTAACTATTATGTGCCGTATTTTGCAATACTTCTACAATCTCTGATTATGGTGATGTCTGTGGAAAATAATTATGATATCATTATTTTAACGAAGGGCGTGGATATTCAAAAGCAACGTGATTTACAAAAAATGGTATGTGAATTTAAGAATATTTCCTTAAGATTTGTATCTCCACATAAGGAGTTTGACGGAACACACTTGTATATTGCTTCAACTTGCTATTCAGATGAAGCTTATTATAGGGTGTTAGTTCCTTGGATTTTAGCAAAATATAAACGAGCAATTACATTAGATTGTGATCTTATTTTTCAAAAAGATCCAAAAAAATTATTAACTATTGATTTTGCTGAAAATGAATGTATAGCAGGAGCAAAAGATGTTGCATATCAGGGTTGGTTCAAGACTGATAAGAAGCAACAAGAGTATGCAAATAAAACTTTGAAATTGTCAGATCCGTATAATTATGTAAATACAGGAGTTTTAGTTATGGATTTGGTTAAAATTAGAAATTTGATAACCAAAGATGAAATGTTAAAATTTATACTGAACAACAAGTTCCAAATACAAGAACAAGATGCATTAAATGTTATATTTGAAAAAAATTTTAAATATATAGATATAAAATGGAATTATTATGTAGAAGTTAATCCAACCATTGCTTATTGGATAAAAAATGCTCCATTAAAGTATAAAGAACAATATGAACAAGCAGGTAAACAGCCCTATATTGTTCATTATGCCTCCAATCCAAAACCATGGGATATGCCAGAGATTCCGTATGCGTCTTTATTTTGGAGAATTGCTCGCACAACACCATATTACGAACAATTATTATATCGTTCTATGAGAGGGCTAGCATCCTTAGAACCGAAAAAATCTAAAAATATCTCTTTCAAAAAAATGTGTGATGCATTATTGCCAATAGGATCCGTACGAAGAAAAGTTATATCTCGTGCAATGAAATGTAATCAAACTATATTTGGTATGATATCAGGAAAATATAATCAAGCATAGTAAGCGCAAAATAATTCGACGGATTTTCCTAAATTCGGAATGCTCTTATAATAAGCATTAGGAAATGCTAGTGTTTCACTACATGGGAGCATCCCAAAGTTTGTGTAAACCTCCAAACTTATGTAAGATAAAATTACTCAGTTTGGAGGTTATTTTATGGCAAGAAGAAAAGACAGCCCACAAAAAGCAGCAATGAGAGAAATGATGCGAGACTATCTGAAAAACAACGATATCAGCATCAAAGATGGCACCGATGTAAATAGCATTATGCGTGACATGATGTCTGTTCTTTTGGAAGGTGCTTTGGACGAGGAATTGGATGAAGAATTAGGATATTCTAAGTATGATTATCGTAGCAAAGAAACAGATAACAGCAGAAACGGTCATTCCAATAAAACCATGCACACCAGTTATGGAGATATGGATGTAGCTATACCAAGGGATCGTAACGGTGATTATGAACCACAGCTGATTAAAATGTATCAGAATACTGTAACTCAGGACATGGAAGAAAAGATACTTTCAATGTATGCCAAAGGAATGACCAACGGAGACATTGAATCTCACATGCGTGAAATGTATGATATTGATATTTCTGACAGCACAATCAGCCGGATCACAGATAAAATTCTGCCGATTGTAAAAGAATGGCAGGAACGCCCTCTGGAAGAAGTGTATGTTGTAGTATTTATGGATGCAATCCATTATCATGTCCGCAGTGAAGGACGTATTGTAAAACGTGCGGTTTACATTGCTCTTGGTATCGACATGAATGGAAAAAAAGATGTCCTTGGAATGTATGTTGGGGAAAACGAAAGTGCAAAGTTCTGGCTTTCTATCATGAATGGATTAAAAAACAGAGGTGTTGAAGATATCCTGATTGCATGCGTTGATGGTTTAAATGGATTCCCACAGGCAATCGAGGCTGTTTATCCCAAAACAGAGATTCAGCAGTGTATCATTCACCAGATCCGCAATTCAACGAAGTTTGTCTCCTACAAAGATATCAAAAAACTGATGGCTGATCTGAAGCTTGTATATGCGGCTCCAACGGAAGAAACAGCTTTAAATGAGTTAGAATTGTTCAAAGATAAATGGGATTCCAAGTACCCGAAAATCTATAAATCCTGGAATGATAACTGGGCAACCCTGTCCACTTATTTCAAATATCCGGAGGCAGTAAGACGGCTGATTTATACCACAAATGCCATTGAAGGATTCAACCGCCAGCTCCGGAAAGTGACTAAAAGCAAGGCGGTATTTCCGTCGGATGACAGCCTTTTGAAAATGCTGTATCTGGCAACCATGGATATCACGAAAAAATGGACCGGACACAGGCAGGACTGGGGACAGATCCATTCCCAGCTTGAAATTTATTTTGAAGAACGTCTGGCAGGACGGAACCTGTAAAGCAGTCAATTTTAGGCAGGTTTTATTGACATGCCTAAAAACTACTGTATAATGCAGATATGGGCAGAATCCGGAAAATCGGCTCTGCCCATTTGTAACTATTCACAAATCTTATATCAGTTTTTAACGTTTACACAAAACTTGAAACGGTCTCAAGAGCTATCTGAGGCAGTCGGCTAGACTGTCCCAGAAATAACCCTTTTGAGATGCTTGCGGCAACTCACAAATATTTATTTTCCTTTGTGTTGTCCATATTCATATTTGTGAATAAATCAACAACATCACCTAATACCCTCTTATCCAAATCAGGACTTGCATATTTCTTAGGCAATACATTTTTAAGAGATGTATTTTCTTTTTCGATAGCTCTCATTGCCTCATCTATAACCATTCCAATTTCAGGAGTATGGGCACAAGAAGCTATTTTATCCCAACGTGCTTCTTCTGGCACAAAGAATATATTATCTTCTACATAAGCATCTCTATCATCCTCAAAGCCATCCCCCTTCCGCAACAAGTTCTTCGTATCGTTTCTTAAACGCACTTGAAATATATCGAAGGAATATAAGGCCCACGATTACCTTTCTATACTCTGCTGCTGGAATGTGTCCCCAAAGGACACAAGCTGCATCCCATATCTGTTTTTCAAATCCAATGTTAGCATTATTCTCTGCCATTTATAACTTTCTTTCTATCAATAAATTGCTATAATCATTTGCACATTCAACTTCATTTTTTAATATCACTATTGCTCTATCTCCACAATATCATCAAACCCACATTTCAATTCAACACATATCCTTGCTAGAATATCCAGTGATACCTGCTGATCATTATTCATCTTAGTAAATGTGCTTGGTGCAATCTGTGTTTTCTTTCTTAGTTCAGTTTTCGTCATATCCCTATCAATAAGTAACTTCCATAAGGGCTTATATGTTATTTTCACTTGATTTTCTAACATGTTATTTCCTCCGATTATCACGTCAAATAGTCCTTTTATCTTAAAATTTATTATATCATTCAATTTTCACTTATGCAATAATTGCTTTTGAGTTCTCGAAGCAACATAAAAATAGACCACAAGATGAGAAATACTCGAACTCACCTTCTGGTCTATTATTTGTTTTATTTTGTTTTTTGCTATACAGTATTTTACCCTTTGGTGCGATAAAATATATTTCACTTGAACGTGAAAATTATTCAAACTCTTTTGCAGAATAATGCCGTCACTTTTTCCAAGTCGCTTTTAAAAGTATTATAAAATCTTTCCATCTTGAATTGGATTTTATAATGCAAACATCTCCATTCTTTACCGCCTATTTAATGAATCCCAAGTCTGTACAGAAACTGTCATAATCCGTAATCATTCTAGAAATTCCATTCTGACTGCATAACAACTGTTTATAATATTCTGTATAAACCTCTGTTAATCAGCTCATAACATAACTTTTTTCATCCAAAGATTTTGAACTTTTCTTAATAATTCTAATAACTGTTCTTTCCTGTTGTCCATTAGGTCTCTTAATATCATAATCTCAACCAATGGCATAATTTTACTATTTTTATTCTGTACTTAGATAATAAACTTAACAAATTCTGTGTTATCTATTGTATTGAATATTATCAAAGAAATCAATAATATAAATTATTTCCTAAAACATGATATGTCGAATACTACTGTCCAGCCTGCATTAGGCGATTTTCAGCTTTTACTCCGATCTTTATTTCATGATACAAACATATTTTCTTTACCATCAGTTTTATTATATTTTTATTTCATGAAAATATATTGCTATTTTTAATGAATTAAATCAATTATGATATATTTTAAAAATACATAAAGGAGTATTTACAATGAACAATTTACACACACTTATTCAAAATTATCTGGAGTATTGCAAATTTCAAAAAAGATTAGACGAAAAAACTTTGAAAGCATACCAGATTGATTTGCAACAATTTTCTAAAAATATTCATGGAAAAAAAATCACTGAAATTAATTCACATATTTTAGAAAATTATATTGCTTCGCTTCATTCACAATATCAGCCTAAAACTGTTAAACGTAAAATTGCAACACTAAAAGCATTTTTTCATTATTTAGAATATAAGGACATTATCAGCCAAAGTCCATTGAACCGTATGCAGATACATTTTCGTGAACCAATAAAGCTTCCAAAAACAATCCCTTTGCATACTATAGAGTTATTTTTGTCTACAATTTATGACCAATGTGAACACGCCCCAACATTATACCAACGTCGTAATGCTTTACGTGACGCCGCCGTAGCAGAATTATTATTCTCAAGCGGTATGCGAATATCAGAACTATGTTCATTATCCCCTGATAACATTAATCTTTACGATGGTACCATACTTATTTATGGAAAAGGTTCTAAAGAACGTTGTATTCAAATTGGAAATAGTGATGTTCTTGACATTTTACGTAAATATAAAAAAGAATTTACCACTGAAATTAACTCCTGTCATCACTTTTTTACAAACCAAAACAATGCCTCTTTATCTGACCAATCAGTCCGGAGAATGATTAACAAATACTGCTCTATGGCTGCCATAGAATTGCACATTACTCCGCACATGTTCCGGCATACATTTGCCACCAGTCTTCTTGAAGCCGATGTCGACATAAGATATATTCAGGAAATGCTTGGTCATAGTTCTATTAATATTACAGAAATATATACTCATGTTGCAATGGCTAAACAGCGTGATATTCTGGCAACAAAACATCCTCGCAGAAATTTTAAAATATAATATCTTATTAAGCAATCTATAGCGTTTGAGCTGTAGGTTGCTTTTTGATAGATAATAGAAGATTATCCGTCATAAATGTATATAATACATTTTTGTTATTGACAATTTATTACAAGGAGAATTTAACATATGAAAATTGGTTTTTGTTATGATACTAAAGTGGATTATGGATATTCAGAAGATAATCTGGAATATACCGATTTTGTTTCTTTAAATACCGTTTCTGAAATAGGTAAAGCAATCGAACAAAACGGATATACGCTTGAATATATAGGCAATGTATACAAATTACGGGAGCAGTTAGTAAATAATACATTTGACTGCGACTTAGTATTTAATATTGCCGAAGGATTCGGCTCAAGAAATAGAGAGGCAATACTTCCAGGATTACTTGAATTATACAATATCCCACATACCGCTTCTGATGTATATGGCATGAGTATAAATATGAATAAACAACATACAAAAATTCTTGCAAATTCTATAGGGATTCCCGTTGCGAATGGTTTTTGTTTTGATAGTTTATCAGATGAAGTAATAGAGCAAGCTCGTAAATTAAAATTGCCATTTATTTTAAAACCTAATTGCGAGGGAGGAAGTATGGGACTTTATCTTATACATTCCATAGAAGATTTTATTAAAAAATCAAACTTCTTAATCGAAACATATTCCTTTGAACTTTTAGCAGAAGAATACATTGAAGGCGTTGAAATTACAGTTCCAGTTATTGGAAACGGCAAGGATACAACAGCATTAGGTGTCGTTACCATTTTAAATGAGGATGGTACTAATATAAATTTATATAACAATTCGCTGAAACAAATTGATAATGTTATTAATTCTCCAGATTTTACGTACGGTAATGTCTTAAAGAATAGAATATTGGACTATAGTGTTAAAATACATAAATTCTTTCATTTATACGATTATTCACGTATGGATTTTAGAATTTCGCCAGATGGTACTCCATATTTCCTTGAAATTAATGCAATGCCTTCACTATGCAGAAATTGTTCTTTTGAACAATGTGGAAAACAAAATGGATTGTCATATTACCAGGTAATTGGTAAAATTATAGATGCAGCTAGAACACGTTATAATATCTAATATAATATTCATACATATTTTACAAGGTCTCCTATGACTTAATATTTAATTATAGAAGACCTTGTAATTTTACTTGATTTTCAAAAAGATTTATATATGTTTAAAAATTTTTTTTAATATCATAATAGTGAAACTCATCATTATATTGTATATTATATTTTACATAATCACTAAGATTAAAATCAAAAATTTTTTTTATAAAATGTTTCTTTGAATAATAATCATGGTATTTGACATTAAAAGAAACTATTTCTGGATATTGTGACAATTCAGAACTATTTATCAATAAAAATCCATATTTATCCCCTGGCTGAAGGATTGATATTTTTTCAAATCCATTAACAAAATTATCTGTATTTTTCACTTCAATATCATAAGCATAGGTAGTCCCAATATTTTGTAATATTGCATATATTTTACCAGACATTTGAATGAGACTAATTGATAAAAAAGCCCGACCGGATTCTATACGTATCATTCTACTTTCCCTCCAGCTAGAAAATGCAATCACTGCTGAAATTATAGATATTATTATCGGTATTAAACCCGTATTATTTACAATTATCCCCAAAACATAATCTCGCATAAATATGAATTCCTTTCATATATATATAATTCTAATTCTGTAGGTGCAGGTTTGTGTTTATTTTTAATGTTATCAAGAAGTCTACTGCTTGTGCTTTTTTTATTCAAATCATCTATATTTCTTTTTATTGAATAAACAATATTGGAATCATATTTACTACATTTATCTGCATATTTAAAATATTCTAAAGCCGCTGACAAGTTATTTTCAGATTTAAAAAGCAATGCACAATTATAATAAAATTGACGTAATTGATGTTGAATATCCGGTCGTTCGTTTTTTATATTTCCAATATTACTGCATTCAGTATTAAAAATATTTTCTAAAACATTTTTTTCTTCGTATGCACTTTCATAATCTTTCATACTAATTGATATATTGAATAAATTATTATGTAATGCTAATTTACAAAAAGTTTCGTCTATATTACATTTTAAAGCCTCCAATATGGTTTTAGTTGCCTTATTATAATCACATTCATTATAACAATATAGTATAGCCAATGAATTCAGTGGATAATAAATTTGATTAGCACATATTTTATTTAATATATCCACAGATAAACTTAAATATTTTTGTGCATTTTCATAATCCTTAATAAAAATACAACTCGTACCATAATTATGCAAACATTCCGCATATTGTTTTAAATTATTTTCTTTGTAATAATCTATAGCACATTGCATTTTTTCACGACATTCAGGAATACGGAAGTCAATATACATATTATATCTTTTATAAATTTGATATTTTGTTGTATTATCACTATATAATATTGCCCTTTTAAATTCGATTTTGGACTTTTTGCTCTCCCCTAACCAATCGTAAATAGAAGCTTTCAAAATATGGATATGTCCTTTAAAATATTTAGCTTTATTTTGCATTTTTTCTAATAAGTTTAATGCTGCAAGCGGCTGCCCGGAATTATATAAAGCCACTGCTATATCATAGTTCAAATCCTCATCTTCAAAATCATCTTTATAGTCAATTATTGGGGCATAATTTCCTATCGCTAATAATGAATGAAAGTATATAACCCAAAACTGATGAGATTCTTTATTTAAACGCAAATTATCTGCAACTTTGCTTTCAAGAAGTTTTTCACCCTGTTTAATAGCATTTAGATACATAAAAGATTTATAATAATATTCCATTAATTCAGTAATATATTGAATTTGGCTTAATGTTAATTGTTTATGTCTTTTCTTTGTTAACATTGAAAGAAGTATAATTTTTTCAGTATTATGCAAATCATTATAAATACTCTTATTGCAGAATAATTTATCTAAATAATCATTATATTTTATAATTACTTCATTTATTTCTTGTGGAGATATTATCCCTAAAATAGTCTTTCTAACATATTCATCTGAAAAAGCAAAGTTTGATTTGAAATATTTATAGTTTTTATTATAGCTATTATTATTTGTATTTATAAAGCATCCTTGTTTACTTAATTCTTCTAGATATTCGTCAAGTCTATCATAATCATTATAAATAGCATAAATTATTGCATCATATATCTGTTTAGAAAATGGTGCAGCAGATAAAAGCAGATTTTGTATATAATTTTTTTGCATTCTAAAAATATCTATATACAAGTCTTCAATGTTACTTGGAAGTTTATATGTATTTGTATCATTATATATTAATCGCCCGCTATTTTTTTCTAAAACATGCATTGATAACAAAATTTTTTGTATTGCAAAAAAATCCTGTATATTTTTCCCGGATAATAACAGTATTTGTTTAAATAGTTCTTTGTTTTTATTTAAATCACAAAAATAGTTTTTATAATATTTTTTTTTTTTTTTTTTTTTTTAAAAAAAAAAAAAATTTTTTTTATAATATTTTTCAAAGATTGTATTATCAGGCATATCAATATGCAAAAAATGATTAGCTAATAAACATATCTTATTATCCGGTTTCACTGTAATATTATATTCTAAAATTACATTTGCCTTCTTGTTGCGATTTTTATAATATTTTAACAATTCAAATAGTACACGTTGACTATCCAAATCAGAACACTCCATATTTTCAAAATACAAACAATAGTCCTCTGCAAATAACTCTGAACATTGCATAAGAATAGCATTTTCATCATTCAACGAAAAACTAATTTCATCATCAAATCCAAAAGGCAGTACATTTTCATCAGAAAAAAATATATTTTTATATTTAATGCCATTCGATTGAAGAAATGATTGAGATAAGAACGTTTTTCCACTCCCTTTCTCTCCCCATATCACAATTAAATTAAACATAGATGAATTATCAAATATATCTTTTATTTTATCTTCAAATTTCTTATTAAAATGAAACATTAAATAATCGCCCTTCTTTTTTATATTAATAATATATTATTTATAAAATATGACGGATAATCTTCTATTATCTTTCTATTATTCTTTTTTTATTATATCATATATTGTCTAATTTTGCATCACTATTATACTGTATAATTGCCGCATTCTCTTGTATATTTCTTAAAACTTTTGTTAGTCGTTTGAGAAATGCCTTAAGCCGCATAAATACGATATTTTTATTGCTAAATATAAAAATCTCCTCACAGTTTGTGGTATAATAGAATTAATAGAAAACAAAATCACATCATTGAAATGAGACATTACTATGATACTATAAAAGAAACTCTCTTTTGTAGATATTTTTGAAGATTGTAAAACCTTTATAATTCTGAAAAATCTCTGTATCTTTCTCTGCTTAAAAATCACATTGACCTTGATGAAATTGTTCCGACTTCTTTTTACAATCATTACTATGCAGCCATCGGCAGAAAACGTAAATATCCCTTGACCGATATGCTTTGGGCGTCGATTATTAAACGTCTTTTTCTATTTCAACTGATTCTCTTTTGCTGTTATTTCTTCATTATTCCAGACATTTTAGGGGAATTCTGTGATTTTACCAAAGTTCCTGATGCTCCTAAGCCCACTCGCTTTAAACAAGATTATTTACTAGACTTACAATCAGTTTATGATAATTTTTTTGACATCAACTGAACCGATATGCCAAAAAATTGATACTAATCCTGCCTCTATTCTTTTATTTGAAACTTCTGGCATCGAATCTTCCATATGCTCCAAGACCATTAACAGAAATCAAGAGATTTGCTAAAATAATACAGTTGCCTCAAAAAAAGATAATTTAACTCAAACCTAAACGAATTTGCAACTGCTTATAAAATCCTCTATCTCAACAGCAAGAAAATCCGGCATAACTATTGTTCTGTTACTCTTTGGAGTTTTGGGATCTGTAATCACATCTTTGCCTTCCAGCCTCTGATATGACTTGTTAATCCGGAGTGTTTTCTTTTCAAAATTGAAATCAGCCGGCGTCAGAGCAAGTAGCTCACCTTCTCGAATCCCCGTCCAATAAAGCATTTCAAATGCATAATAGGAAATTGGCTTATCAGCCACGCACTCTAAAAATTCTTGAAATTCATCCTGCATCCAGAACTCCATTTCCTTATTTTCTTCTTTGCCCATGGTTCCGGCTTTTCGTGCCACATTATCTTTCAGACCATACATATTTACTGCATGATTTAATATGGCACTGAGCTGATTATGAATGGTTTTCAGATAGGTAGGGGAGAATAGCTCCCCATTATCCTTTTTCAGCTTCATAATCTCATTTTGCCACTAGATGACATCCGAGGTCCGAATATCATCCAGTTTTCGCTTCCCGAAATAAGGCAGAATCTTTGTCTCAATAATGTGCTTCTTTGTGAGATACGTATTGCGTTTTATTCTTGGTTCTAAATCCGTCAGATAAATATCCACAAAACTTTTGAAGCTCATACTGATACTCTGATCCTCTTTCAGCTTGAAATTACGCTCCCATTCAAGGGCTTCGCCCTTCTTGGTTTTCTGTTTTCTTGCTCCGGTCAAATCCTTATAATAGGTTATCACCTCCCACATTCCAGTCTTATTATTCTTGATAACCGCCATCTATCCCACCTCCTTATCCGTAGATAGCCCGTAGATTCTTTTCATAAAATACTGTGTACTGACACGCCCTTTTATTGTCACGAATCCATCAGCCTCAAGTTCCGCATTCAGTCGTCGTATCAGTTTATATGAATACGACAGTGAAACTCCCAGCATTTCCATTACATCCTGCGCTGTCAAAAATCTCTTGTTCTCCATAAGCTAATGCCTCCTCTCTTTTGTTTTATTATCCAGTTCATTTCTGAACGGTTATGATGTGTATTATATTAGCAGTTCATTTTTGTACTGTCAACACTTTTTGTTAAAAACATCTCATTTTTGCACTTTTTATGTTATAATCCATGTATATGTATGATTTGTATCTCGTGTTTTCATGCATACTACACCACTCATTACACTAATAAGGAGCAGTTAAAATGGGCGAAAAATTTACCAGCCGGGTAGGCTTTTTAATTAGGAATTTCAGAATTGCATCTGATATGACGCAAAAGGAATTAGCAGATAAATGTGGATTAAACGAATCCACCATCCGAAACTATGAACTTGGAAACAGATACCCAGATGAAGCGACTTTATTAAATATTGCAAACAATCTGGGAGTTAGCTTTTATGCGTTGTCTGACCCTGATATAGCAAATATATTTAGTGCACTTCATGTACTATTTGACATTGAATGGGCATACGGACTACGACCTACTATGAAAGATGGAGAAATATGCTTCAAATTTGAAGAGCGGCTTCCAAGTGCTGGTCCCCGTCCACAGGAAGACCTTAATAACTTCCGAAAGATGGTTGAGTATTGGGCACGTTTACGAGACAAGCTAGAGGATGAAGAAATATCAGAAACGGAATATTATCTCAAAGAGGTAAAGTACCCAATGAACCCAACAGACCCCAATAAAGAGTATACTGTTTCGTTGAATCTTGATGATGACGACCAGCTACTTGTTCAAAATATGGATGAATATGACGATGTAGAAGAAACTGCTGAATTGTTAAAAGACTTGTTTCCGGATTTCTCTTATGTGAAGAGGAAAAGGAAGCCTAAGAAGGAGTAACATCTTTCTTAGCACTAACACTAATTCCAATCACAAATTAATAAAGGAGGATTCACAATGAAAAGCTTTATTTATCTAGATACAGATACCGTTAATTCATATATTGCACAAATTGACAATGGATTAAAAACTTTACAAACCCAAACAAGTCAATCATCTTCATCAACAGAAAAACAGTCATCCCATACTACAACCGCTAAAGGAGAAGCTGATTTTTCTATTCTTGGAAAAGGCTTTGATGCAAAATTAGATTACATATATAATCATATAAAAAATAAAACTAATACAAATCTCTATAGCGATGTTGAAACCAAAGTATTACACGACAATGCCTTTCATCAAGTTGTAGATTATCTAAATAAGAATAATTTATTTTCATTTAAAAATATAGAAATAGGAGATTTTATAAAGGTAAAAGGAGAATATCATCTTTTCGATTTGGATTATTACAAAAAACTATTTGATGATGCTGATTTTATACAAATGATGAACGAACCCAAACTTGCAGAATTAGACAAAATCTGTGAAGAACAATATAATGAAGCTACTAAAGGGATGACCATTAATAGGGATATTAAGCGTTCTTCCGAATTTAAGGAGATTGAAAATAAGATTAAACAAATCAAGAAAGAAGCAATTGATAAATTGAACAATGAAAATAAAGAGCTTCAAAAACAGCTTTCCATACTCTTAAAGATTTTTCCATACAAATCCTTTATTTGTATTGATAAATATTTGGTAATATTTGATGAAAAATATCTTCGAGAAGACATTCAAAAGGCACCATTTAAATATGGTGGTGAAGTTAATTTGGTTGGATATGCGACTAACACCACTCATGTAAACAAAATTTCTTCATTCTTCTCTGGCCCAAGTGACATGATAAATAGTATTTTAAAATCACTATTTGAAACGTCGGATGATTTGTTCATCGTTCATCCCATTGCACTATATTATGAATAATTTCCAAAATTATTGTCATTTGATTGTCACCAAGCAAAAAACGAGCCAAGAAACGCCATAAATACGGCATTTCTTGGCTCATGTACATTATTCAAATTCTACAAAGACTAACGCTTTTTGTTTAGGAATTATTCTCTGTAATGTTTCTCGTTCTTTTGATTATTTGATATATCCATATTATCCTGCCTATACGAGCTAATGTTATCATTTTGTTATCGGCATTGATAACACCTACTCGATAACTGTGGATAATAACTATATGTAGCATGTCAAATTATAAGCTATTTTGCTTAGAGATTCAACACAAAACTGAAATTTTACTTTTCCTTATATTCATCTGGTATTGCTATTTGAAATGTTTCACACAACAGCATCACATCATGCACATCATTTTTATCGTGTTCATATCCCAAATGAAGCATTACCTGACTCAATGGTTCAATACAAGAAACAGTTATATCTCCAACTTTTCCAATACCGGAAAAAGTTTTTGATGGAAATATATCTCCCTCATAAACAATTCCGTCATCTGTAAATTCAAAACAATGTAAATCAATGATTCTTTGTTTATCATCTTTCCAGACAGTATGACCATCCGTTGTATAATCAGTATTTACTTCCTCAAATCCATGCTGCTTAATCACATAAATATAATCATGATAATGTTTCAGTTCAACAAACAAATCAATATCATTGTGTATTCTTGATTCTCTTTTAAGAAGTGCATCAACACCCCATCCGCCATCTAAATATACTTTAATTTCGTTTTGCAAAGCATATTTTATAATTTCACATGCATCTTCTGTACGTACCATAATCTATCCTCCAAATTCAAATCTTTGTATGCTTTCCAACTCACTAAAAGCCTGAAATTTGTCAGTCTTTCATCCTTTTTGTTATCAATCACCAATTAGCTGTAATCCATTAGGATTTAGCTGATATATTTTATCGCACACCTCTTCAATATACTTTCTATCGTGAGAAATGCTAATGACAGCCCCCGGAAATTCTCGGAGCATTTTTCTTATTACCGGACCGGACAATGGTGAAAAATTTCTTGTCGGTTCATCCAGAATAAGAACATTTGCACCACTTAAGCTCATCCTCAAGAGAAGCACTTTCGCCTTTTGTCCGCCTGATAACTCCCGAATCGGATGCTCCATTTCATCTGGTGTGTATTTAAGTGAACCAAGGTATGTTCTAATTCTTGTACGCTCTTCTTTATCTCCTGTTTTATCAAGGTAATCAACCGGTGTAACATCCAAATCCAGCAGGTCTTCATAAGTTTGAGGCATATATTCTGCTTTAATGTCATTCCGATTTAGGAGTTCTTCCGCTATCTTTTTTAGAAGAGTCGTTTTTCCTGCCCCGTTGGCTCCTATCATACAGATTTTTTCTGAACCTTTTATTTTTAAATGAATTCCTTCTGCTAAAATTCTTTTGCCATCCGGAGTCACAAGCTTTGAAAGTTCATATTCTATGACCGTTTTTCCTGCGGGAATGTGTGAGTTTTCATCCCCTAATTTGACAAAGATTGCTTCTTCCTGTTCCGGCATCTGAGTCATATTTTCATCTTCTTTTTCAAATCTTCGTTCC
>ERZ772881.1260-NODE-1260-length-23316-cov-36.162332_pt1 | contig 23316 bp, 17 predicted proteins | sample MGYA00580581_ERZ772881 | MGnify/ENA primary metagenome ERZ772881 (study PRJEB29015, sample SAMEA2737668) | human gut metagenome | biome: human gut; feature: human-associated habitat; material: faeces | place: China | collected 2012 ...
GCGGACTCTCGCAGGAGAAGCTGTGCGCCGAGCTGCAGCGCCGCGGCTGCGACATTGGCCGCACGACCTATGCCAAATACGAAGCGGGCGAGCGCAATGTGCGCGTGAGCGTGCTGCTCGCGCTCAAAAAGCTTTACGGTTGTCCGTTTGATGCCTTCTTCGCGGGGCTCGACACGGCGGACGATGCCGAAGCCTAACAACAAGACAAGAAAGCGCCGCCCCGGAAGCAGATCGCTTCCGGGGCGGATTTTTACATTATAGATAGAATTTTGGTTCCTTGCGTCCGGTGCAGTATTTTTTCACCGTGGCGGCTGCGGCCAGCCGCAGCGGCAACGGCACGCTGCGCCCGGACTGCGGGCAGATCTGGATGCAGCGCAGACAGGAGATGCACTTGGCCTTGTCCACCTTCTGCGGCGCGTCCTTCGGGATGGCACCGGCGGGGCAGTTGTCCGCGCACAGGCCGCAGCGGATGCAGCGCAGGCCACCGGTCGGCTTAAGCGGCAGACCGTTGTAGGCGCGGTAGTTCGGGCTGCCGGGCACGGTGATCTCGGCCGGGGCGTCGGCGGTGATGCGGGATTTCAGCTGCGTGCAGAATTCTGCGATCTTTGCGCGGTCGGACGCGTCCGGCCGGCCGGCGGCGATGTCGGTATTGACCGAGTGCGGCGCAATGACCTCCGCCGCCGCGATCACGCGAAAGCCCAGCGGGGCGAGCGTGTCGCGCATTTCGAGCAGGGCGTCGTCCACGGCGCGGTTGCCGAATACGGCTACAAGCACGGCCGGGGTGTCCGTCCCGCGCAGGGCGCGCACGCGCGCGAGGCACGGCCCGGGTACGCGGCCGCCGTAGACCGGGAAGAACACGAGCAGACAGTCATCGGCAGAAAACGTCTTTGCCTCGGCGTGCACGGTGATGTCGGTGCAGGCATCGGCGGCGTTCAGGTTTTCTGCGAAGAGCCCGGCGACATGCTGCGTGCCGCCCGTGGGGCTGAAGAAATACAGGTGCAGGTTGCGCGGGTGCATGGCATGGCCTCCCAATTTCAGATTGCCTGTATTATAACGAAAAATATCCGCGAATGCAATGCTTTTTGGCCACCGGTCAGTACAGCTGCAGCTCGGACAGGTAAGCGTCCAGCCGGGACAGCCGCTGCTGCGGATACACGCCGAGCGTGCGGCTGAACTCAAAGGCGATGACCTCGATGAGGAAGTTCACACCGATGTAGGAGTTCGTGGGTGTGGGGCTGGAGAGGTCGGCGAGCAGCACGACGTCCGCGTCGCCGGCGAAGGGCGCCGTGAGCTTGTCGGTGATGACGATCAGCCGGCAGCCGGCGTTGTGCGCCATCTCGGCCAGCACGCACGTCATGCGCGAGTAGCGCTCGGCACCGAGCAGGATCACACAGTCGTGCGGGCCGTAGTCGAGCAGCTTTTCCACGCAGCGGGTGTCTGCGTCGCAGAAATACTCCACGTGCCGGGTATACTGCGACAGCAGCACGCCCAGGTGCCGCGCCGGCCCCGCCAGACCGCGGAAGCCGGAGACAAAAATGTGCTCACTCTCGAGCAGAATGCGCACGATCTGCCCGTATTTTTCCGGGTCGTTCTTGCGGTAAGTCTCCTGCAGACAGTCTACGGCGAACTGCAGGCACTGAAACGAGCTCAGGTCCTGATACTTTTGCAATTTGTCCGGCACCTGATGCTGCGGGATGACGTATTTTTCACGCTCGATGACCTGTGAGAGCTCGCTGCGCAGGCTCTCCTGCAGCTCACGGAAACCGCGGTAGCCCAGCGTGCGGCACAGGCGGATGACCGATGTGTCGCTCACGCCGAGCGCAAGCGCGATGTCCTTGGCCGTTAAAAAATATAGCGAGCCGCTGTGCTCGAGAAAATAATCCGCGATGACCTTTTCCGTCCGCGTCAAATGCGCGCTTTGAATGCGCTGTTCCAGTTTACCGCTCATGGGAACACCATCCTTTTTTCTGGGGATTGTGAGCAGTGCCGCAACGAATGTTGCAGCAGCAACAACATTATACTGTATAAATTGTAGAAAATGCAATAGTGCATGAAAAACATTGAAAATTCAATTGACTTTTACGCATAAAAGAGCTAAAAATACCGCATACAACAATACCGGTGTTGGATTATTTGAGAGGAGGACCTCACAATGGAGAAAAACAAACGTATGCAATTTTACGGGGGCACGCTCGGCGCGTGTGCGCCGCTGCTGGTCTTCATGTGCCTCATGATCGTGATCGCCGCGATGAAGAAAGTGTCCCTGGTGTTGTTCTGCATGGCAGGTTTCGCCGGACTGTGCGTGGCGTTCCTGCTGGCAAAAAACAAAAAGGAGTTTGAACAGGCAGTCGTGGACGGCCTGAAAAACGATACCCTGTGTGTCATCATCTTCGCGTTCCTGCTGGCCGGCATCCTGTCGCAGGAGCTGCGCCAGAGCGGCCTCATTCAGGGCCTGACCTGGCTCGTGATGAAGCTCGGCCTGAGTGCCGGCTTCCTGCCGCTGGTGGCGTTTCTTGTCTGCCTGCTGATCTCGACGGCCTGCGGCACGTCCAACGGCGCGATTGTCGCCGTGCTGCCGGTGCTGCTGCCGGTTGCGGCCACGGTTGGCGCGAATCCCTCCGTCGTGGTCGGCGCCATCGTCAGCGGCGCGATCTTCGGCGATAACCTCGCCCCGATTTCCGACACGACCATTGCCTCCGCCCTCACGCAGGACGCGGAAGTGCGCGACGTCGTGCGTACCCGTCTGCCGTATTCCCTGATCGCCGGCGTGATTTCTGCCGTGCTGTTTATCATCGTCGGCATCAAGACGTCCACATCCGTCACGCTGCCGGACGTCATCGACCCCGCCTATGCCAAGACGCTCGTCATGCTCGTCATCCCGGTCATCATGATCATCCTGATGCTCCGCGGCTGGAATCTCATCAGCACGCTCATCGTCTGCGATCTGGTCGGCTTTGTGCTGTGCCTGGTGTTCGGCTTCCTCGACGTGCCGACGCTGTTTTCGGCCACCGGCCCCATCGGCGCCGGCCTGACCGGCATGCTCAATGTCATCTGCTTTAGCTTCTTCATGTTTGCGCTGCTCGAGATGCTCAAGCGCAGCGGTGTGTTTGACATGCTGCTCGAAAAGCTCAACAACGCCAGTAAGACCCCGCGTCAGGCCGAGCTCGTCACTATCCTGCTGAGCGTCATCGGCAGCGTGGCCATCGGTGCCGCGTCCATCTCGATCCTGTTCGTCGGCCCGGTCGTGCGCAAGCTCCTGCAGACGCACAACATCGAGCGCACCCGCGGCTCGAACCTCATGGACGGCATCTCCACCGGCCTTGCCGGCATCGTGCCGTACAACCCCGTCGGTCTCAACGCCGTCAGCCTTGCGATCGCGAGCGGCGTTGTCTCGGAGTCGTTCTCGTTCCTCGACTATGTGCCGTATAATTTCCAGAGCTGGCTGCTGATCCTGCTGTTTCTGCTCAGCGCGATCACCGGCATCGGCCGCCGTTTTGAAAAGAGCGCGGCCCCCGCGCCCGAGAAGCCGGCTGCGGAAGAAACCTGAGGATTTCGGGCGCGGCCGTTTCGCGCCGCGCCCGCATAGATTGTTACATTCGGAAGGAGAAAACCATGCAAAATCTCAACGAAGGTCTGCTGTTTGATCCTGCACTGTCGGCGGAGATCAAGGATCGTTTTTTCTATGTGGATGCGGATCCGGAATTCGGCCAGAGACTGTTTTTTGAAAACTCCGGCGGTTCCCTGCGTTTGAAAGCTTCCGTGGAGGCGCAGGCTAAGTACCAGGCGTTCCCGGACTGCCCGGAGCGGCTGCACAACCGTTCCCGCACGCTCAAGCAGGTGCAGCTGCACGGCATCGACGACATTATGCACATCGTTTTCGGCGCATCGGGCGGCGCGCTCATCTCGGAGATGACCGCCTCGCAGGCGATGTTCCAGATCGTCGGCGCGATCCTCGAAAACTGCCCTGGCAAGAGCGCGGTCACGTCCGTGCTCGAGCATCCGTCGGCGTATGACGCGGTGAAATATTACTGCGAAAAGACGGGCAAGGAGTTTCGCGTCGCGCAGGCGAACCCGAAAACCGGCGGCATCGACATCGAGGAAATCCGCCGCGTCGTCTCGCCGGATACCTGCCTGCTGAGCATCATGTATGCGTCCAACATCACCGGCAGCATCATGGACATGGCCGGCATCGTCAAGGCTGCGCGCGAGATCAATCCAGACATTTACATCGTCACCGACGCCGTGCAGCACGCACCGCACGCCGTGCTCGATGTGGATGCCCTCGGCGTCGACGGCGCGACGTTTGCACCCTATAAATTCTTCGGCACCCGCGGCATGGGCTACGGCTATGTGTCCGACCGCGTGGCCAAGCTGCCGCACCGCAAGGTTCTGCAGCGCCCGGCCGACGTCTGGGAGCTCGGTTCGCCCACGCCTGGCAACTTCGCGGCCATGAGCGCCGTGGTAGACTATGTCTGCTGGCTCGGCGGCCACTTCATCGAGTCGGACGACCGCCGCACGCTGTTCGTGACCGGCATGGAGCATATCCACCTGCAGGAGCGCGCACTGCTGCACACCATGCTCGAGGGCACGCAGAACGTGCCCGGCCTGCGCCACATCCCCGGTGTGCACGTGTATGTCGACACCGAGGATCTCACGCACCGCGACCTGATCGTTGCCATGGGCATCGACGGGCTGGACATGACCCGCTGCGTCGAGGAGTACCAGAAGCGCGGCGTCACGACCTTTGAGCGCGTCAACACCAGCGTGTATTCCAAGCGCATCGTCGAGGCCGTCGGCCTCACGGGTGCGATCCGCGTCTCGCCGCTGCACTGCCACACCGTTGCGGACATCGAGACGTACCTGCGCGTCACTCAGGAGCTCGCGCAGACGTTTGCAAAGTAATCATTCTTTCCCCTCCCTTCTTTTTTCCTTATGCGCAGGCCCTGCCGCATCCGCGGCAGGGTCTGTTGCAGTTTTGCCATGTGTGCGCTATACTGGCGGCAGAAATACCGGAAGGAGACGACCGCCATGCGCGAATCCGCAACGAAAAAAGTGCTCGCCGAGAGTCTCAAGGAGCTTATGCTCCGGCGTGACTTTGCGGACATCACCGTGACCGACCTCTGCGCGGCCGCGGAGGTCAACCGCCGCACGTTCTACCGGCACTTTACGGACAAGTACCAGCTCGTGACGTGGATCTATGACAGGGGCTTTCAGAAGGCGATCGGCGACGATGAGCCGGGCCTGTTTGATCTGTTCGTGCGCGTGTGCACGTATCTGTATGCCGACCGCGCGTTTTATGCCCGTGCGCTCACGTTCACGGGGCAGAATTCGTTCCACGACTTTCTCTGCGCCCGGCTGCGGCCGTACCTGCAGGCGGACTTTTCCGACCTCTTTCCCGACCCGCAGACCGAGGCATTCATGTCCGGGAAAATGTCGGATGTGGTCATGGACATCATTCAGAGCTGGCTCAGCCGGCCGGACTGCCCGCCGCCGGAGGTGTTCGCGCCGTGGGCGCTGCACCTGTGGAAGGACATCATGGGTCGTTGGAAGGAGCTTGGTGATGCGTGGGAGCACACATCAGACCACAAAAACGCATAAGTGAGGCAAAAAGCCACGGAATTGCGGTTCCGTGGCTTTTCTTGTGGCGCAATTTGTTTTATGCTGAACACACCCCCTCATGAGAAGCGTGCAGGCCCAGAGGTCTCGTTTCGATCTTTCATGGTACCTCTTCCTCCGTTGCGCGACGGCGGCCGCGCGCTTCCCATCCCGTCTTTTCGGCAGACATGCCTTCCTTTGATATTGGACGCCCCGGACTGCATTTGCAGTCCGGGGCGTCTGCTTTTGGGCGGCGGTTCAGAGCGGGGCGACGGCTGAGTGGCGTCATGCTCAAGTGATTTCAATCCACGCACCCCGTGCGGGGGGCGACATCTAACCTGTCGGCCGCCTCATAGATGACGGCTTCATTTCAATCCACGCACCCCGTGCGGGGTGCGACCGGAGAATGCGGCAAAGCTCGGCGCGCCGGTGCCATTTCAATCCACGCACCCCGTGCGGGGTGCGACGCCAAGCGTGTGGTAGTGCCCCCAACAATTCTCATTTCAATCCACGCACCCCGTGCGGGGTGCGACGCGCCAAGCGTGTGGTAGTGCCCCCAACAATTTTCATTTCAATCCACGCACCCCGTGCGGGGTGCGACGCGCGGCTGCCGGAGGAACGGTGGAAAGACATCATTTCAATCCACGCACCCCGTGCGGGGTGCGACACCAGCCGGGCCACGTCTTTCGCACGTCACCGACCTTATTTCAATCCACGCACCCCGTGCGGGGTGCGACGCATACGGCGGTGTTCAACAAACACCTCCTTGTAATTTCAATCCACGCACTCCGTGCGGGGTGCGACTGGCGCTTCCCCGAACGCAATACTGCCGCCCGCAATTTCAATCCACGCACCCCGTGCGGGGTGCGACGACAACACGCGGCTTTCGACGAGCAGTGGCACGATTTCAATCCACGCACCCCGTGCGGGGTGCGACTTTGAAAATTACAAGAGCGCACAGACCGCAAAGATTTCAATCCACGCACCCCGTGCGGGGTGCGACTATTGTGCGACGGCCCGGGAATACTACGCGGAAAAATTTCAATCCACGCACCCCGTGCGGGGTGCGACCGGGAAGATGCCGGATAGCGCGACGTCTGACGCATTTCAATCCACGCACCCCGTGCGGGGTGCGACGGCCGAGCGCGAAGCGAAAGTGGCTGCGGCTATATTTCAATCCACGCACCCCGTGCGGGGTGCGACACGGGCGTTCGCATCGGTATCCGAGCCGCTGTAATTTCAATCCACGCACCCCGTGCGGGGTGCGACCCTCCGGATCTCGCTCCGGTTCATACAGTTCGACGATTTCAATCCACGCACCCCGTGCGGGGTGCGACATCCACAGGTCGCCGTCCGTCTTATCCTCGTGGTGATTTCAATCCACGCACCCCGTGCGGGGTGCGACCCGCTGCAGTCCGGTTTTGCTCGCTACTAAAGGGGATTTCAATCCACGCACCCCGTGCGGGGTGCGACGATATACACGCACATTGCAGACGCAGACAAGGCATTTCAATCCACGCACCCCGTGCGGGGTGCGACTATGCCTCCTGCGTCTCACCTGTGATGTCATGGATATTTCAATCCACGCACCCCGTGCGGGGTGCGACAAAAAAATACGTGTGCTCCTGCCCGTCACTGGCATTTCAATCCACGCACCCCGTGCGGGGTGCGACGCGCGCAGATAGCGTGTGGCGGTCGATTCATCGCAATTTCAATCCACGCACCCCGTGCGGGGTGCGACACGCCGCCACCCCCCTTATGCCGTTGCCTTCGTATTTCAATCCACGCACCCCGTGCGGGGTGCGACCAGGCCGTGTTCGCGCCGAAGCTTAACAGATGGAGATTTCAATCCACGCACCCCGTGCGGGGTGCGACGGGCAATGTTCATGTGATAGTACGACAGCTCGCCATTTCAATCCACGCACCCCGTGCGGGGTGCGACGCAGTGTTCGCGCTGCTGTCCATCCTTGGCGTGGTATTTCAATCCACGCACCCCGTGCGGGGTGCGACCGAGGCGCACGAACAGGCAGAGCTTATCCGCAAATTTCAATCCACGCACCCCGTGCGGGGTGCGACGGACTCCCTGCTCGTAGACGGCTACACAAAACCATTTCAATCCACGCACCCCGTGCGGGGTGCGACTGCGGGATTCGTCATTTTGTGGTAATGTTGTGGTATTTCAATCCACGCACCCCGTGCGGGGTGCGACCAAAGTGCTTGTGCAGTTCCGGGTGGTTGTACTGATTTCAATCCACGCACCCCGTGCGGGGTGCGACGGCAAATTTGACGATTTTAACCCGTTAAATTTGCACAAAAGGTACAAAAGAGTTCTTGATCGGCCAAAAAGCACATCGGAACAAGGAAAAAATAAAGCGAAACTTGCTTACATTCACGTATTTACGGTTTTGGGGGGGTGCGAAGGTGCCGGAACTGTCTGCGCGCTTCTACTTCGCACCCAATACTGTTAGATTATCAGCGCGCCCTTGGCGTCATAGCCCGCTTTGGCACCGAAATGCTCGATGCGGGTGTGATACTTATCCCCAAGGTAGTAAAAGCGCAGACTGTCTACGGATTCATCCATGATCGAGCACAGCTTGTGCTGCAGCTGTTTACACTGCGCGGCATTGAGCAGGCACTCAAAAACAGAGTTTTGCACGCGCTGCCCATAGTTCACGCACTGCTTTGCAATCTGCCGCAGGCGGCGGCGCCCGGCCGCGTCCTCCGTGTTGACATCATAAGTAATGAGCACCATCATGTCAAGCGCCTCACTTCCACAAAAATGGAGGATAGGCATCCAGATCGTCCCGCAGATACCGCGCGAGCAGCAGTGCCTGCACATAGGGCACTAGCCCCCAGGCGATCTTCTCTTTCAGATAAGGATGCGTGATCGTGTCCCGCTTGCGCTCCTGCCAGGCGCGCAGGAATTTCTTTCGTCCTGTGTCCGTCAAGAGCACAGCGCCGCTGTCCGTGCGCACAAGGTCGCCTGCAGCGATGACGCGGTTGTTGATCAGCGACAGCACGAACCGGTCGGCAAAGCAGGGCCGCAGTTCTTCCACAAGATCCAGCGCGAGTGAGGTCCGCCCCGGGCGGTCCCGGTGCAGGAAGCCGACATAGGCATCGAGCCCGACGCTCTCGAGCGCGGCGGCGCAGTCGCTGCTGAGCAGGCTGTACGCGAACGACAGCAGCGCGTTGACGTGATCCAGCGGCGGACGGCGGCTGCGCTCGTGAAAGAAGAAATCGGCCTTGTTCTGCAGGATCATGTCGTCGAAAACGTCAAAGTACACCTTGGCGCCGGCGCCTTCTTCGCCGCGCAGGGCGTCAAGCGACGTCTCCTCCGCGACGAGCGGATAGAGCCCCTTGATCTGGCCGATGGCGGCCTGCAGGCGCTGCGTGTCTACGCGCAGGGCGTGGTCGCGCTTTGTGCGTTCGACGCTCCAGCGGGCGTTGTGCAGCTTGCCGAAGATCATGCTGCGCGCGATGCGGCAGCTCTGCGCCGGGTCGTCGGCCACGCGGTACTGCATCCGGCGCAGGAGCACATTCCCGTTTTTCTCGCCGACGGTGCGGGCGAGAAACCGGCCGCCGGGTGTGCAGAACGTCAGACCGACGCCGCGCTTTGCGCACCCGCCCATGAGCGCCGGGGAGGCCCCGGCATAGCTGAAGCTGATGATCCCATCGAGCGTGTGCAGCGGGAAGCGGCCGATCTCGTGCCGGTCACGGCTGACGACAATATTTTCCCCGTCGAGGCTCAGGTAGGCGTCCTCCGTGGTGACAAACAGGGTGTTGAGCAGCTTTTTCATGGCGTATCCTCCATGTTGGCGCGCAGATAGTCATGCACCGAGCCGGTCCGGGACAGGCGCGGCAGGCACAGATCCTTGAGCGAGCAGGCATTGCAGCTTTTCGTGGGCTTTACCTGCGGCGTGCGGCCGCGGCGGTAGAGATCGTGCATCTGTGCGGCGTCGGTGCGCACCTCTTCCCGAAGCTCCGGCGTGAAGGGTACGCGCACGCGCCGGCGCGCTTCACCATAAAAGAGCGCGCCGTCCGGGATCTCGCAGCAGAGCATTTCCTCCAGACACATGGCCTGGGCGCACAGCTGCAGCTCGTTGCAGCCGTCCTGTTTGGCGTGGCCGCGCTTATACTCGACCGGATAGGGCAGCCATGTGCCCTCGTACCCGTGCAGCGGCACGCCGCGTTCGTCCCGGTGAAACTCCACGACGTCACACTGGCCGCTGAGGCCGAGCGTCAGCGAGTAAACATGCAGGCTGCGCGTGATGATCGTGTCGCCGCGGCTTTCGCGCAGTTGCTCGTCATGGGCGCGCTCGTGCAAAAGCGCGCCCTCCGTGGTGCGCAGGTTCTCCGCCCACTGCTGCTCGATATGGATCAGCGCCCACTGCCGCCGGCAGAACCGGAAGTGCTGCAGGCCGGAGATCATCAGGCAGTCGTCGGGATCATACACCGTCGATCACTTCCGGCACCAGGCCGTCGAGCGGGAGCAGCGTGATGTCATAATCATCCGCACAGGTGGGGACCCTGTCTTTGCCCTCATTGTCTTTTTTCGGCTTGACCTGCAGGGAGCGGTGTACCTTGGCGGAGGAATATTGCCCGTCCTTGCAGTTGTGCTCCCACCAGAAGAGCTTGACGACCTCCATGGAGCCATCCGGGCGCGCGGAGGAAGCGTCGTTCACAAACAGCGTGCGCAGGCACTCCTTAACGGTCTCGGCGTCGGCCTGCGTGAAGCCGGTCTTTTCCGCAAGCTGCACGTTGATGGAGCCTTTGATCTCGTAAAGGCCGAAGCGAACGAAATGCTTGGCGCCCATGGTGTCGGAAGCGCGGGATTCGCCCTTGGCCTTCTTTTCGCCGTTGACGCTCTTGGTGATCTGCAGCGACTCGATCTCGACCGGCGACAGGCTGACCGCCTGATGGACGGACACCGGGCCGCGGACGCCGACGGAAAGCCCCTTGCTGTCCTTAAATGCAAATACCTGCCCGAAGGTGCGCACGTCCAGCCATGTCTCGCAGGCCTTATTCGCGTATTCGTCCCGGTCAGTGATGCCCTTCATGACCGCCGAGGCGCGCTCACTCAGGCTGCCGAAGCCGTCGTCGCAGCGGTCCTCGGACTGCACGAAGATCGTGTTTCCGAGATCCTGCATGCGGTTGCGGATTTTGCGCTTGATGCAGACATCGGACATTTCCCCGTAACCGTTATAGTCGGTCCGGGGGCGGTTGCCGTTGAGCGGGTCGCCGTTGCTGTTGGCCATCGTGACCGAGACCAGGGCTGCAAAGTCGATTTTGTGATTCAGGGTGCTCATGTTCAGTTCTCCTCCTCGTCGGTATTTCCCGTTTTTTCGGTTTTGGCTGTGTACAGATCCTTGCGCTGCAGGTAATAACCCATCAGATAGGTGTCCTCCAGGGGCTTGTCCCACTCGGATTCTGGGCGGGCGTAGATAATCTCCACGATCTCGCCGATCAGGCGTTTGTAATAGCTGCGGGAGACGGGCTTCAGGCGCGGGAAATACGCCCGCTCCAGCTGATCGTTGATGATGCCGAACGTGTGCAGAGGGCGGCGGCGGAACATGGCCTGCAGCCGGATGGCGTTCGGTTCTCGGCTCTCGTCTTTGTCATACGTGTCCCGCTCCACCTTCTCCAGCACGGCGAGCAGGCGGCCATACTGATAGCTGCGGTCGGCGCGGCTTTTGTCCAGTTCCATTTGCAACTCCTCCTCAAAATAGTCGTGATGATATTTCCGGATCGCGGCGCAGGCTGTGGTGAGCAGCCGCTCGCGGACGCTTGGGGCGTATGCCAGCGGGGTCGAGGCCCGCTCGACCAGCGCCTGCACGATGTCTGCCGGGAATTTTGCTTTATCTATCCGGCAGGATACCAGCCGCTGCATTTGCTGCCGCAGCACGCGGTCATCCGGCACGAGCCGGGCGCTGTTATTCTCAACGCGCTGGGTACCGAAGGCGCATTTGACGATCTGATACAGTGACGGCGACAGGATCAGATAACCGTTCGTCTCGTAATTTCGCGCCCACCAGCAGAACATTTCATCCCAGTCGTGCAAACGCTGCAGGAAGTCCGAGCCCAGCAGTTCATTATAATAGGTCAGGGAGAGGCGGCCGGTCGTTGCGGCGTCGAACGCTGCGATGACGACGCCGGCATTTTGCTCCGGCAGCTCGCTGCGGCAGCCGTCGAGCGTTTTTTGCAGCGCTGCTTTGTAATCCGACGGCTTTGTTTCGGCGGATGCTGGGCGGAGCGGGCTGACTGCGTGGCAGACCTGGATTCCCTGCGGGTTCCAGCAGAGGAAGGTGCGCCCGCCGAACACCACGCGCGCACCCTGCTCCGCTGCCAGCCAGCGCAGGGCGTTGTGCGCCTTCTGCGAGGCGATGTAGCCGACCGTTGCGGCCTGCGCATCGCCGGTGAAGCGCCCGCGATAGGTGAAGTTGCTGCTGTCGTTGGCAGAGATCAGCTTGGCGTTTCCGTTGAAGGGGATGATGCCCTTCGGGTGCTGCTTAGCCGGAACATCATAGCTGCCGGTGATCATGCACAGGGCCGCGCCAGTTTCCGCTCGCTGGGCCGCGTACCACGCAATATACGCATCGAATAGTGACAGGCTCTCCCAGCAGGCGCCGCTGTCTTCTCCGATGCCGATCACCCGCCAGCGGACGAGCAGCTTTTCCTTTTCCGCCTTCCCCTGCGCGTCGAGCCGGATGATGCTGCGGGTTGCCAGATCCGTCAGGATCGTTCCGCGGCGCACATATGTCAGGATCGGTGGCAGCATGGGATGACTGTACGGCGAAGCCGCCCAGTGCTCCAGCTGCTCGAGATACAGCGGGTGGCGCTTTTCATCATAGGGGGCCAGATAACACAGCTGGTCGCACAGGGGATGCGCGCAGGGGGCGCTGGTGCGGCCTCCGGAATCCTCCGTGACGGGGATGATGATCTTGGGCTCCTTTTTATCCACTGCACGCGCATCCGCGAGTTCGCCGGCTGCGTTGACCGTGATCTCGATCTGCGCGCTCGTGAGAATGTGCGACACCGGAGCCAGCACTTCGTGCCCCTCCTGCACCTCACCGACCAGCGCCGTGTGCGCATCATAGGTTTCCACCGCTTTTTGCAGCAGGCCCATTCACTCCACCTCCCCGAATTCCTTCAGCCCGGTGAAGTTTCCGAGCGCTTCGCCGAACGGCTTCATTTCCATGGCCCGCAGCGGCTTGTGCAGCGGGCAGTCTTCCGGCCGCGGGAACGCGATGACGCCGTGCCGCATGACCGGGCGCCAGAAGCGCGCGGTCATTTGCCCGCGGGTCTCGTCGGAATAGGCCTCGTCGGCGTAGGTGATACCGTGATACATCAGCCCGAAGCTCAGTTCCGGCAGCGCGTCATAGGCGCCGCTGCCCTCCCCGAAGCGGCACGGCTCTACATAACCCTGACACTCCCGGGCACCGAGGAAAATGTCGCGCCGGCCGCCCTTTTCGATCATGCGCCGCGCAATATTGTGGTGCTTGTTTTCATTGCGGTCGGCAGAAAGCTCCGGGCGGTTATCATTCCACTCAAAGTGGGCGCGCACCTGGTAGCAGCAGTGCTTCAGATACGTATAATAAGCCAGCTCGTTGCCGCCGTTGTACTTGATCGGCCGGATACCTTTTACCTCCGTCTGGATGGGGTTCATGACCCGGACAGCGTCAATGTACCAGATGAGCGTCGGCTTCCAGTAGACCGAGGACAGAATGCCCTTGAGTGCCTCGTAGGTCGGTACCTGATAGCTGCACTTTTCACCGCCGACACGCAGGATCGGGTCGGAGAACAGCGCATAGTCCCCGGTCACCTGAAACTCCACGATATTGGGATGTTCCGGTTTTCCCATCTTGTTCACACCTCCATGTAGTCCATTCGTCCGGCCTCCGGAACGAGGCCGGTATTTTCATCATAGTACCCCTCCTGCAGCACCAGAATGCGCCCGCCGCATTTGGGGATCAGCGCGTGCGCCTCCTTTTCCAGCTTGCTGCGCTGCCAGCTGTAGAGGGAGACGGTATAGGCCTTGGCGCGCTCGAGCAGCGCGTACAGCTTTGCCAGATCGCGCTGCGGGTCGATCTGCCCGAGCTCCAGAATGATCTGCCGGCCCTCCCCGTACGGAACGATCACGTCGGTCGTCTCGCCGTCAAACACTTCAAATTTTGCGCCCGCGATCCGGAACGCCTGCTGCAGCAGATACTGCCCGCTGGCCGGACAATCCGCATCGGCAAAGTCACGATTGTCGGACAGGAGAGAATAGAGTGTCACGGATTTTCCGCTCAAGGAAACCGTGTCGTCCTGATAGCCCTTGGCCATGGCTGCGTACAGCCGGTGGTAATAGTAGCGGATCGCAGCGTCGGAGGTCAGGTCGTTCCCGTATTGCTCCGGTTGCTGCCGGAACGCTTCCAGCAGCTGCAGGGACGCGGCTTTTGCCGCTTGGATTTCGCGCAGGCGCCCGAGATTCTCGTCCGCGCACTGCACGATGTGCACCGGCGCGGGCGTTTGGCACTCGCCGTTGCGGTTGCAGCGGCCGGCGGCCTGAACGATGCTGTCCATGCCGGCGGCCAGACGGATGACACGCGCGAAGGAAATGTCCACGCCGGCCTCGATCACCTGAGTCGATACGCAGATCACTTTTTCGTGATCTGCGCCCGGTGCGTCCTGCTTATCGATCGCGCCCAGCGCGTTCTGCAGCATTTGCAGTGTTTGCCGCCGGTGGGCGATGCACATGGCGGCTGACAGATGAAAGCAGCGGTACGGCCCGGCGCGCAGCGTGCGGTAGAGCCGTTCCGCCTCGTCCTTTCGGTTGCAGACAATCAGCAGACTGTCCGCATCCTCCAGCACCCGCAGGGCGAATTCCGGGATCTCGTCCAGCCGTCGGCTGCCGCTGTCGATGATCTGTGTCCGGCGGAAGGCCGACCACAGGGCCGCGTCATACGGAACGATCTGCCGATCCGCATTTTGCAGCGGATGCGCCGCCGCTTCGAGGCAGGGCTGTGTCGCCGAACAGAGGATGACGGTCGCCCCGCAGACCGTGGCCGCAAAATTGATGGCAAGGTCAAACAGCGTCAGCAGGCTGTTCGGGACCGTCTGCACTTCGTCGATCACGATCACGCTGCCGCACAGCGCCTGAAAACGGCGGATGCAGGTCGTCTTGCCGGAGAAGAGTGTGTTGAGCAGCTGCACCAGCGTCGTGAGGATGATGGGGCAGTTCCAGTTTTCTGCAAGGAGTTCCAACTCGTCGAGCCGTTCGGCTGTTTCATTTGTGTGCATGACGTTGGAGTGGTGCTCGAGGACGAGCCGGTCGTCGCCGACATATTTGCGGATGATCTGTGCGTTCTGCTCCAGAATGCTCAGCAGCGGCGATGTAAAAATAATGCGGGATTTGTTCCATATCTTCGCGTGCGTCAGCGCGTAGCGCAGGGAACTGAGCGTTTTTCCGGCGCCGGTCGGCACGTTTAAACGATAGACGCCGCCCGGCTGTGCGGCGAATGTCCGGCACTGCTCCGAGATCCGCCGCCGGGCGCGCGCGATGTCCGTATCACACGAAAGCTCGCCCAGCTTCCGCTCCACGCGCGCAAGCACGGTGTCCCACATGGCGGCGCGGGCTTCGCCGTCCGGGAAGGCGGGATAGGTCATATGATTCATAAATTCCGCCGTGTCACGGCGGTCGCCCTCGATGACGGCGGAGAGCAGCAGCCGCATCAGCAGGCCCAGATAAAAATCACCCTCCACGCCGTGTTCGTCCTGCACCAGCGGCTGCAGCTTTTCCATGCAGCGCCCGACTTCGGTCACTGCCTGCGCAAACAGCGCGTCCAGCTCCTCGAGCGGCGCACACTGCGCCAGATAATTGGCCAGAGATTCCTCGTAATCGATATCCGTCTGCTCCAGCCGGTGCAGGAAACCGCAGCGGCGCCGGTCGTCGATGCAGTCGAACAGGCCGTGGTGTGCACCGACGGCGCAGGCCAGCAGCTCGGCGGTCAGATTGCGGATCGGGTCGCCGCCCTGCGTGTGATAGCGCTGCAGGAGAAAGCGCACGGCAGCAAACGTGTGGTTGACCGAGCCGCGCACGGCTGCCGGATCTCCCGCGGCGGCCAGCTGCAGATACAGCCGGTAGGTCTCCTTGAACTTTCCCATATCGTGCAGCAGAGCGGCCAGCGCGGCGGGGCACGCCAGCTGTACCGGCCGCAGCGCCGTGGCTGCATATTCCGCCGCGTTTCGGCAGTGTGCCTGCACGGTTTGCTCGCGCGCTCCGTCGATGTGTGCAAGGTATGTCATGCATTTCCTCCTATTAACATAACAGTAGAATAGCAAGCGGCGTGTCCGATAAACAGGACATTCGAGCGCATTTGGCCGAAACCCGTCAAAAAACTGGGAAACCGTGCGCGCGCTGCAAAAAGATGACTCTGCTTTCGTTATTTGCCAATACGTTACCATGAAATTACCAGCTTGTCAACAAAAAGATCTCGTTGTAAGTTGAAATGGACTTTAAGTGCATATTTCTGATAGACAGAGCGCCATTCATGTGGTATTTTATAGCCGTCGTTTTCGTTCGCACGAAGGAAAACGTGGATTGAAATGTTGTCAGTTGAAATGGCACAAACAAACACCGCCCCGAAGGCTATCAGCCTTCGGGGCGGTCATTGTCAGCGCTGCAAAAACGCCCTCCGGACGGTTTCCGTCCGGAGGGCGTTTGGTTATCTGTTTTATGGACGGACGGTCAGGCACCCTCGGCCTTGGCGGTATAAGGGCTGCTGCCGTCGCGCTGGCAGAGCATGTGGCTCAGGCCGGCGTCGCGCATTTTGGTGATCATGTCCGTGATGAAGTCCGGGGACACCGGCATGTCCGACAGGATCCACCAGATCGTCATGGTCATGGCCGCACGCGAGTGGTACTCCGTGGCCAGACACAGGTCTTCCGGCATCGGCGTGTCCCCATAGCAGCGCTGGTGCCATGTTTTATCAAATTCTATGCAGTAGTCCGTCATAAAATCCGCCAGGCAGTTTTGCCCGGTCAGCAGAATCGCCTGCTTGAGGAACCGCTGGTAGCGGATGTAGCGCCGGAAGGTTTTAAGCAGCGCATCGTAATAGGGGAAATCCACGTCCGGATCCGCCCATTCAACGATGATGCGGTTGAGATAAATGTACTGGATCAGATCCTGTTTGTCCCGAAAATGATTGTAAAAAGCCTGCCGGCTCACACCGGACTGAGCCTGAATATCGGACACAGATATTTTGCTCAGCGGTTTTTGCTCGCATAGCTCCAGAAGCGCGTCTGCGAGCAGTGCTTTGACATCAATGGCCAAGTCAAACACTCCTTTCCGGCCTTCCCACATTTATGGGTGTTTTGTCACATTCCCTGAATGTGTCTATCATATCACAATCTTTTTGCGCAGCGCAAGCGAGTTAATGGTCATTTGACGGCGTGTGTGTTGACAATCGGCGGAATTTGTCAACAAGCAGACAAATTCGACGCAGGTATCCACATCTTGCGCATCCGCCGTTTCTGTAAATGGCATTGCGCGCCGGGATGTGTTAATTTCGTGACAGCAAGAGGAACTACGAAAGAAAGGAAGAGGTACTTATGGCACTGAAATATCCGGAACTGTTCCAGCCGTTCCACATCGGGAAGCTGGAGATTAAAAACAAGATCGTCATGAGCGGCATGCACAACATCGGCTGGACGGACGCTTACGACCTGATCGACGACTGTGTCATCGATTATTTTGAGGCGCGCGCCAAGGGCGGCGTCGGTCTCATCTTCACCGGCGCGAATCAGCCGGACTTCCAGTATGACAACGGCGTCATCATGAAAAACCCGTTCCAGAACCCGACGACGTTCGTCTCCCGCCACAAGAAGCTCGTCGACCGCGTGCACACCTATGGCACGAAGCTCTTCATTCAGTTCGGCTACGGCGGAGGCCGCGTGGACTTCCCAGCCTGGATCCCGGGTCAGGGCATTGCCCCGTCGGACTGCCCGAACCGCTGGGATCCCTCCATCCAGCACCGCGCCATGACGAAAGCGGAGATCCAGAGCGTCATCGATGCCTCCATCTCGGCCGCGGCGCTGTGTCTGCAGACCGGCTGCGACGGCATCGACATCAACTGCTACGGCGGCTACACCATCGACCAGTTCCTGCAGCCGTGCTTCAACAAACGTACGGATGCGTACAGCGGACTTGACGGCGGCATCAAGATCATGAGCGAGATCGTGCAGGGCATCAAGCGCGTCTGCGGCAAGAACTTCCCCGTGACCTGCCGTCTGGGCATGCGCCAGCACATCAAGGCTATCGGCCAGGGCGGACTTGACGGTGAGGACTACGTCGAATACGGCCGCACGCCCGAACAGAGCATCTACGTCGCCAAGAAGCTGGCGGAGGCCGGCTATGATGCGATCTACCTCGGCAACGGCACCTACGATTCCTTCTACTGGCTCTATCCGCCGATGTATCAGAAAGAGGGCCTCTGGCTCGACGATGTCGAGGCGCTCACGCGGCAGATCGACGTGCCCGTCATCTGCGGCGGCAAGATCCTTCAGCCCCAGATGGCGAACGATGCCATCCGCGACGGCAAGGTCACGGCGGTCGTACTCGGCCGTCAGCTGCTGGCCGACCCCGAGTGGCCGAACAAGGCCCGCCTCGGCCTCGACGAGGAGATCCGCCCCTGCATCGGCTGCAACTTCGGCTGTATCGGCCACATTTTCGCCGGCCTGCCGCAGCTGTGCGCGGTCAACGCCAACCTGATGCGCGAGAAGGAGATGGACCATCTCGAGCCGGCCGAAACGCCGAAGAAGATCACCATCATCGGTGGCGGCGTCGCCGGTATGGAGTGCGCGCGCATCGCGGCCAAGCGCGGCCACGACGTCACGCTCTATGACCGCGGCAGCAAGCTCGGCGGTACATTCCTTGCGGCCTCCGTTGCCAAGAGCAAAGATGCCGAGCGCCGCCTGCTCGCGTGGTTTGAGCACGAACTGCAGACCAGCGGCGTCAAGGTCGTCATGAACAAAGAGCTCACGCTCGCGGATGTCGAAGCGCTTGACTGCGACGAGATCGTCGTCTCCACCGGCAACACGCCGAAGATCCCGCCGGTGCCCGGCGTCGAACAGCCGAACATCTACAGCCCCGTCAAGGTCCTGCTCGGCGAGCAGACCATCCCGGCCGGCAGCAGCGTGGCCATTGTCGGCGGCGGCCTCGTCGGCTGCGAGGTGGCCATCTGGCTCAAAGAGGAGAAGGGCTTTGAAAACGTCACGCTCATCGAGGGCGCGCCTGAGCTCATGGCCGGCGGCTACGAACCGATGCCGCTGCCGAACAAGCTCATGCTCATCGACCTGCTGAAGTTCCACGGTGTGGATGTGCGCCTGAGCACCATGCTCCAGAGCATCGACGGCACGACGGTCAACGTCCGCTCCGGCGACGCGGCAGAGCAGATCCCGGCCGACGCCGTTATCCTCGCGCTCGGCTTCAATTCCAACGACAAGCTCTATCACGAGATCTACGAAAACATTCCCAAGAAGGTCTGGCTGCTCGGCGATGCGAAGATGACCTCCAACATCATGTTCGGCATCCGTGACGCCAACTCCATCGCGCGCTCCCTGTGATCTCCCCACTCCCTTTCGTCCTTGAAATTTTGAGAATATGTGCCGCGGGCCGTACTCAGACGGCCTGCGGCAGGAAGGAGAAATGAAACCATGCAGCACACTGCAAAACTCAAAAAAGCGCCTGCGTACCGGTTCGTCGTCTTTATCGAGATGTTGCTCTGCTACATCCTCATCTACGCAGGTATTCAGATGGTCGCGACGCTCGGCGGCGAGATCATGGCCTATCTGAACGTCGCGGAGGGCAAGCTCGGCGTCTTCTCCGCGATCGGCAACCCCGCCATGGCCGTCATGAGCGTGCTCGCCGGCGCGCTGACGTCCAGGTTCGGCGGCAAAAAGGTCCTGGTGGCCGGCCTGTTCGTCATGGCGATCTCCGGTGCCCTGTACCTGACCGGCACGAAGAGCCTTGCGTTCCTGATCGTCATCCGGCTGATCCAGGGCTTCGGCACCGGCATGGTCTCCGCCACGCTTATGGCGCTCGTCGCGGTCTGGTTCCCGGTCAAGGAGCGCGGCACGGCGCACGGCCTTCTGGCCTGCTTCTACGGCGCGAGCACCTCGGTCGTCACGGCGTACGCCGGTATCATGACGGCCAAGAACATGGTCTGGTACCAGACCGCCGGCTACCTGCTGCTCGTCTGCGGCGTGGTCTTTGCGCTGATCGTCATTTTCGGCTACAAGGACATTGAAAAGACCTATGGCGTGCACGTCATCGACGAGGCGCTCGAGGGCTACGACCCCAACGCGCACGTTTCCGAGGCCGTTGAGACGGCCGACCCCAAGGCCAATTGGCCACGTCCCGACAACTGGCACGACACCCTGCGCCACCCCGCGTTCTGGATCCTGGGCATCTCCCTGTTTTTCTACTGCGGCAGTTGTTTCGGCACCGGCTTTGTTCTGCCGATGTTCCTGTCCTATATCGGCTTTGACGCAGCTGAACAGGCCGCCGTTATGACCTATGGCAGCCTTGGCACCATCCTTTTCTGCCTGGTTGGCGGCGTTTTGGCTGACCGTGTGTTCAAGACCAAGCGCACTCCTGTGTACATGATGGCTTTCGGCGGCGCGGCGATCTTCACGATCGTCATGTTCGCCACCGGCGGCAGCCTGAAAGCCTCCGGCATGTCTGTGCTGTACTTCATCATGATCGGTTTCGCCAATTTCTCCGGCGGCCCCGCGTGGGTGCTCCCGGTCGAGATCGTCGGCCCCAACATGGCCCAGCAGAACATGGGCACCTGCCTGCTGTTCAGCGGAATGGGCGGCACGGTCATGCTCATGGTCTACGGCGTAGTGGCCGAGCGCATCAACGCCGGAGCATCCATGCTGGTTCTGGCCGGCTGTATGCTGATTACCTTTATCCTTGCAACGGTCCTTAACAGAAAGTATCACGTGTGACAAGCGTAAGTATACGATCCAAATCAACCAAAACATTAAGGAGGAAACATCATGTCACGTCTTTTTACTGATGCGGAACTGCAGGAAATGATCGTCCCCACCACGACCCGTATCCGCGATGCCTATAAGGCCGGGGATAAGGAGACCGCCACAAAGCTCTGGAACAAGCTCGTCGACGACTATATGTACGCTTTCGACCTGCGTGTTGACTGGGACAAGGCCTTCACCGACTACATCTACAACAATCTCGGCGGCGACGCACTCTACGAAGTGTGGAGATTCCGCGGCTGGACCGAGGACGACATCCGCCCGATGAAGATCACCGAGGAAGTCCGCGCCGAAGGCAAGAAAATGATCGAAGCCGGTGACGACTATGATGCGTTCGACAAGTTCCTGAACCGCGAGTACTTCAAGTTCCGCCACTCCCACGACAAGCGCATTGAGTGGGAGACCCGCATCATGGGCTATGTCTACGAGCACGCAGGCCCGGAGGCGCTCTGGAGCACCATGTCCAGTGTGACTCCGCACTACTGGCAGCACATGATCGACGTGACGCTCAACGGCACATTCAAGGACGCCGTCCTCGAGCAGATCGGCGGTCTGGAGACCCACGGCGAACCGCTGGAGATCATGGAAGATGACGAGAAAGTCGTCGTCTGGATGCGTCCGTGCGGCTCCGGCCAGTTCCTGGTCGAGCAGGGCGTGTACGAAGCGCCGCAGAGCTGCACCCGCTGCAAGGCCTGCCCGCAGACCTGGAACCTCGACAATTTCCCGGTCTACTGCGTGCACGCGCCGCAGCAGGAGATCCTGTCCATCAAGCAGGTCGGCTGGCCGATCATGGTCAACAACCCGCTGCCGGAAGAGCGCAATGTGCCTGGCTATGAGTTCGCGCGCCAGAGCTGCGGCTTCGCCGTCTACAAGGACCCCAACGACATTCCGGAATTCGTCTACACGACGCTCGGCTTTGAGAAGCCCGCACACGTCGACAAGCCGAAACTCTGGGACTGATTTCACACACCAACACATCCATTCTCCCTTCTTTTTTCGTCCTTCCACTGTGGGGGAGCAGGCGCACCGCCTGCTTCCCTGCAAGCGGGATCTTTTTTGAACAAAATTGTTGAAAAAATAACGTGCGCATTTTATACTCAGAATATGATTGGAGGGTCCCAGATGTCAACCACCTCGGACATCAACACGCTGGAGGAATTTGCGGCGGTTCCGCTGAAAGAAAAGCTCGCCTATTTCTTTGGCGAAATGCTCAGCCAGAGCTTGTTTTACTACCTCGTGCTGACGCTGTCGATCTACTTCTACACCGATGTCATGCACATCAGCGCGACGACCATCGGCATCGTTGTTATCGTTTCGCGTATTTTTGACGCATTTACCGACCTGCTCATTGGCACGCTCGTCGACCGGACGAAGTCCAAACTCGGCAAGGCCAGAGCGTGGGTCATTTTCATGACGGTGCCGTATGCACTGTCCATGTTCCTGCTTTACTGCGTGCCCGCCAGCTGGACGACGGCGCACCAGATCGCCTACATTGTCATTACCTACAACCTCGCCGTTACGGTGTGCTACACCTTTGAAAATATCCCCTGGGGTACGCTGTCTACGCTCATGAGCCGCGACCGTGTGCAGCGCTCTCAGCTCTCGGCCCTCCGCATGGCTGGCAGCCCCATCGCCTGCGCGCTCGGCATCGGTATCGCGCTGCCTGCGATCAACGCCCTCGGCGGCACGCAGCACGACTGGATGAAGATCATGGCTATCTTCGCCGTCGTCGGCATCGCTGTGAACTTCATTTGCGCGTTCACCATCAAGGAGCGCGTCAAGACCGAGACTGCCCCCGAGAAGAACAAGCTCGATATTCCGGCCACGTTCCGCAACAAGTACTTCTGGATGTGCGTGCTCATCATCGGCCTGTACAACGCCTTCAACACCTGCTTTTCCACGTTCCTGCCGTACTACGCCACCTACATCCTCAGCAACACCATGAACACCACGGCCATCAACTACATGCAGTTTTTCACCATGGCCATCATGAGCTTCATCACCTTCGGCCTGTGCAAGAAGTTTGATACGACGGTTATCGTCCGCACCGGCATGATCATCGCCATCGTCGGTCAGATCGTCGGCATCGTCGCGCCCACGAGTCTCAGCGTGCAGATGGTATCTGCCGTGATCCGCTCCATCGGCTGGGGTCTGCTGGCTGCGCTCATCCACTCCATGGTGGGCGACGCCATTGAGTATGGTCATTGGCGCACCGGCCACAAGGCGCCCGGCACGACCTATGCCGCCCAGGGCGTTGGCAACAAGCTCGGCGTGCTTATCGGCAGCGGCGTGACGACGCTCATCCTCGGCAGCTCCGGCTATGACGGCGCTGCAACTACGCAGGTTGCGTCCGCGCTCAACACCATCAAGGGCGTGTACCTGTACCTGCCGCTGGCGTTTGCCGTTGTGATTTTCGTCATCATGTGCTTTTACAAGCTCAACAGCAAGAACTACAACTACATTGTCTCCGAACTGGAGCAGGGGCGTTATCATCCCAACGCAAAGTACGCCCCGCACAGCGAAGCATAATCTCATAATCCAGCTGCAAAGAAAGAAAAAACTGGATGCTACACAAGCGGCACGGACTGCATAGACTACCGGAATTTGCAGAAAATAGGGTTGCCAAAATACAAAACAGAGCAAAGGAGTTTTCAGAATATGAAGGCAACCGGAATCGTGCGCCGG
>ERZ772881.1265-NODE-1265-length-23291-cov-19.333534_pt1 | contig 23291 bp, 33 predicted proteins | sample MGYA00580581_ERZ772881 | MGnify/ENA primary metagenome ERZ772881 (study PRJEB29015, sample SAMEA2737668) | human gut metagenome | biome: human gut; feature: human-associated habitat; material: faeces | place: China | collected 2012 ...
GTTGGTTAATGACTGTTGAATACAAACCCCATTCAAAAGGATTTTACCACGCTTACTCTTTAAAGTCATTAACTCGTTTACGCGATAAACTTATCCGACAGCGTTCTTTCTATCTTGTTAAAATCACAAATGTGTTAGATCATACATTCCCTGAGTTTAAACCATTCTTTAATGAACGCTTATCCAAAACTGCTCTCTATCTGCTTGAGAACTATGGTTCTGCTGAAAAGATGGCTCGTATGAACTCAGCCTCTTATGAAAAGCTACGTTCCGTATCCCGGGGGAAGTTTTCACCACAGCAATTCCTACGACTAAAAGAACTTGCTTCCAATACTGTTGGTGTAAATAACTCTATTTTTGATGTAGAGCTGAACAGTCTTTTATCTTTATACAAATCTCTTGTAAAAGAGATTGATACCATTGAAAAAGAAATCAACAAACTAATTGAAGAAGTACATCCTCACTATATGTCAGTTCCTGGAATTGGACCATTATCAGCAGCTGTAATCTATTCTGAATACGGCGATATATCTAACTTCACTAATCCAGGACAAATGCTTGCATTTGCCGGAATAGAACCGGGAATCAACGAATCTGGTACTGAATCTCACGGAGGCAAGATGGTTAAGCGTGGATCATCCCAGCTCCGCTACACACTTATCAATTGTTGTCTACCGTTAATCCGCTTTGACATGACATTTGCAACTTACTATGCCAAGAAACGCGGAGAAGGCAAACCACATCGAGTAGCCATTACTCATGTAGCCAAAAAACTTATTAGAGTCATCTACGCATTGGAGAGCCAAGATATCGACTTTAATGCTCAAAAACTTCGTTAATCTCTAGTGGATTAATACTAATTTCTCCCATCTGAAATACGATGTATTCAGATGGCTTATTAAAATTACCCATTTTAACAATTTAAAAAATTTCAAAATTCTCTTGACTGTTTATAGTTTGTCACCTCAACCAATAATTTATTATCATGACTCTATTGAAGGAAATAAATTGTGCAAAACTCTGCATACATTTTTGCATTATTCAATCTAACGCTGTCCAATAACAATGCCTGGAACAAAACCTCTCCTATATTCTCTACTCTTACCATTGCATGCTCTTTTTCTGTAAAACCGTCAATCTGCACTCCTTGTACAGCAACTTCTTTCCTCGCCACCAGACAATGCGTATATAATGCCATGATATATTTATCTGACATCAGAAACGCATATGTTTCGTTCCATTGATATGTATATCGGCACTTTTCCCGATTTTCATGCGGTATATCGAAATAACATCTGACCGTTTCCAGATATACATCTCCATTATACTGCGGTTTCAGCTTCTTTGCATACCCTCTGATTGTTGCAAATATATTATTTCTTTCCATGGCTGTCTTTGTTCGCTTATTATATCACTCAACCCATAATTTTACCAGTAAAAAAGCACCCAAGCACTGATAGATGCTTCTCGTTATTATTTTTCAAATGTAATTATCTTTTTCTGTAAACTTTCCTTAATGTCTACTGTATGATACCCAGCATCAAGCCATGCCCTACAGTAAGGATGTGCCTGTGTCCTACTATTACTCCACCATTGTGGATATGAATAAGCACTTGTAGGCAACTCGTCATTAATAATTGTTTCGATTTCAGAAAGCGAAAGAATAACTTTTGTACTTTTCTGTTCAGAAAGATATCTTAATAAAGGGTCATATTTATTCATAGTCACCTCACACATACTTTTCAATGATACCATTTAATTTTATCATGGCTTTGTCATAGTCCTCACTTGTGGTAGGATTACCATCTGCATAAGCCTCAAATCTATAAGCATAACTTACTTTTCCATCATAAATGTCTATCAATTCATCACTTACAAATTCACAAAGTTCATTATAAATATCCGTATCCCTTAGATCGAAATATTCCTGATCCAAAACAAGCTCTATCTTTCTATGCATCTCATCTGCCATATCTGCAATAGCCTCTTCTGGGTCTTCAATTCCTTTATCCTTTAATGAATACCAATAATCATTGAATCCACTTGTATTACTAAATTCATTTAAAAACCATATGCAAATATCATATACTTTCTTCACAGCTGTTATCTGTCTCTCTGTTAGTTTTCCCATACTATTTCCTCCGTCAGCACCTTTTAGGAGTGTAGTGAAATCTTCCAAATCAAGAATTTTTGCAAGTTCCTTAACCAAATCAACATCGGTAGGTGTCGACATTCCATAGTGCCATTTATGAACAGTATCTGTTGAAACATTTAACCCATTTGCAAGGCTCCGTTCCACATCTTGGCTCTTCAGCTTATTCCTTTTTCCGTATGATTTAATCAAAATCTTAAAGTTGTTTGAATCGAACTGCATCTTATTTCAATCAACTGTATAAACTCGTGATTCCATTTCACTATCACCTCATTTTATTTTTATTTGTCCCGGACAAATATTATTATATTCCCTGCTTATTGATTTTTAAAGGGAAACAATATTTTACCCAAATTTACCTAAAAAACGAGAAGTCCACGGGTATCGTAGACGCTCTCGCTCGTATCGTTTCCACACCTTATTGCTCTATCAAGTGCCATGATACAGGCTATGGCACCATCTATCTTTTCTGTTGATTTTGATTTATCTGCCTTGATGTTTCCGGCTGGGTCAGTACGAATAAAAATATTATCCATGTATTGCAGTCAAATATCATAAACAAACCGACACTTAACCGACATTCAAACCGACATTTTTATGTAAGTGAAAAGAAGTCCCCGAAGGAACTTCTTTCGCCACAAATCATATTCTTTTTTATCGAGGGAAGTCCGGTTGATGATCCTACTGTTTTACAAAATAGGAGTACAATGTGGGGTACAAATCCCATCCACATTCCCTAAAAGCCTTGATTTTAAGCCTTTGCAGCCAAAAGTACGGTTTCTGGGCAAATTATAGTATATTGTTGCAAGTCTATTCTTACAATTCCATCAGAAAATGTTCATGCAGCGCACGTTTCACCTGATCGAAATTACCTCGCTCCGGACATTGGATGGAAACAACCAATCCCTTCTCTGGGAGAATCGTTGTAATCTGTCCGAATGCGCCATCAGCACGATAGGATCCTGGATATGGACTGATCCAGAACTGATAGCCATATCCTACATGCCAGAGATCTGCAGATGGCTCGAAGGTAAATTTCGGGGTAGACACCTCCTGCACCCAGTTCCTGCTGACAATCTGCTCGCCCTTCCAGTTACCCTCAGCCAGATAGAGCTGTCCCAGTTTCATCATCTCGGTACAAGTCAGATACATACCTCCGCCGCCATTCGGATGTCCCTGTGGATCATGCTCCCAGAGCGGCCATCCCATATCAAGGGGCTGGAATACCTTCTCATACAGATACTCTCCCATCCGCTTGCCAACGGCCCGTTCTACCATATGAGCAGCCAGAATACTGTCGGCAGAGGAATAGCAGAATGCACTGCCTGGCTCCACAGGAACCGGCTGTGCCATCATATATTTCTCATAATCCGGTGCGCCGACGCCCGGACGTCTGTCCGCATTCATCAGAAGTGCCTTACCAAAGCCACTGGACATGCAGAGCAGATGTTTCAACTGAATCTTCTCCAGATTTGGATCCGGATTTGAAGGAAGTTTATCTTTAAACACTTCCGCCACATGATCTTCCAGGCTTAGTTTTCCCTCTTCTATTGCGAGTCCAACTGCTGTTACCGTAAAACTCTTGGTATGTGAATAAATATTTCTCGGTGCATTTGCTGCGTAGTGCATCTCACAGAGTACCTTGTTCTCATCTCCGACACTGATAGCTTCCAGCGGCAGATTGTGGCTGCTGGCATAACGATGAAATTCCAAAAACTTCTCTTCCAGTAACATAATACCTCTATCCTTTCCGGCAAATCTCTGATCTGGTTCTATTATCTCATACACATCTCTGCATCTGTCGGCAGTGGCATCAGCGGTGCGGACGGCAGGGTCTGATACCAATAAGCAACACTGGTGTAATCATCGTAACGCGGTCCGGTCCAGCCCATGTTGTCGAGTGTCATACGAAACTTATTCTCAAAACGGATCGGGTCTGCAATATGGAAATGATACAGCAGGAATCTCTGCTGTCCGTTATAGAATTCCCGGTTGTCTCCATAGATTGCATACATGCCGGTATATAAGCCGCTGAAGGTCTGATAGCTCTTGATGATGATGTCATTTCCAAATCCATAGGAACCGCCGAAGTAGTCTTCAGTTCCGGTATAGTGGATAGACGGATACGGATCATCGTCCAGATACATGCGGGCTTCGCCTTCTACCCAACAGGTATTGTTACCATTCATACCAGTTGCCAGAGTCACACCGACAAATTGTCCCCTGCCTTCGATTCCGTCAACGATTGTGTAGGTACGACCCTTCTGAACCGGGTGCTCTTGGCGATAGGTGGCATGGAAATAACCAGCTTCCGCCGGAATCTCCTGATAAGCTCCGGTGATAATATAATAGAGATTTTCATCCTTGTCACCACGGTTTTCCATCGTGATCCGAGCTCTCTTATGGAACGGCATCTCAAAATAGCTGTTATAGCCGCGACCAGGAGCTACCAGCATCATGGCAGAATTCAACACCGGATATTTTCCATCCCTGTCCACGAAATTTTCATCATAGGCACATCCGAAGAATGCAGAGAGCGGAGCTTCCACAGACGGATATTCCTGATCATCCCAATACATACGGATGATAAAATGGTGCCCTACATATCCGGTAAACCACATATGCTGGATCACACCCGGTCCTGCAGCATCTACCAGAGTTACGGTTTTCCCTGCAGGAATCGTCACGGTCGGACGAAGCTTGGTGCAGTCACCGCCATGGGAACCACCTGCGCGTACACCGGTTGGATTCTCTGCGGAAAATGCAAACGTTTTGGAGTTCTGGATCATACAATAGTTGTTCATATTCTTCTCCTCTCTGATCAAACCTGGATCATCTGAAATTATTGCTTACTACGCTATCGCGTTTCTCTATTCACTATAAATTCACTATAACATTTATCTCCCATGAAGTGACGGAATTACAGAATCATTCCGTCTCAAAATCGGTCCATCTGCTCCCGGGTAGCCACCTGCCTACAACTTGTATTGCTATTTCCTATCGTTCCGAACAATGCAACCATTGTCCGGCAGCTGTTTCAGGTACCAACAATTCATACGCAATATATTCATAAATGTCCCTCAAATCCTGTCTTGCTTCAGCGGAATATGCCACATAAAAAATCATATGCCAAAATCTCTTTTCATTTCAGCTTCAATGGCATCTGCTGAGTAAACTCTGCCAGCTTTTCTCTCCTCCCCGCAGGAACTTCTTTCACCACAAATCATATTCATTTTTATCGAGGACAGTCCGGTTAACAAATTCCAACCCGAAAGCTTTGCTTTTAGGTTGTCGCGGTACACTTGCGCAAAATAGGGGTACAAATACCATTCTCATTCCCCAAAAGCCTTTATTTTAAGCCACTTCAGACAAAAGTACGGATTCTGCCGTGGCATATGAAAAGTACTCGTATCATAAAAAGCCGAGAAATGCCATGTTTTTGGGCATTTTGCCGACTTGTTTCTTCTATTATAAAAGTTACATTTTAAGTGCCGATTTTGCAAAATACGGCAAAACGGTGCAATTCCCCCCCTCATTCGTAGTAAAATCGTAGTCAAAATTATCAGGATTACTACTCTGGATTTTGCACCCCTTGGAGTATTTCTAAACCGAGGAGGTGCATTATTTAACAAAAGGGTGTAGTAATTTGATCCCACTTTACTGCATTATTTATTTTCACTTTCCATCATTGCACGCATTGTTTCTGATTTATCATCATGAAATTTGTATGGCTTAAACCTACAATAATTGTAATATCTTATATCTACCCAATTATATATATAGTTTATCAAATCCTGTTTTATTGCATCAAAGGATTTCCAAAAATCAGCTTTATCATATTCTCTCCTCAACGTTAATTTTGCCGCATAAAATTCAAAGCTATAATCCCCAAGAATTTTTCGTAATCCCTCATCATATATCCCATTAATATTTAAAATGTATTGCTGACTATCTATTTGTTTAAGGGCTTTTTCAATCCCCTCTATGCTATCCATCAGTTGTTCAGTAAAGAACTGCATTAATTCCGCTTGTCTGTTATCATCACATTCTGCAAATTTGCTTTTTGTTATCTCATACCATTCAATCCAAGTATGTTTTTCCTGACGATAATCTTCGTCTTTAAAAGCAACACTACACAAACGCGCCCAAGTTTCAACATACCAGCTTATTTGAAATTTTAAATCCATATACACTGCATCATATACACTAGTAGCTTTATCGTTTTGTTCTTTAATATTTCCAATTTCAATTAGCAGCGCAATAATTGTAGATGCCACGCACCCAAATGCCAAGTTCTTAACTATATCCGAAATAAGACTACCAGTATTGTCATTACATATAACTGCAATAATCATTATTAATACAGATATTCCACCAATTAAACCATACATTTTCCAATTCATTTTATACGGACTATTAATATGTCTTTTCAATTTCTATTTCCTCTCTATTTATTGCATTTTTAGCAAACATTTTTCTCGTTTTCTACAACATTCTGTGATATCACCCTCTTATAAATACTTCTTGAATGCCTTCTTCATCTTCAAGCAGACATCCATGATATAATCAAACTGCTGTGACCATGTGGCACGATTATCAAACGTCACTTCTTTTTCAATAATAATACGACTTGCCTTTCTTTCCGGCAGTTCTCTCCAATCAAGTACCAATCCCATCACTGATTCAATCTCATCTTTATGTAAAAGCAAATTTCTGAAAAGTTCCTTATCATCATTTATGTACAATTCAACATCAATCGCATTTCTTTTTTGGATTTGAGATACTGCGATATGACAAGCTGATGATCCAATACTAAAATCCATCCAATGATCTGTCGTTGGTTTTCTCTTATTAAATGCTTTGTTAAATTCTGCGTTCTGAAAGGCATAATCATTGAATGCCTGCCAATATTCCAGTCTCTGCTGCTGTGTTGGATTTGTAGCAGTTGTCTTCTTAATCTCCTTCGTCCAATCATTTGGTCTTTCCACTACAGTAAATGATGGAGCAATATCAGAATCTCCTATCTGGAACAGCTTTATTTCACACAAGAAGAAACCTATCTTATCATCTGTATGGTTATTAAGCCACTCAACTGCTGCCTTGTGTTCCTCTCGTGCGTGTTTTACTACCCAGATAACCACATCTGCATCTTTCCCGGATGCATAAGTAATCAGTTTGCCAAGATGGTCATGATCCGTGTCTTCTAATTGATTTTCAATGATAATCTTTCTATCGGTTCCTGTTTCAGATGCATAAATATCAACATTGAAATCTCCAACAGATGATTCTGTCTCATCCACTGTAATATCAAGACCAACAGCATCTGCAAGCAGGTCAACATTCTCTGCTACCCAAGGGGTAAAGTTCAAAGCCTCATGTGACCACACACTTCTTAAATCAGTTATTTCCTTTAATGTACCCAAGTTTATCATTATGCCTTATCCTCCAATCATAAAAGCATCCTACGATATCTCAGATGCCATTAACAGCCAACTATGTATAACAAAATATTTTTACTTTGTTTTCAATTTACATTATATCAGCCAAGGCATATTTTTACCAGTCAAAAAGGCACCCGAAATATACCGCACAATTTTTTATAAAAAAAGATGCCTTCCACTAGGAAAGACACCTCTCTTTATCCAACATAGATATTTACATCTATTTTAATAATTCCTGTTCTATACTAAGGACATCCGGAAAAATCAACTTTGCTCCCTTTCTCTGCAATGCTAAAACTTTTCCTGCTTTATCCTTTAACTCCTTTTCTAATCTACCATCAACACGAACTGGTATATTGGCAACAGAGTCCAGATATTCATTTTTCATATATTTTTCTGTAATCGGGCATATATTTTGAATCAAAAATGCCTTCTCATGACCAAGCACTTCTCCAAAAACAATTGTATCGCACCTATGATACTTTTGCATTTTCTTATTATAGATTCCTTTAAATTTAGAAACCTGTGATGAAAATGGTATCATCCAAAACAGCTGCGTATTACTATCCTGGAATGCATAAAAACATGGTCTATCATGTAACTGTCCATTTACCTTTTCCTTATTCTGCATCAAATAAGAATCTGGAAAATCCTTAAAGTATTGATCATCAATATAATAAAAATGTCCTATTTCCATTTCTTCTCCTATCGTCAAAAAGAGGCTCCGTCCTCTCGAACGGAACCTCAAAACATTTGAACTCGACCTTTTCTAAGTCGCATATCGAGTAGCGACAAACATTTGAACTCGACCTTATTTGAGTTGCATATCGAGTAGCAACAAACATTTGCAGTAATCTCTTACTGTACCTAAAGTATACATTCAAATGTGCCGCCTGTCAAGGTCAAATATAGTTCAAATCACAGCTTGCGGCTGCATTAATATTATATGTCCTTATCCAACTAGATATTCATTTTACACGATACTGCTAGACTATTCAACGATTGCACACTATATAACGATAGCCCTTACAATTTAACGATTGTTACTACCGTTAAAATCAGCACTTCTACATCGGCTTATTTGCATTCACTCATTCGTAGTATTACCGTAGTCTGCCACTACTACACTTGCCACGATATGCCCACGTAATGCCCCCTAAAGCCTTGATTTTACTGACTACCCACAGTCCTGCCGTGGCACACAAAGAATATTTTTCCCATATTTCCTTTATTTTCGGGCTTTTCAAGCCTTTTTGCCTTTCTTTATTTTCGCCTTATCTTGGCATATCTTCGCATATCTTGGCATATTTTTGTCAGCAATTTTGGTAAATTCTTTGGTAAATTTTAAGTCTGTATCAACATGCTCCAAACCATTACCACATGCAATCCCAAGTATCATAGCAGATTGTACCTCATATTGATTTAATTGTCCTTTCATCATCTGATTCATTGCTTGTAACTGTTAAACAGAATCCATTGCCATATGATTCTCATAATCAGATAATCTGATATTTCAAATACACATTCAGAAGCTCCACCATTGACAATTGTATCAACAATAGTAATCGTTATACTCTTTTCAAAAACCTTAGAAAACAATCGCATATAATAACCAGCAGAACATTCACAATACTTTAAAATGTATCATTTACAGTTTCTGATTTCACTAAATGTAATATAAGTTCCTACTAATATTACCAATACCGATATAACTGCAATAATACTTGAAATGAAATCTCTAATACCATCTCCAGCCACAATAAAATGAAGAGCAGCCAATATTATACCGATAACTATCAATATAATTCCATACAATACTTTTTCCCACTGTATATTTAATTTCATCCAGACACTCCTTTTCTAACCCTATCAGTTTTCTCTTTTTCAAGCAATCGTTCCAGCATTATAAACGCAACATCATTGGCAGTTTACGGGGAATACGAAGTAATTATATTTTTATCCACTACAATAGGCTCATTCATAACGTTAACTCCAAACTAAGCAAATCAATATAATATATTTCTTCGTTATGTACAACAAAATTCGTTGGGAAATAATCAATAGAAGTATCGTTTTCACAAAGTTTAAACGTGTAACCCACCACAAAATTTTCATTCGGTTTTTGTGATATTTTCCTATATTCCAGATTACAACACAATTTTCTTCCATTTCCTAATTTTTGTCCTGAAAGTTCCAAAAGGCGCAACAGTATTCACGTGAATTTTAAGTGCTGATTTTACCCCCTTTGGAGTTTTCTAAACCGAGGGGGTACATCGTTAAAAGGTATATTTTACCTATTTCACGGACGTTAAAATTCCATCAAGGAATCTGATTTCATTACATCGCATCTGCAATCACTCGTGCCTCTGAGTCTCTGCTGATACTCCTGTTCTATATCATAATGCCATTACAATGGTCAATCTCATGCTGAATAATCTGTGCTGTCCAGCCTGAATATTTTCCATGCTGTTTCTTAAAGCTCTGGTCAAGGTAATCCACCTCAATCTCCTGGTATCTGGTGCAGGGACGGACCCCCTCCAGCGACAGACATCCTTCCTCTGTCTGATAAATTCCGGACTTCTTTGCAATCACCGGATTAATCATGGCAAACTGAAATGGTCCTGCTGCCACAACAATAATATTCTTCTTAACACCTATCATGTTTGCGGCCATGCCTACGCAATTGTCAAGATTTGCTCTCAAGGTATCGAGCAAATCTGTTACCACCTGCTTACCTGCTTCTGTCGCATCTACTGATTTCTGTGCAAGAAACAATGGATCTTTTACTATCTTCTTTACCATATCAATATTCCTTTGCTATCTCTTCATCTATTCCATACATTGCCTTAAATTTTTCAAGGTCTGCCGGACTCTTAATCAGCATAATCTCTTCGATCTTACCTGTATGTATATCCTTAAAGCCTGCAACCTGCTCGCCATTACAAATGCTTGCTTTAATCACCGGCTTTTTATTTTCCTTATCATAAGACTGTACAACGCTTTTCTTCTTAAACAGTCCCATCTTGCTCACCTTCTCTCTCCTGCGCCACCATGCCATTGTTTCTCCTCATAACCATCAATGGTATAAGGTCTTTGCTCATGATTTCCATGTTTTCAGCTTTCATCTCTGTCACCTCTTATCATACCTCATCTGATCATCACCTCACCCTACGATAAACTAATCATCCATTTACGCTTTTTAAAAATAACCAGCGATACAACAATCCTGAATATTTCCTCCGTAGTAAGCAGTATATACACACCTACAATTCCCCACTTAAATACATACGCAGCAAGCAGACATAGCGGAATTCCGATGCACCATGTGCCAACAATATCAATAATCATAATAATTTTGGTATTGCCGCCACTTCTTATAATTCCTCCTCCAAGTATCATATTTTCCACCTTAACCGGTGCATATAGGGCAAATACAATAAGCAGTATTTTTCCAATCTCTTTTACACTATCATCCACACGATATAATTCAGTATATGCTCCAGACAGAAGAATGAGCAATGCCGATACCACTACTGCACCAAATAAGCCTGAATACATAATCTTCTTTGACTCTGTATACGCCTCTTCGTATTCTTTCCTGCCAAGCCTCTTGCCAACTATCACCCCGGCAGCCGCTGACAATCCACTCAATGCCCCTACAACGAGCCCCTGTATCGGGCAGGTAAGTGTATAGGCAGCCAGATTTGATGTTCCAAGATGTCCATACACTGCCGACTCCACGTTTTGTCCGAGGCTCCATAAGAATTCACTGATCAGAATCGGCATAATCATAATTAGATAATCCCTGATGGTAATCTTTCTAAAATGCAACGACAATACCGGTTTATCTCCATCTTTTCTGATACATAAAACAAATCCGATAACAATACATACAAGATTAAACAACTGCGAAATAAGTGTTGCAACCGCAGCTCCCTTTATTCCAATACATGGCAATCCGAATTTTCCAAATATCAGCAGATAATTAAGACCTGTATTTACTGCAACTGCCCCAAAGCTTGCTAAAAACGGTATCGTAGCATGCTCCTTACAGCGCAGCCATGAGGATAAAATATTGCTGACTGCCATTGGGATATAGGAAAATGCTACAATCCTGAAATATACCGCGCCGGTATTTACAATACTCACATCCTTTGTGTACAGTCCAAGAATCCATGACGGAAAAAATCCTGCTGCAAATAGAAATAAAGCTGATATCATAATTGCGCAAATGAGACTCACATCAAGGCTGCACCACGCTTCTTTGGTATCTTCAGCGCCAATAAACTGTGCAATCAGTATACCCGCAACAGTGCTTACTGCACCTATTACCACGGAAAAAATCAGAGAAAAATTTCCACATAATCCTACTGCCGATATATTTGTCTCTCCCAGCTGTCCTATCATAATCTGGTCAACAATTGAAAAAGATGCTTGCAGCATACTTTGCAATGTAACAGGAATTGCTATTTTGCACAATGATTTCATAAACTTTGACATTATAATTTCCTCGTACTTTCTCTTTTTATTAACTCAACCGGCAACACGATTTCGGTCTCACATTCCGCGCCATCGCGCATTGCCTCAAGACACTTGATTGCAGTTTTTGCCCTAAGAGGCGCCTCCTGATGAATCGTTGTAAGCGCAGGATTACTTTCCCTGCTTGCCATGTTGTCATCAAAACCTATTATCTGAATATCCTTTGGAATTTGTATGCCTTTCCCAAGCAAAAACCTCATAAATTCAAGTGCATAAAAATCCGATACTGCAAAAACCGCGGTAACATTGCTCTTTACCAGCTCTCTATATTTATCCTCATAAAAGCACATTCTTTCCTTTTCTGTCTTTGGTATTTCCCATCTTAATGTTTCCCCAGGTTCAAATGCTTCTCTAAAGCCCTCTATGCGCTCTTTATCCATGCATATGAAATTATCCGCTATGCATAGCGCTTTTTTATGTCCCAGCTCCCTTAAATATTTTCCCGCCTGATAACCGCCATCATAATGATTGATGACCAGATTCACTACCTTGGAGCATTTCTCAAAATAACCATCATACACAACAAACGATATCCTCATCTGGTTTCTCAGCTTCTCATAATCGGCTTCACAAAAGCCCATCAGAATCAGCCCATCCATATTCCACATGGATGCAAACACCGGAATCTCACTGATGTCAGATGTCGTTTTTATCATCAAAAAATAGCCCTTTTCATTTACCTCATGGGAAAGAGCATTAAGCGATGACATCACAAATCCATCCTCTAATACCCTTCCTTCATACTTTTCATTGTCATTCACCACCACCCCGATGATTCTTGAATTATTCCTGGCAAGCAGGATGCCCGCCATATTGGGGATATATCCTGAGCGTTCAAGCTCCTGCTGGACACGTTTTACTGTTTCATCCGAAATCTTTTCTGTTTTGCCATGAATCACTTTTGAGACTGTCGCCGTACTAAGACCTAACGCATCTGCAACATCTGCAATTCTAACCCTGTTCTGTGCCATGTACATTCCTTCTTTTTCTGATATTCTGATTATATGGTACAACAGAAATTTGTGTTTTACAAAGGTTAAGCGCGTAACCTGTTACAAAATATGCGTTCCATTTTTGTTATATTTTACCAAAGAATTACTCATTTTAGTAATCAGAGTACACACGAACAATCACTTATGAATATAAAAATGACTGGCAGACCTTATTTACCATAATTGTCAGCGGTCATTTCCCATACAAAAAGGCACTTACATTTCTGCAAGTGCCCTCTTCAATAAAACTTTATTTAAAAACCTCTTATTTCTTTTGCTAAAGTATATGGTGTTGAATATTTTTTATCTTGACCCTGTTTCTTTTTACTAATCAAAGTAAGATCTGTATCTATATCAAAATCTGCATTCTCCAGTATTGACTTTAATTCATTTGCTTTGGACAAGCTTCAATTCCTTTGCTCTGGATTCCACGGACATATCTTTCCTGACATCATAACTGCTTTCTTACAGCCTTATTCCACTCCACCCCAGACTCATCCGTCCATGTATCAGCTCCGTCAAAAATGTACACAGCATTTGTCCTATCCATATATCGACCATCCGCAAGTAAATATACGGTCGTCTCATCTCCTCTTAAATTTACAAGCTCTACAACATCCTCCCAAGAAGGATCTACGCTTGAGCCTGTCTCATTTGCTTCATCCGGAAGCTGCACCACTTCTACGATTGCCTCTATCGTTTCTACAGGAGAATCGCTCCATGGATATGCTGCATCATCACAACCGGCACTTTCAAGTAACTGCTTCGCATCACTTCCAAGCAACCTGTTATATGCTTCGTAAACAGATGCCAGCTTGTTTGAAAACTCCACCTGTTCAGAATTTCCTTTATCAGATAGCCAGTTTACAGTCTCCTCCTTTATCTCATCTGTTGTCATGCTGGTTCCTACACCCCAATTTAATAAGTGTGCCGCGACTTTTATTGAAGTTGAGCCACTTCCGGCTGTTCCCTGCTTTATTTCTGTGTTGATTTCATCTAATACCTTGTCAAGCTCCAAATAGGATGACTTTTTTGTCTGTGTCTGCTGAGATTCAGAAATTTCTGATGTAGTTTTCTCAGTATCCTGTTTTAACGAATTTTCTTCTGTATCAGCCTGTTCAGTGCCAGTATTCTGTTTCACAGTCTGCTGCTCACCTGTTTCCGTAATGCTCATAGAGCCTGTTGCTTCTGTTCCACACGCACACAATGCGAGCGACATTGTTGCTGCAATTAGTATTACATGTAATTTCTTCATGTCATTTTTCTCCATTTCCTTGTTATAACAATTCTTCCATCACAATATATTCATTTTCACTTATCACAGAAAATCCATTCTTTTTCCAGAATGAATAGCTCTGAGGATTTCCTTTATCAACACCCAAACGCACTTTCTTGAATTTACTCATTTTTAAGTATCTAAGAACATCATGAATAATATCAGAACCAATCCCTTTATTCTGAAACTTATTATCCATCATAAATAATCCGATAAATCCACAATCTGTCTCCGGACAATCCGAAATCAAATCCATAACTGCAATCAAGACTTACCTGCTTTGTAAGTTTTAGGTAATTATGATTAAATTCCGAAAGATTTCTGCTATATGGAATATCACAGGAGCTGACCTCTCCGTTTCTATTCTTCACAATAGTATTTACAGCCAGGAGTCGATTTGTCAAGGGGATATTTCGCATTGCAATACGGCTTTGTAAAAACAGAGGGGTGTCAACCCCTCTTGGCTGAATAGTGCTACCTGCCGAAGAAGGCAACCGTCCCCCCCTCGGAGAGCGCACGACTGCCGCAGGCAGTAGCACCGCCCACTTTTGAGTGATGAGTAAGTGTGCCCTTAGACGGATTAAATTGACTATCCTTTTGAATATTGATATAATGTGAGCGTAAGCTAAATCAAAAATTTCTTAACAGACAAATTTAAGAAGGAGTGATTCAGATGAAAAAGAAAACTAAGACTGTAATTGGTGTTATCCTTGCAGTAGCTCTGGTAGCTGTCTTGGTAGTTGTAGGATTTATGACTTACCTGGGAATTACCTGGACAAACAATCATGAATTCGGAGAATATGTCAGCAAGGAAGGTCCTTGGGGAATGACTGCTACATGGGTATCTGAGGATAGCAGCAGTTATCTCGTTTGCAAAAAGGAGAATGATGAACCATTTGCCAAGGTTACAGCCTATTTTCAGGGGGTGGATGGTTGGCAAGCCTATGAACTGCATGGCAGAGACCGGATTGCTTATCTGAATACTGTGGAAAACGATACAACCATTGATAGCACCAGCGGAAATATGAAATTTGATGGAACTACATTTACCATTACAGATTTAGATAAAGAAATCTTCGGCACAAATGAATTTAATTATGTTATCACTGATAAGGAGTTCAGCCCCGATTAAAGTGCCAGAACTATTCCGATACGGTGGAAACATAACCGATGGAAAAGCGGAAACAGTGTATGCTATTACGTTGAGAACACCCGAAAGCCGAGAAACCAAATAATCGTTACTCTACCAATGGTTTATGTCCATATCGAAAAGGTTGATGTGAGAATAGAATAATTCTGTTCGACTTATTCCGATTATTCTAACAGATTTGCTCAGCACAAGGAACCCTGCGTGGGGGCAGATATATTTGCAAAGGATTTTACATAAAAAGCTGCTGAACAATCCAGAAAAGGAGAGTTTCAGCAGCTTTTTCATACTCTGTACTGTGTGCCCATCAAGAAAATACTGGATTCTATTGATTGACCACCGCCTTTCGGCTGCATACATTCACCACAAATGAGCCGCCAGCCGTTATGTATTCAGGTGGCAGAAACCACCCTTTACAGAGTACATCACAGTCTCTCATACTTATACAGTTTTCCATCAACCGGAAGCATATAAAATTCTTTTACTTCACCAGCAGCCCTGCCAATGCACCAACATAACAGCATATTAAACTTCCATTTATATTTTCTGCTAATATGTACCAGATTTGTCACATCAATTTTCTTGAAAAAAGTTACCATTGGATTTGGTGCATTCATCCATAATTCAAATGCCTCTGCTCTTGTTGTTTCTTAAGGATTTATTTCCTGTGGTTTCATGCTTATTACCTCCATCTAAGTAATTTTATATGCCTTGATAATACAATAATAAATATGCCAATACTGTACATAAAAAAGGAAATACCGTGCCTGGGAACCCCTTAAATCCATCTCTTTTTGCAAGTACTTTTACGGTGATTGACTGTATGATTGTTCCAACACATACCATAAACGCTACAAATACATAAGACATTCCAGACGAACTTAATGCATGCGTTCCTGAAATCCACATAGCATAGTACAAATAATCTCCAAACCCACAAGTCGGTATAAGCACATCATTCTTTTCCAATCCATATACAAACAACTTTGCTGCTACAGTTTTATTTGACATAGCTTTTGCATTAACAGTTCTTTTCCCAATTTTTGTAAAACTAATAATATCCATCGTAGTCACAACAGCTCCGATAGATATCGTACTCTCAAGATCAAGCTGTTTTCCAAGCCATATTCCAGTAAACATAACAGCCAAGGCTCCAAAAATCCCATTGACAAACAGCTTTTCTCTCTTATATGGGATGAAAAACAGATTGAATATTATGTAAATTATTCCGCTAACTCCTACAGTAATCAATAATAAATTTGGCAAATATAGATTTGCGATTACTGTACATGCAGAATACAAGAATATGTATAACAATGACCAAAATATTGTTTTGTTAATGCCATCCCTGTTCATCACTAATTTTCTCCAATTCAATTATGTTGCCAGATTATCGTTCATTTTCTTTTCCTCTGTAAACAAATCTGGGACCTTCTTCTCCAATTACTCCATTCTTCACAAAACCGGCTCTCCTTAAAACATTCTGCGATGCCACATTTTTTAAATCTGTCTCTGCTTCTACAGCACAGACTCCTTCCATCGATAAAGCCCATTCCGTAATTACTTTTACAGTTTCTACCATATACCCCTGATGTCTAAATTCTTCCCTTAATCCATATCCTATTTCCACTACGCCATCTTTTCCAAGACCCTTGAAGCAGAAATCGCCGACAATCGTTCCCGGAACATTTTTTAATTCCATATTCCAGACTGCATACCATATTCTGCTATCCGGTTCTAAAAGACAACCTTCTAACATTTCTGTATATGCCTGCTTCATTTCTGCGTCCGCTTGCTTTTCAATCAGACTGCGCATCTCATCGTTACTAATTGGATATAAATAAAGCCTTTCCGTTTCCACTCTCATATTAGTTCGCTTCTGACAATAATTCTTGCTATTTCCATTACCAGAATCTTCATTGTAATTCCGCCGGACATTACATAAAACCAAATCTGTCTCATATGCTGCGACTTTGCTATCGGTGTTGCAATAGCTGCAATGATTATAATTGCAGCTCCAACGCAGCCAATCAGATTCGGGATGCTGATAAGTGGGAATACTCCAGGTGCACAGCTTCCGTCAATCGTGTTCTGAATCGTCTTGTCTAGTCCGTCCCTTGCAGCTGCAAAGCAGCATATCGTAAGTCCATATGCCAGAAGGAACAGACTTCTACGTCCCCAATAGTTAATGTTAGTCCGGTTTGCTATAGATTCTCCAATAAATCCAAGCAATACAAGAATCATAATTGTTGTAACTGTCGTTACTGTATTTCCAAAATATAATTTCATAGATATTTACCTCATTTCTACTCAGTGATTTCTATCAGATTTCCTTCAATTCCTCTAATGCAGCTTTCATAGTATCCGTCTCCGGTAGTTCTCGGACCACTGACAACCTGATATCCATCACCTTTTAACCTTTCCGTCAATGTATCCACAAAAGCTTTACTTCCTACACTAAATGCAATATGAACATAACCGGTTCTCAGCAATACTTTTTCATTGTCAACCAAATCTGACTGGTTCATAATTTCCAGTCTGGCGCCATCTTCAAAAGTCAAAAAATAAGAACGAAAGCCGGTTGTTTTATTAAGATATCCAGCATCTGCTGTTGCATTAAAATACTTTGTGAAGAAATCTTTTGCTCTTTCCAAATCATTCACATACATAGCAATATGTTCTATTTTCATATTTACTTTTCACCTCGTTCTGCTGTGTCATACCATTCAATTATGTGTTTCAGATTCTCGGCTTTCACACGCTCTGAACCATTCAGCATCATATCCAGCATATCCTCCTCCTCCGGTGTCCTGTCGGCTTTATCCGCCAATGCTTTTCCTGCGGTCTTTACCATGACATTCATCATCATTTTATAAACACCATGAAGTTTTTTGATATTAAAGGTTCCCTGTACTGTAAACAGTGGAATTCTCTGTGGCACTTTATTTTTCGTTCTGACCTCAGCAAGCTGTGTTCCTGTCTGCCCCATTCCAACACCACAGACTGCCTGAATCCTGTATTTTCTTACTGCTTCCGTATATCCTTTGATTTTTCCTGCCATAATCCATCCCATATAAATAATTTCTGCTCCCGGCTTCACCTTTGTCTTTGCTTCCTCCATGCTATATGACGGAATGCAAATCTGGTGTGACAACAGCTTTGCATATTTAGCTGTGCTTCCTGTATTTGATGTATAAACGATTGCCCTCATAGTTCTTTCCTCCTCGTGTATCGTATAAATAATAAAACGCAATGTGAATTGTAGTATTACTTACAATCCGCACTGCGTCTTAGCGTCTGGCTTACTTTATTTCTTTTACCACATATTCCTTTGCATCTATCAGACTTTCTTTTTTACATTTCGGGCAGAATAGTGGAAAATGCGTAAGAACTGTATCTTCTCGAAGTCTCAGTCTGGTTTTATTTCCACAGACCGGGCAGTACACCCATTCCTGCTTCCCATTTTGATTTTCATTTAGCATCTGCTATCCCCCTCTTTCTTATCCATAAACTGCTCGGAAAAACGCTCTACATGCTTTTCAACCAGTTCAATAATTCTTTCCTTATCCTCAGCTCCATCATAAATGCTGTAAAGCAAAAAAATCGGTCCGTAAAATTCCAATGCAATTTGTCCCGCTTCCTCCTTATGCTCCGTCAGTCCCTGAAACACATTTTCTATATATGCAAGTGGGTCACCTGACAGGTAGTTTTGATACAGCTTTGCCATTTCCGGATCTCTGTACTGCTCCAATGTCAGCATTTTACGAAAACAGCACGGAAATTCTTCCTGCGTCCAGTGTAAAAACTGCACCTTCGTAAAATCTTTAATCTTATCAAGTGCTGTAGACCGGTAGCCCTCCACCACTTCTTTCATATTTCCTTCCGGCATATCATATTCCTTTACTCTTTCCTGATCCATCCGGTTCATTTTCTCCACAATGCTGTCTAAGATTTCCTGCTTGCTCTTATAGTGCTTATATAGAGCTGCTTTCGTCACTCCCATCCTGTCGGCAATATCATTCATGGAAGTTCCCATATAACCACTCTGGGCAAACAGTTTTAATGCTTCGTCTAAAATTCTTTCCTTTGTATTCTTTTCTCGGATACTCATCACTTACCTCACTCCAAATTTATTTTTCAAAATTGGCACATACAGCCTCGAAATAATTACTTTCTCATCATTTTCCAACACTGCCTCAAATCTGCCACCAAGTGCCGGCGAAATATGCAGGATCTTTCCGGTATTTACAATCATGGACTTTGAAATCCTCATGAATGGAAGTTCTTCTATCACCTCTTCTAGCTGATATAGTCTTTCCTTAACCTCATAAACGCTTTGCTTGCAATATGCGAATACTTTGTTATCGACTGCCTCAAAATAATAGATATCTGATGCTGCAATGGTACAGATTCCATGCTTATCATATCCAGCAAACTTTATCTCACCATATCGTAATCTATGTATTAATCTGTCCATGTCATCTGATAAGGTATGACACCTGAATATTATTTCATCCTCCTCATCCGAAGAAGGACGAATGACTGATACTTTCATCTGCTTTCTCCATATAAATATGTTTTTTGTAGCAGTTTCCTTATAAATATAAGGAAACTGCTTATATGTATGCTCCTAATACCCAATTACCAGCATACGACAATCCTCACAGCACTCAGCCGCTATACTTGTCCGATGCCCCGGCTTTAAAGAAGTAATCTCTATAAATCCATCCGCTTTGTCTGCCTTCTCAAATACACCCGGCACCTCATTAGCAAAACTGAATGCTCCATCTTTGCTTGCAAATAAATATCCTTTTCTCATTTCTTTACCACATTTTGTACAAACCATTCTTGATTCCTCCATCAAATTCACTAAAAAGGCAGCACTTAAAATCCACATCAGGAAAATAAGCACTGCGTCTTTGCGTCTGTCTTATAACATTATAAGTTACCTTTCGGTTACTTTGTATTATAGTAACCGTTTGGTAACTTGTCAAGTGTTTCTTTTATTTTTAATATTGCATTCATATAGCTTATTAGTATATGACATGGTGCAAAAAGCACTGCGAATATCAATAGTTGACGATTTCCACCTACTGCTGCACTGCATACCCCGGCTTTTCTTAGATCATATTTTCTAATCCATTCAAGCATCCTCTGACCGCCTGTGCCATCCAGTGATATCCCGGATAGGCAAGTGGAGAAAACACAACCGCCACTGTGTAAGAAAGTAATGCCACAATTCCAAGCAGTCCACAATAATTCATAAAATTCTTTTTTCTCATGTTAATCACCAGCTCTCTAATTGTCATTTTCTTTATTAAGATACAATATGGCAAATAGCACCATTAATCCAAGAAATTTCTTACTGTAGTATAACCCAACAGAAAAAAATAAAGATTTGATGAAGATTTATTCCCGTATGGAATAAACCATCAATTGAATATCATTATCAGAACTCGGCTTTCCACTGAAATCAGCAAAGCTGTTACAAATACGAAGTCCTAATTTACCGAATATCTCCGTGATTTCATCCAAACTATATAACCTTATAGGATTTCCTTCTTTCATTTCAGGCTTATAAAGTGCTTCTCCATACATATAGTCTACCTGCCCATATATCAGCGTTTTTCTATCCTTCTCCTATTCAAAAGCAGATAATATAAGTCCCTTTTCTCCTGCATCCCATAACTTGCAAGGGAAATGTGTTTGGGCATAGCTTCCATTCATGATACTGCTGAAGCTTTGGTCAATACAAAAGAATAATTCCTATGTCCAGCCAAGAAGTACATTATCTGCTGTTTGGTTTTTCTTTGATAACTTCAATGAAACTATCTTTTCTTCAGCTGTAATTTGTTTCTCCCCAGTTTTTGTCTCCTGAGTTTCTATCAAGTTATCAGCCGCAATCGGTTCATCTTTTTTTGTACCTGCGGTTTGCAGTATTGCATACGGGGCTGTGGGTTTTATTTCCTGCTATGCTTTGGCATCAAAGCTACTCTGCATATCTACCACGTTTACCATTTCTTCGCCTGCCATCGGAATCCCTCTCTTGGCATTTCCCCATGCCTCGTTATAGATCATGCACATTTCCGTCTGTCTGGCGGCCTCTGCATTAGTCGTATACATCGTCCACCCATTATTGGAATAAGTCGCCACCATCTCCCCGTTTTTATCGTAAAACTCTATGTAATCGCTGTTGCCTGACGGCAGTTTCTGATATTTCACTTTCCCTTCAAGCAGTGTTGCCACAAAATCTATTGGCTTCAGCACATTCTGTCTGTTCCTTGAAATAGCTTTCAGCCCGGAAGTAATAATCCCTTTTCTGTCCGGGGACACTTCCGATGTGTAGCTTTTCATCAGCCTATTAAATCCTTCGGATTTGTTTTGGAACTGCCCTTTTTCAAAATCCTCATAAGCTTGTTCCCTGATCTGCTTCCGGTATTCTTTATCACTAACACCGCTTTTCTTTTTAGAGAAAATATATTTGTCATTGAAGTCCGGCAGATGGATGCCGCCTATACTGCCTGTTCCAGAAAAGAACCTTTGTTGTAATGAACCATTGGACGAATTAACTTGCATTATACCACCCTCTCCTGTAAATTTCCTAGTCTATTCAATATTTGATACATCTGGCTATTGCCAAACATATAACTTTGCAAAACAAGCGGTCTCTCTGCCCGTCTGTTTTCTCGGTACAGCTTCATATAGGCATCCTTAGCCTGATAAAAGCTGTCCTCCAATTCTTCCATCTCCTCTGTTGGCATTTCAGGAATATTCCCCTGAATGACCTGCCCCTGGGCTGTTATTCTGGCACAGGATTTCTGCCATGCCACTTCCTGCTCAAATTGTATATCCAGCCACTCTATCTCATCTTCTTTTGTCAGCGGCGTCCCATCTACCTTATAATACTGTTCATTTTCATAGCGCTGTTCAATTTCAGAATACAGCCTTGCATAACTCAGCCCACAAGCATTCACAACATCCGAATAGCCATACTGCCCTTTTTCTTCCCTGATTTCCTTTAATATTCCAGCTCTCATATCGCTGAGTGATGCCGCCGACTGCACCACTGTATGCTTAATTTTATCCATTAAGATTTCCCTGTTTTTCGATAATTGGGAAACTTCTAAGGAATCCCTATGAAATACTTTCTGGTATTCACTTTGACTTCCCTGAGATTTCAAACATTCTCTATTAGGTTTAAAGCCATCCTGCAAATGTACAGGATAATTGGAAATACTAATTGACATACATTTTTCTCCTCGTATGATTGACCATTTACTAATCCTGCCATTTTAGACAGTCCACTGCAAAGTTGTTTTTATGTAACTGCATGCTCGAGCAGGTAAGCGTACCGCCCCTTGCCAGGGTAAACTTCTTTTCAGCAAGATTGCTGTTTCTCCCCTCCGTTGCTCCCCTGCAGATATCCGTCCGGCTTGTTGATAAGCGAAGTCAGATCAATCGTCCTCCCAAAGCAGTCCACGCCTTCAGCTTTATTACTCTTTCAGTAATAATCATTGAAAACTTTTTCATTTTCCTTGATAACTTTATTGAAATTCTGCTTCGCGGCAAATTTCTTCGGATTCCAATGGATTACTTGGTTTGATAATGATACACCATTCATTACACTATACCTCACTGCCTGTCGCGGTTTCCGTCATAACATTTGCGTCATAAGCATTGGAAGCCATCGCCATCTGCCTCTTACTGCTCCATGCCTTTGTCAGCCTGCTCCTCTCCAATTCCT
>ERZ772881.1273-NODE-1273-length-23083-cov-4.522364_pt1 | contig 23083 bp, 17 predicted proteins | sample MGYA00580581_ERZ772881 | MGnify/ENA primary metagenome ERZ772881 (study PRJEB29015, sample SAMEA2737668) | human gut metagenome | biome: human gut; feature: human-associated habitat; material: faeces | place: China | collected 2012 ...
CTTGGTACTTCAACTGTAACTTCTTATGTTGAGTCAACCACAGGTGTTGCAGAGGGCGGCAGAACAGGTCTTACAGCTTTGACCTCAGGTGTTCTCTTCATTATCGCAATTCCGCTTTATCCTATTTTCCTTGCAATTCCATCATTTGCAACAGCTCCGGCTCTTGTATTCGTTGGTCTTTTAATGCTCAAAAACATCACTCAGATGGACTTTGAGTCTGACATTGCCGATACAGTTGGCGGTTTCCTTGCAATCATTATGATGCCATTTGCATATTCAATCGCAACAGGTATTATGTTCGGTATTATTTCTTGGGTTATCCTCAAGATCGTTACAGGCAAAATCAAGCAGATTCACCCTGTTATGTGGGTTGCAGCTGCTCTCTTTGCAATCAGAATCGTAACGCTTATACTTCATATTGCGTCTTAATTATTTATTTTGAATTTATGCTCCTGCAAAAATGCTTGCAGGGGTGGTGTCCTTCGAGCCGAGGCCGTAACGACCGCCGACGATCTCTGCCTTGACGCCCTCGCGCTCCAGCGCGGTGACGACATCGAGGTAGAGCGGCTCGCCGAGGGAGCCCGGTTCCTTCGTATGGTCGAGGACGGCGACTTTCTCGATCGTCTTCGGCAGGAACTTGAAGAAGTGCTCGATGGAGAACGGACGGTAGAGGTGGACGTTCAGCAGGCCGACCTTCTCCCCCTTCGCGTTGAGGTAATCGACCGTCTCCTGGACCGTCTGGCAGACGGAGCCCATCGCGATGATGACGCGGTCAGCATCCTTGGCGCCGTAGTAGTCAAAGAGATGATGCTCGCGGCCCGTGACCTTCGCGACGTCGGCCATGGCCTCTTCAACGAGCTCCGGCAGCGCATCGTAGAAGCTGTTGGCCGCTTCACGCGACTGGAAGTAGATGTCCGGGTTCGTCGCGGAGCCGCGCAGGACCGGATGGTCCGGATTGAGCGCGCGGCGGCGGAACGCCTTGACGGCATCCCAGTCGAGCAGCTTGCCGAGGTCTTCGTAGTCGACCATCTCGATCTTCTGGATCTCGTGCGACGTGCGGAAGCCGTCGAAGAAGTTGATGAACGGCACGCGGCCCTTGATGGCGACGAGATGTGCGACGGCCGAGAGGTCCATGACCTCCTGCACGCTCGCCTCAGCGAGCATGGCGCAGCCCGTCTGGCGTGCGGCCATGACATCCTGGTGGTCGCCGAAGATGTTCAGGGAGTTCGCAGCGAGTGCGCGCGCGGAGACGTGGAAGACGCCCGGCAGAAGCTCGCCAGCGACCTTGTAGAGATTCGGGATCATCAGCAAGAAGCCCTGCGAAGCCGTGTACGTCGTCGTCAGAGCACCGGCCTGCAGCGAGCCGTGCACAGCGCCAGCGGCGCCTGCCTCGGACTGCAGCTCGATGACCTTGACCTTCTGGCCAAAGAGGTTCTTGACGCCCTTGGCAGCCATTTCATCAACATGCTCAGCCATCGGCGAGGACGGCGTGATCGGGTAGATCGCGGCGACGTCGGTGAAAGCATAGGAGATGTAGGCGGCAGCTGTGTTGCCGTCCATGGTTTTCATCTTTTTGCTCATGTTTTGGATTACTCCCCTCTGATATTGGATTTGACAAGATGGAGGCCCTGCCCCCATCACATGGTCAGGATAAATAGAAAAACCTGATGGCAAGATTGCAATGCCATCAGGTTTCATTATACGTGCTATGCAAAAAATTGTAAAGATATATTCATCACACCTGTTCCCCTGTCAGCAAGTGTACAGGCAGGCTGCACAGCGGGGGAAAATCAGGCCGCATCCTCTTTATTTTCGCGGCTGTGGCGGTAGCCGTAGAGGAAGTAGATGAGGATGCCGAGCACACTCCAGACCCAGAAGCGCTCCCAGGTCATCGAGGAGAGGTTGTACATGATGTAGCCGCAGCTCACGATGGCGAGCGTGCCGACGACGTAGATGGCCGGGCAGCGGAACGGGCGCGGCAGGTCTGGGTACTTGCGGCGCATGACCATGACGCCGATGGACGAGATGATGAAGGCAAAGAGCGTGCCGACGCTGCACATCTCGGCGATGACGTTGATCGGCGTGAAGCCGCTGATGATGGCGACGGCGATGCCGACGATGATCGTGATGCGGTGCGGCGTCGCGAAGCGCGGGTGAATCTTGCAGACGGACTGCGGAATGAGGCCATCGCGGCTCATCGCGAAGAAGGCGCGCGTCTGCGCGTACATCATGACGAGCAGCACGGTCGTCAGGCCTGCGATGGCGCCCGTGCCGACGAGCGCGGAGCCGAAGCGGTAGCCGAGCTCGCGCAGCACGAAGGCGACCGGCTCGGCGTTGTCGAGCTCGGTATAGGGCACGTTGCCCGTCATGACGGCCGTCACGGCGATGTAGAGGACCGTGCAGATTAAAAGCGACGCAATGATGCCCGTCGGCATGTCGTGCGCGGGGTTCTTCGTCTCCTCTGCCGCAGTCGCGATGGAGTCGACGCCGAGGTAGGCGAAGACGATGACGGCGGCGCCGGCGGAGACGCCGGAGAAGCCGAACGGCATGAAGGGCTCCCAGTTCGTCGGGTCGACGGACGGCGCGGCGAGGAACAGGAACAGGAAGATGGCGGCGAGCTTGACGCCGACGAGGACCTTGTTGACCGTGACGCTCTCGCGCACGCCGCGCACGAGCAGGCAGGTCAGGAAGAGCGTAATGAGCACCGCGGGCAGGTTGACGATGCCGCCGTCGGCGGGCACAGTCGTCCAGGCGGCGGGCAGCTCGATGCCGGCGGTCTTTAGGAGGCCGACGACGTAGGCGGACCAGCCGCCGGCGACGGCGCTCGCGCCGACGGAGTACTCGAGCACGAGGTTCCAGCCGACGAGCCAGGCGAAGAACTCGCCGACGGAGGTGTAGGCGTAGGCGTAGGCGCTACCGGCGACGGGGACCATGCTGGCGAGCTCGGAGTAGGCCATGCTGACGAAGCCGCAGGCGATGCTGGCGAGCAGGAAGGACAGCATGAGGGCGGGGCCGGCGTACTTGGCGGCGGCGACACCGGTCAGGACGAAGATGCCGGTGCCGACGATGACGCCGATGCCGAGCAGGGTGACGTCAAGGGAGCCCATGGCGCGCTTGAGGTGGGACTGGTGGGCATCGGCCTTGTACGCGGCGATGCTCTTGGTCCGGAAGATATTCACGATTCAACAACTCCTTCTATTGCGTTTACAGGTATACATTCTATCATTAATATCGGATTACAGCAAGGCGCGCGGCGCACAAAAAAGACCAGCCCGATTGGACTGGTCTCAGATCTCTTATAGATGGTCGGGATGACAGGATTCGAACCTGCGGCCTCATCGTCCCGAACGATGCGCGCTACCAAACTGTGCCACATCCCGACAACGTAGACTAGTATAGCGTATATTGCAGGGTTTGGCAAGGGGTGTGGCAAAAAAAGTTTTGTTCGTGGAATGGAGATAGGTTCGGCAAGGGGGCCGGGGCGACCTGTTCCGGCTTCGTCGCTCCGTTGGAATGGCCCTCAACTCGGCTGTGCGCATGGAGGCAGGTTCGCCGCCTGCCGCGGCGGGTTTCATCGGCTTCTCTCGCCCATTGTTATTTGAGGGCCAGCCCTGCGGGCGGTCACTGCGCTCCTGCAGGCGGAACGGGTCCCCCGTCCCTCAGTTACTTCTTCGCGGTTCGCTCCGAGGCAGGGGCTCGCGGTCGGGGGACGGACGCTGCGCTGCGTCCCCCTGCTCGCTCGGTTGCTGGAAGTTTGCGGGATGGGGGGCGGACGCTTCGCTGCGCCCCGGTGCCTTAAATCGAGTTACTTCTCTCCTCTACTCGATTTTGCTTCTTTTTCTTCGTATGATTGGCGAAGAATAGGAAGATGATCGGGATGACGATGAGGGTGAATACCGTTGAGGTCAGCAGGCCGCCGATGATGACCCAGGCCATGGAGACGCGGGATTCGGAGCCGGGGGTCATGGCGAGGGCCATCGGGGTCATGCCGACCATCATGGTGATGGTGGTCATGAAGATCGGCTTGAGGCGGACGCGGCCGGCTTCGATGACGGCTTCGAGGGCGCTGTGGCCCCTATCCATGAGGGTCAGGGTGTAGTCGATGAGCAGGGTGCCGTTCTTGGCGACGATGCCGTCCATGACGAGGATGCCGATCATGGAGAAGAGGTTCAGTGTATTATGCGTGATGAACAGCAATAAGATTGAACCGATAAGGCCGAGCGGCAGGGAGAACATGCGGATGAACGGGGTGATGGTGGACTCGTAGAGGACGGCGAGCAGCATGTAGATGAGGACGAGGGCCAAAAAGAGTGCAGACAGGAGTTCGCTGAAGGTGTCGTTCATGCTGGTGGCCTGGCCCTTGAACTGGTAGGTGACGTTCGGGCCGAGGTCGGCGGCGGCGAAGGCTTTCTTGACGTCGCTCGTCACGGCGCCCATGGGGCGGCCGCTGAGGTTCGCGCCGATGGCGACGGAGCGCTGTTTGTCGACGCGGCGGATGGTGACGGGTCCTCTGCCGTTCTGGATGGTGGCGACGTCGCCGAGGTAGATGAGCTTGCCGGATGCGGAGAGCGGCACGCGGGCGACGTCGGAGGCCTTGTAGCTGTCGGCGTCTTTGAAGCGGACTTTGATGTTCGTGTCCTGGCCGCCGTTATTGGGGTCACTCTTGAGCTCGCCGGCGGAGAGGCCGGAGATGGCGCTCGCGAACGCGGTGTCGACGTCCTGCAGCGAGGTGCCGTAGGCCTTGAGCTTCTGGCGGTCGACGGTCAGGCGCAGCTCGGGCATGCCCTCGACGTAAGAAGAGTTGACGTCGGTGACGCCGTCGATGGACTTGAGGGTGTTCATGGCCTTTTCGGCGGCGGCGTCGAGCGCGGCGCCGTCGTTGCTGCGCAGCTCGATCTGCAGGGCGCCGCCGCCGTTCTTCGCTCCCCCGCCGCCCGCGATGCCGGCGACGTTTGTCTGGGTCTCGGAGACGCGCACGTCGGCCGTCTTGATGGTGGCGGCGAATTTGCGCACGTCATTGGCGACCTGCCAGACGGTGCGGCTGCGCTCGCGCCTATCGACGAGCTGGACCTTGATGCGGCCCTCGTAGGCCGTACTGCCGCCCGCCTGCGTCATGTAGTACTTGACCTCGGGCAGCTCGGCGAGCTTGCCCTCGATGCGCTCGGCGACGCGGTTCGTCTCCTCCGGCGAGGAGCCGACGGGCGCCTGGATGTTGACGGTGAAGCTCGACTCGTCGGTCTGCGGCATGTACTCCATGCCGACAAAGCCGAGCGGCACGAGCGCGACGACCGCGACAAATACCGCTAGAATGGAGACGAGCAGCTTCTTCGTGTGGCGCAGGCTCCAGTTGAGGATTTCGACGTAGAGGCGCTGCGCCCGCTCCTCCACGCGGTCCATGAAGGCGAACGCACGGTTCGTCCCGGGATGGTAGCCCTTGCGGAAGAAGCGCGAGGCGAGCATCGGCGTCAGGGTGAACGAGACGAAGAGCGAGAACAGGCCCGCGAAGACGATCGTCAGGCCGAACTGGCGGAAGTACTGCCCCGTCATGCCCTGCATGAAGGCGATTGGCATGAAGACGGCGGCGTCGCAGAGCGTGATGGCGATGGCCGCCATGCCGATCTCCGTGCGTCCCTTCTCGGCCGCCTCATCGGGCGCCTCCCCCATCTGCAGGTGGCGCACGATGTTCTCGAGCACGACAATCGAGTCGTCGACGAGGATGCCGACGCAAAGCGTCATGCCCATCAAAGACATCATGTTGAAAGTGAAGCCCGCGAGGTACATGACGAAGAACGTCGAGATCAGCGACGTCGGGATGGCGATCATGACGGCCGCCGTCGAGCGCCAGCCGCGCAGGAACAGGAAGAGCACGAGGCCCGTCGTGATGAGGCCTTCAATCAGCGTGTTCATCGTGCTGTGCAGCGAGGCCCGCACGTAGTCGGCATCGTTCGAGACGACGACGAACTGGTAGTCGGGATACGTCTTGCGCAGCTTCTCGACACTCTTGATGATATTGTCCGCCGTCTCGACGACGTTTGCATCGCTGTTCTTGTAGATCAGGACGTTGATGGCGTCCTCGCCGTTGAGTCGGCCGTAGCGCTCCGTGCGGGCCTCGCGCTCGCGGACCTGCGCGACGGCCGTCAGCGGGATCATCTGGCCCGCCGTGTTCTGCACCTGGATCTTCTCGATGTCGCTCGGCTTCTGGAACTGCGCGACGACGCGCACGTCCGACTTCGTCGTCTCCGTGAAGACAGAGCCCGACGGCACGAGCTGGTTTTCGTTCTTGATGGCCGAGGCGATCTTGGCGAGCGTCAGCTTATAGGCCGCCATCTTCTCGCGGTCGACGTCGATGGCGACTTCCTTGTCGCGGCCGCCGTGCAGCTCGACCTCCGAGACGCCGCCCGCCTGCTGCAGGACCTCCGTGAAGACGTTGTCCGTCGCCGTGTAGGTGTCGGCAAGGCTGTGATTCGAGAGCACGGCGAGCTCGACGACCGGCTTCGCGTTCATGTCTCGCTTGATGACGACCGGCGAGTCGGCCTCATCGGGCAGCTTGTTCGCGATGGCCTCGACCTTCTTGCTCGCGTCGATGGCCGCCGTGTCCGCATTCGTCGCGAGGTCGAGCTCGAGCGTCACGCGGGCCTTCTCGTAGCTCGCCGTCGACGTGATCTTCTTGACGCCCGACACCGAGGCCAGCGCGTCCTCGACCGGCTTGACGACCTCCTGCTCCACCGACTCCGCGCTCGCGCCCGGGTAGCTCACCGAGACCGTCACATACGGCGTGTTGAGCGCCGGCAGGAGCTCCACGCCAATGCGGTAGTAGCTGTAGAGGCCGAGCACGACGAAGAACGCGACGATCATCGAGATGCCGACCGGCCGCTTGATGGAAAGGCGTGTCATGTTCATGATGCACTCGCCTCACTCGTATCGCCGGAGTCGTTGGCATCGCCCTCGTACGGTTCCGTCTCGACCTTCTTGCCGTCCTGCAGCTTGTCCTGATTCGTCACGACGACCGTATCGCCCGGCTCGATGCCATCGAGCACCTCGACCTCCGCGTCATTCATCAGGCCGATCTTCACCGTGCGCTCCTCGACCGTGCCGTCCTCGTGCACGACGAAGAGCGTCTGGCGCCCGTTGCGCGAGAGCAGGGCCTCCTTCGGCACGCAGAGCGTCGCGCGGCGCTGCAGGATGTCGATGGCCGTACGGGCAAAGAGTCCCGCCTTCATCTCATCCGAGTCCGTCTCGAGCTCGATGCGCACCTGATACGTCTTGCTCGTATCGTCCATGGCCGGGCTCACGTAGACGATCTTGCCCGGGTAGTCGGCGCCGAGCGCGTCGATCGTCACCTCGACCTCCATGCCTGGCTTGAGGATGGCCGCATCGCTCTCCGCGAGCGTGCAGTCGACGTTGAGATGGCTCGTATCGACGAGCGAGAAGACCTTCGTGCCGGCCGAGACGATCTCGCCCGCCTCGACATTGCGGTAGCCGATGACGCCCGCGCGCGGCGCGCGCAGGTACATGTCCTCGCGCTGGCGGCGCAGCGCATCCGTCGCATGCTCCGCCTTGTCCGCCGTGTAGACCTTCGACTGGACGCTCGCCGCATCGCCGTCCTGCACCTGGTCGGCGAGTACATCAAAAGTCGCTTTTGAAGCCAGATACTCCTGCTTGACCTTGTCGAGCGTGTCCTGCGAGATGGCCCCGATCGAGTAAAGGTACTGGTTGCGCTCGTACTTGCTCTGCTCGAGCTCGAGGTCATTGCGCGCCTTGATGTAGTTCGCGTCGTACGAAGCCCTTGCCTCGCGCGCATCGGCCCGCGCCGCTCCCGTCGCCGCTGCATTCTCCGCAATCGAGATGTCGAGGTCGCCCGTGTCCTGCACCATGAGCACATCGCCGGCCTCGACCGCGTCGCCGAGCTTCGCGCGGACCTCCGTGACGCGGCCCGTATACTTCGGCGCGAGCGGGATATTCGCGTCCGCCACCGTCTGGCCCGAGAGATCGATGTGACGCATCATGTCCGCGCGCGTGACCGTCACCACCTTGACGAGCGGCTTGCCGCCACCCGTCTTGACCTTCTGGTTCGCACTCTTGCCGAGAAAGCCGTAGAGCGCGAGTGCCAGCACTGCGAGGCACGCCACGCTAGCAACGACAGCCTTCCTGCGATCGATACGGTTGAATTGTGTGAATCTATGCCGCATATATATTCTGCCCTCCTGCTGTTTTGGTCGTTACTTCTAGATTACCGCATCTGCGTGCACCTGACAAATAAATTTTTCATAATAAAAGCGATGGCACGCTGGCGTATGGGGCAACTGTGACAATCGCTGTTTACAAGATGATGAAGTCGATATAAAATGGAAGCATAATGTGAAAATTTCAGGCAAGCCCTGTAATCCCAAGAGAAAGAGGTAACATCATGAAAGCAGTTGAAATCCGCAAAGATATCTACTGGGTCGGCGCCATCGACTGGTCCATGCGCAGCTTCCACGGCTACGAGACGAGCCGCGGCTCGAGCTACAACGCCTACCTGATCCTCGACGAGAAAGTCACCCTCATCGACACGGTCAAGGAACCGTTCAAGGAAGAGCTCCTCGAGCGCATCGCTTCCGTCATCGACCCGGCTAAGATTGACTACATCATCTCCAATCACGTCGAGCCCGACCACTCCGGCTCTCTGCCCTTCATGATGGCCCACTGCCCGAACGCCAAGGTCATCACGAGCATCCCGCAGGGCCTCAAGGGCCTCAAGGCGCGCTACGGCGACCTGCCGTACGAAGGCGTCAAGGCAGGCGACACCCTCTCCATCGGCAAGCGCACGCTGCAGTTCGTGCCGACCCCGATGCTCCACTGGCCCGACAGCATGGTCACCTACTGCCCCGAGGAGAAGATCCTCTTCTCGAATGACGCCTTCGGCCAGCACCTCGCCTCCGGCAGCCGCTTCGACGACGAGAACGACCTCGCCGTGCTCTACTACGAGGCCAAGAAGTACTACGCCAACATCCTCATGCTTTACGGCCGCCAGGCACAGGCCGCCCTCAAGGCGCTTCGGGGCCTCGACATCGAGATGATTGCGACGGGCCACGGCATCATCTGGCGCTCCCACGTCAAAGAGATCCACGGGCTCTACGAGAAGTGGTCGACGGGCGTCCTCGAGAAGCGCGCCGTCGTCGTCTTCGACACCATGTGGCACTCCACCGAACAGATGGCCCGCACCATCACCGAGGCCTTCCAGGAGAAGGGCATCCCCGCCACCTTCTACGACGTCAAGGAAAACGCCCTCTCCGACATCATGACCGACATCCTCACGAGCGAATACCTCGCCGTCGGCTCCCCGACCATCAACAACCAAATGCTGCCGACCATCGCCGCCTTCCTCTGCTACCTCAAGGGCCTGACCGCCAAGGGACACAAGGCCTTCGCCTTCGGCTCCTACGGCTGGGGCGGCCAGAGCATCGCCCTCGTCGAAGAAGAGCTCAAAGCCGCCGGCTGCGACATCGTCCTCGACAAACAGCGCCTGCTCAACACCCCGGATGAAAATACCCTCGAAGCCCTGCGCGAGGCCGTCCACACAATCATCTGAGCATCGCAAACGATTGCATAAAAAAACCGCCATCTTGGCGGTTTTTTTATTTCACTCAGCTGAACAGGGCGATCTGGTCGCTCTCGCTCATGCCATCGAGGCAGCCGTGGGCGCGCAGGATCTCGATGTTTGTCTTGGAGATGCCGGAGCGGCGGCGCAGGTCTTCAATGGAGGTGAAGGCTCCCTCTTTGCGGGCTTCGACGATGCCCTGGGCGGCCTTCTGGCCCATGCCGGCGAGGGCGGCAATCGGCGGCAGGAGTGCATTGCCGTCGATGATGAACTTGTCGGCGCCGGAGCGGTAGAGGTCGACGCGCTCGCAGGAGTAGCCGCGCAGGTACATCTCCCAGGCGAGCTGGAGGACGATGAGGGTGGCGTTCTGCTTGGCGTCGAGCTTCTTCTCCTTGCCCATGGCCTCGAGCTCTTTGATCTGCTGGCCGACGTAGTCCTTGCCGCGCGCGATGACGTTGGCGTCGAATTCGGCGGCGCGGATGGAGAAATAGGCGGCGTAGTACGCGAGCGGATAATGGACCTTGCAGTAGGCGATGCGGTAGGCCATCATGACGTAGGCCGTCGCATGGGCGCGCGGGAAGAGGTACTTGATCTTCTGGCACGACTCGATGAACCACTCGGGGATGCCGCCCTTCCGCAGGATCTCGACGACGTCGTCGGCGATACCCTTGCCCTTGCGGACTTTCTCCATCGTCTTGAAGGAGAGCAAGGGGTCGATGCCGTTGTGGATGAGGTACATCATGATGTCGTCGCGCGCGGAGATGGCGTTCTTGATGGTGCACTGGCCGCTCCTTATGAGGTCCTGGGCGTTGCCGAGCCAGACGTCGGTGCCGTGCGAGAAGCCGGAGATGCGCACGAGGTCGGAGAAGACGTCGGGCTGCGTGTCGTCGATCATCTGGCGCGTGAACGGCGTGCGGAACTCGGGGATGCCGAAGGTGCCGCTCGTCGCGCCGAGCTCCTCGGGCGTGACGCCGAGGGCCGTCGTCGAATTGAAGATGGACATCGTCGCCTCGTCGTCGAACGGGATGGTCTTCGGGTCGCGGTGCGTGAGGTCTTCGAGCATCTTGATGACGGTCGGGTCATCGTGGCCGAGGATGTCGAGCTTGACGAGTCGGCTGCTGATGGAGTGGTAATCGAAGTGTGTCGTGATCGTGCCGCAGTTCATGTCGTTGGCCGGATGCTGGATTGGCGTGAAGAAGTGGACGTCCATGTTGCGCGGTACGACCATGATGCCGGCCGGGTGCTGGCCCGTCGTCGACTTGACGCCCATGCAGCCATGGGCCATCTTGTCGATGTAGGAGATGTGCTTCTTGACGCCCTTCTCCTCGTAGAATTTCTTGACGTAGCCGAAGGCCGTCTTGTCGGCGACGGTCTGGATGGAGCCGGCGCGGTAGACGTTGTCCTTGCCGAAGAGGATCTCCGTGTACTTGTGGGCAACGGGCTGATAGGCGCCAGAGAAGTTCAGGTCGATATCTGGGACTTTGTCGCCGTCGAAGCCGAGGAATACGGCGAACGGGATGTCGTGGCCGTCCTTGATCAGCGGTGTGCCGCAGACGGGGCAAACCTTGTCGGGAAGGTCGTAGCCGCAGCCGTAGGAGCCGTCGGTGATGAACTTGCTGTACTGGCAGTGCGGGCAGCGCCAGTGCGGCGGCAGCGGGTTGACCTCGGTGATGCCCGTCATCGTGGCGATGAAGGACGAGCCGACGGAACCGCGCGAGCCGACGAGATAGCCGTCGTCGTTCGACTTCTTGACGAGGCGCTGCGCGATGAGGTAGAGCACGGAGAAGCCGTGGCCGATGATGGGCTTGAGCTCCTGCTTGAGGCGGTCCTCGACGATCTTCGGCAGGTTCTCGCCGTAGAGCGCGCGGGCCTTCCTGTAGGACATCTCGCGGATCTCCTCGTCGGCGCCCGGGATCTGCGGCGAGTAAAGGTCGTCGGGGATTGGCTTGAAGCGCTCGATCTGGTCGGCGATCTTGCGCGGATTCGTCACGACGGCCTCGTAGGCCGCCTCCTCGCCGAGGTACTCGAACTCCTTGAGCATCTCGTCCGTCGTGCGCAGGTAGAGTGGCGGTTGCAGCTCGGCGTCGTCGAAGCCCTTGCCCTTCATGAGGATGGCGCGGTAGATGCTGTCCTCAGGGTTGAGGAAGTGGACGTCGCAGGTCGCAACGAGCGGCTTGCCGAGCTTCTTGGCAATCTCAGCGACCTTGAGGTTAATCTTGATGAGGTCATCGTCCGTCTGGATATCCGGGTACTTGTCGCTGCGCTTGAGGAAGTCGTTGTTGTGGATGGGCTGGATCTCGAGGTAGTCGTAGAACGAGGCGATCTCCATGAGCTCCTCGTCCGTGCGCTGCTCCTCGATGGCGCGGATGAGCTCGCCGGCCTCGCAGGCGGAGCCGATGAGCAGGCCACTGCGGTATTCTTCGATGATGTGCTTCGGCAGGCGCGGCTGGCGGTGGAAGTAGCGCAGGTGCGCGAGCGAGACGAGCTGGTAGAGGTTGCGCAGGCCGTTGGGGTTCTTGGCGAGCATGATGATGTGGTTGGCGCGCTTCTGCAGGTGGTCCTGCTGGACGAGGTAGCCCTCCATGCCGTAGATGACCTTGAGGTCACTCTTGCAGCTGCTCAGGGCCTTGGCGGCATCCGGGAAGGCCTGCACGACGCCGTGATCGGTGACAGCGACGGCGGGCCAGCCCCAGCGGTCGGCCGTCTTGATGAGGTCCTTGACGGAGACGACGGCGTCCATGCTGCTCATCGTCGTGTGCGCATGGAGCTCGACACGCTTGACCTCGGCGCGGTCCTCGCGGCTCTTCTTCTCCTTCTTGGCGAGGCTGTTGACGAAGAGCACGTACTCATTCATGAAGGTGTCGAAGCGCACGGAACCCTGCACGCGCACGGCCATGCCCTCTTTGAGCGCGGCCATGACTTCGTCGCAGTCGGGCTCCGGCTCGCTGCTTTTGCGGCGGCGTCCCTTCGTGAAGAACTTCTTGCAGGCGATGCCGTCCGTGTCGTCGGAGATGCAGAAGGTCAAGAGCTTCGTGCCCGACTTGAATTCGAGCAGGCGGATGCCCGAGCCCGAGCCCTCGCCGATCGTACCCTCGACGACGACGCTCTTGATCTCACCGACGAGCTCCGTGATCTTGTGGAGCGCGCCCGAGACGCCGCGGCCGAAGATGAGGTTGCCCCTGTCCTGCACAACGACCGGCTCGTGCAGGTCATCGTGCTTCTTGGGCGGCTTCTTCGCGGGTTTAGCCAGCTTTGCCGCTGCGGCTGGCTCGGCTGCTGCAGCACTGTAGGACGGAGCGGCCGGCTCCTCATAGATCGGATGGGCGGATGCCGGCGCTGCATCATCGGCCGTGCGGGCAAAGGCCGGCGCGGGGATGCCGCCCTCCCCTTCTCTGTCTGCCAAGGCGGCCTCGGCAGCTGCGCGCTCGGCTTTGGCGCGGCGGGCCTTCTCGTGCTGCAGGGCCTCGAGGTAGTCGGGGGACTGGAAGCTGTCATCGACCTCGAGGTTCTGCAGGACTTCCTCGCTGGCCTCGCACTCGACGTGGCAGCGGTAGCCGACGCGCTTCTCGATGAGCTGGCTCATGGTCTGCGTGACGGAATGAGCGCGCATGATCTCGCCGCCGAGCTCGCCGGGCACGTCGATGAGGATGTGGCTGCCGTCGACGGTGTACTTCGAGCGCTTGAGGAGCTCGTAGACGGTCGGGTTGCCCTCGGCCGTCTCGTAGACGAGCTTCGGCCAGATCTTCGCGAGCGCGTCTTCGATGTTGACGACGTCCTGATAGAAGACGACGGAGTCGAGCTGGTACTTCGCAGCGATCTGGTCCGCGGCCGACGTGAGCAGGTCCTCGGAGAGCAGCGTCTGCGTGCTCAGCGCGATCTCCCAGCTGTTCGTGCGCGTGCAGACCTCGACATGGCGGATCGTGGCCGCCCGCAAGAGCGCCTTCTCCTCCTCTTCCAGCCGCATGCCCTGCACGAGCTGCCAGAACATATTCTTCTGACTCGGGACAATCCGGAATTTCTGCATCAAGTGCCATCCTTTCGCATTTATATAGAGAAAACCGGCACAACGTGCCGGCATTGGATTCTGCTACTCTATTATAAGGCCATTGTTCCAGATTTTCCACAAGAAAATCTTCCTCTTAGCCTTTCAACGAGGCTGGAGATACGTTCACCGCCTGTTCCTGAATGTTAACACCCAATTACGGAAGTGAAGGACATCTTCTGCCTCGTTATATGGGATACGGTGAGAGACTGCAAGAGGCAGTTCATCGTCATTCGACTTTGACCTGCAGCCAGAGCTTGGTGTAGAGCTTGTCGATGGCCTCGCCGAGGTACTGGTAGGTCTCCTGCCCCTGGTAGACGGAGGGGTCGGGGAAGGCGATCTCGATCTCTTCCTCGTCCATGTCTTCCTCGACGATGGACTGCACGGCGGTGTTCGGCGTGGAGTAGCCGAGGGCCTCGAAGTTCTTAGCGGCGATGTCCGGGCGGCAGAGGAAGTCGATGAACTTATGGGCGTTCTCTACGTGCTTGGCCTGCTTCGGGATGACCCAGCCGTCCATCCAGAGGTTCGTGCCCTCTTTTGGGGCGGGACAGAACGCGAGGTCGGGGTTGGCCTTGAGCAGGTTGATGGCCTCGCCCGAGTAGATGACGCCGAGCGCGGCCTCGCCCGAGGCGAGCTTGTCGCGGATGTCATCGACGCCATAGGCCTGGACGAGCGGCTTCTGCGCAATCAGCATGTCGCGCGCGGCCTCGAGCTCAGCGGGATCCTTCGTGTTCATCGAGTCGCCCATGAGGCGCAGCGGGATCATGAAGGCATCGCGCGCGGAGTCCTGCATGAGGATCTCGTCCTTGTAGGCGGGGTCGAACAGCACGGACCAGCTGTCCACATCGCCGTGGACGAGCTTCTTGTTGTACATGAGGCCGACTGTGCCCCAGCAGTACGGGATGGAATAGCGGTTGCCCGGGTCGTACGACTCGGCCTGCTTGAGGAAGTCCTCGCCGATGTACTTCCTGGCGTTTGGCAGCTGGCTGTAGTCGAGCGGCTGCAGGAGCCCGTTCTCGGCCATCTTCTGGATCATGTAATCCGACGGGCAGATGAGGTCATAGCTCGTCGCGCCCTCTTTGACGCGCGGGTACATGCTCTCATTCGTGTCGAACTCGTCGAGCACGACGTGGATGCCCGTCTCCTCCTCGAACTGCGTGATGACGTCGGGGTCGAGGTAGTCGCCCCAGCTGTAGATGTAGAGCGTGTCCTCGCCCTCCGCCTCTTCTTCGGCAAAGCTGTCACAGCCCGCCGTGAAAAGCGCCGTCACAAAGCACAGGAGCAACAGGAAAATCGGTAATCGCTTCATTCTTCTTCCCACTCCTTTCCCTGGCGGTGCTTCAACAGGCGCCAGTTGACCATCAGCAGGGCGACGAAGACGATGACGCCGAGGAAGAACAGCGTGGAGAGCGCGTACATCTCGGGATGGATGCCGAGCTTGAGCTGCGCGTAGATGGCCGTCGTCAGCGTGTCGATGCCCGCGCCCTTCGTGAAGTAGGTCACGATGAAGTCGTCGGCCGACATGGCAAACGACAGCAGGAAGGCCGCGGCGATGCCGGGCCGGAGCTCCGGCAGGATGACCTTGCGGAACGCCTGGAAGGGCGTCGCACCGAGGTCGAGCGCCGCCTCGTAGCAGACGCGGTCGAGGCCCATGACCTGCGGCAGGATGCAGAGCATCGCGTAGGGCAGGTTGATGACGATGTGCGCCATGAGGATCGTATCGTAGCCGAGGCGCAGGCCGAAGCCGAGGAACAGGAGCATCAGGGCGATGCCCGTGACGATGTCGGCATTGAGGAGCGGCACATTCGCGAGGCCGCGGATGGCGAGCTGGCTCCTCTTCGAGAAATCGCGGATGGCGAGCGCCGTGACGAGGCCCAGAAGCGTCGCGAAGAACGCCGCCGTCAGGCCGATCGTCAGCGTGTTGAGGAAGGCCTCGATGATGTCCTCGCTCGTGAAGAGCTTCTCATACCACTGCAAGGTGAAGCCCGTCCACTGGCCACGGTAGCGGCTCGCATTGAACGACTGCGCGATCAGCACGAGGATCGGCGCGTAGAGGAACAGGATGATGATGCCGAGATAGATTTTCTTGAGCTTTGCCATCAGGACTTCACCCCCTGTTCTGCCTGCTCGACCTTTTCCTCTGCACCATGGCCCGAGAAGGCCTCGAGCACGATGTTGAGGATGATGAAGACCATGAGGATCATCGAGAGGGCGCTGCCGAGCTGCCAGTCATAGGCCGCCGTGAACTCCTGCTCGATGATGTTGCCGATCAAGAGGACCTTGTTGCCGCCTAAGAGCGCGCTGATGACGAAGGTCGTCAGCGCGGGGATGAAGACCATCGTGCAGCCGCTGATGACGCCGGGCAAAGAAAGCGGGAAGACGATGCGGCGGAAGGTCTGCCAGTGGCCCGCGCCGAGGTCGTGCGCCGCCTCGATGATGCTCTTGTCGATGTGCGAGAGCGAGACGTAGAGCGGCAGCACCATGTACGGCAGGAAGTTGTAGACCATGCCGATGACGATGGCCAGCGGCGTGTTGATCAGCGTGACCTCCGGCAAGGAAAGCGCGTGCAGGATGCTGTTGATGATGCCGTTTTTCTCGAGGATGGTCTGCCAGGCCATCGTCGTCAGGAGTGAGTTCATCCAGAGCGGCAGCAAAAACAGCAGGAAGATCAGCAGCATGCGGCCGCGCTTGATCTGCTGCAGGATCATGCAGAGCGGGTACGCGAGCACGAGGCAGATGAGGGTGCTGATGAGCGCGAGCTCCACCGAGAGGCCGAGCGCCTGCAGGTACTCGAGCTGCACGGCCTCCCAGAGGTTCGCGAGCGTGAAGGCCCCTTGCCCGTCCGTCAGGCCGTGGTAGAAGACGAAGAAGAGCGGCAGCACGATGAAGATGGCTGCCCAGATGGCGAACGGCGCGGCGAAAAGGCGCGCGACGCCCTTGCTGTCATGCATCATGCGCCGCCTCCTCATCTTCCGAGGCGGGCTTGGCCATGATCTGGATGTTCGCTGGCGCTAAGCGGATGCCGACCTCCTTGCCCTGCTCGTGGCCCGTGATCGTCTGGACGAGCCACGAGAAGCCGCCCGCCTCGATCGTGATGTCGTAGACCGTGCCCTTGAAGACGACGGAGCGGATGATGCCGCGGTACTGGCCCTTTTCCGGCGCGCAGATCTGGATGTCCTCGGGGCGGATCTGGACGTCGACGGGGACGTTTTCTCCGAAGCCCGTGTTGATGCACGGGATGTCCTTGCCGAGCAGGTGGACGAGCTTGTCGCGCACCATGATGCCATCGATGATGTTGCTGTCGCCGATGAAGTCCGCGACGAAGGCGTTCTCCGGCTCGTTGTAGACGCTCTCCGGCGTGCCGATCTGCTGGATCCAGCCCTGGTTCATGACGACGACCGTGTCCGACATCGAGAGCGCCTCTTCCTGGTCGTGCGTGACGAAGATGAAGGTGATGCCGAGCTCGCGCTTGATCTTGACGAGCTCGCGCTGCATGCTCTGGCGCAGCTTGAGGTCGAGGGCCGAGAGCGGCTCGTCGAGGAGCAGGACCTTCGGCTCGTTGACGACGGCGCGCGCGATGGCGATGCGCTGCTGCTGGCCGCCCGAGAGCGCCGTGACGTCGGCGTGCTCATAGCCGTCGAGGTTGACGAGCTTCAGCGCGTACTTGATCTTATCGCGGATGTAGGCGGCCGACTTGCCCTTGATCTTGAGGCCGAAGGCGATGTTCTCCGCAACGTCCATATTCGAGAACAGGGAATACTTCTGGAACACCGTGTTGACCTGCCGCTTCTCCGGCGGCAGCTTCGTGATGTCCTGCCCGTCGAACAGGATGCGCCCCTTGTCCGGCAGCTCAAAGCCGCCAATCAGGCGCAGTGTCGTCGTCTTGCCACAGCCCGACGGCCCCAAGAGCGTCAGGAATTCATTTTCGTGAATGGTCAGGTTCAGGTCCTCGAGGATCTGACGGCTGCCATAGAACTTGTCGATATGCTCGAGTCTCAGCAATTCTTTCGCCAATTTTCACTCCCCCATCTAAAAACCAACATAAAATATGCCCACAAAAAGGGCCCTTCTATTTTAACATAGCAGGGCCCATTGTTTCAATCGGTTCGGTGTTAAGTTCAAGTAAAGGATCTGCATCCCGATCAGGGTTTCTGGCTGACAAGCTCGTCCTCGCTGGCCTCGCTTTGATAGTCGATCTGCTGGCCCTTTTTCTCGAAGGCGACGACGTGCTCCTCGTAGTCGAAGCACTCCTCGGCGATGTCCTTGTTGAGCCAGAGCAGGCAGATGAGGTTCGGGATGATCATGAGGCCGTTCATCGTGTCGGAGAAGTTCCAGACGACTTCGAGCGTCGTCGTCGCGCCGACGAAGGTCACGAGCGAGAAGATGATGCGGTAGGCCATGATGACGGGGCGCTTCTCGATCAGGTACTCGAGGGCCTTCTCGCCGTAGTACTCCCAGCCGAGGATGGTCGAGAAGGCGAAGAGCGCAATCGAGATGGAGACGATGAGCTTCGCGTACGGGCCGAAGACGGTCGAGAACGCGAGGATCGTCAGCTGCACGCCGGAGACGAGCTTGCCCGTCGCGGGGTCGGCCGTGCCGAGCACGCCCGACGAGGCGATGACGAGGCCCGTGAGCATGCAGATGATCATCGTGTCGAAGAAGGTGCCCGTCATGTTGACGTAGCCCTGGCGCGAGGCGTGGTCCGTGCGGGCCGCGGCGGCCGCAATCGGCGCGGAGCCGAGGCCGGCCTCGTTCGAGAAGACGCCGCGCGCGACGCCCCAGCGCATGGAGGTCAGCATCGAGGCGACGATGGAGCCGCCGATGCCGCCCGCGACGGAGTCGACGGAAAACGCCATGCGGAACATCTCGGCGATGCCTGCCGGCACGGCCTCGATGTTGGCACAGATGACGACGATCGAGACGAGGAAGTAGAATGCGGCCATGACGGGCACGATGATGCTCGAGATGAAGCCGATGCTGCGGATGCCGCGCACGAGGACGCTCAGTGCCATGATGGCGATGACGCCGCCAATCAGCCAGGTCGGGATGCCGTAGCTGCTCGAGAGCGCGGCGGCGATGGAATTGGCCTGCGTCATGTTGCCGATGCCGAACGACGCGAGCACGACGAAGAGCGAGAACAGGAAGGCGAGCGTGCGGCCGACGTACTTGTTCTTGATGCCGTTCTTCATCGCGTACATCGGGCCGCCGGCCATCTCACCGACGCTGTTCGTCTCGCGGTACTTGACGGCCAGGACCGACTCGCCGTACTTCGTCGAGAGGCCGAACGCCGCGCTGATCCACATCCAGACGAGCGCGCCCGGGCCGCCTAAGACCATGGCCGTCGCGACGCCGACGATGTTGCCCGTGCCGATCGTCGCCGACAGTGCCGTCATGAGCGACTGGAACGGCGAGATGTCGCCCGCGTGCTTGTCGCGCTTCGAGAAGACCATGTGGATCGCGTAGCCGAGGTTGCGCCACGGCAGGAACTTCAGCCGCACGGTCAGGAAGATGCCCGTGCCGACGAGCAACACCAGCATGACCGGGCCCCAGACAAAATTGTTGACCTCCGCCAACAGCTTCGAGAAATCCATGATACCCATCCCTTTCTGGTTCTGATAGATCAATGATGTAAAGATGATTCCCTAAAAAGAAAAAGCAATGTTGCCGGCCCCATCCGCGGGGACTTCTCAAGCAACATTGCTTTGTGCATTATTATAATTTATAATGAGATTATTGTCAATCGCTATCCGTCATGTATACACAGATGTACACAATCTGTATCAGATCATGCCTGCTCGGCTGGCTCATCGCCATCGTGTGCGGCGGCGTAGGCCAGCAGGATGTGGGCGCTCTTGCGGTTCGTCGCGAGCGGCACGTCGTGGACGTCGCAGAGGCGCAGAAGCGCATTGATGTCCGGCTCGTGCGGCTGGGACGTCAGCGGGTCGCGCAGGAAGACGACGTAGTCGACCTCGCCGACGGCGACGCGCGCGCCAATCTGCTGGTCGCCGCCGAGCGGGCCGGAGAGCATCGTCTCGACGCCGAGGCCGAAGGTGTCGTTGATCAGCGTTCCGGTCGTGCGCGTCGCGATCAGGTGGAACTTCGCGAGGAAGTCCTTGTGATGGCCGACGAACTCGAGCATCTCGCTCTTCTTCTTGTCGTGGGCAATCAGGGCAATTGTTTTCATGGGTAATCATCCTTTCTAGAAACATTCTCCCCTATCATTTCGCCCTAGAACGCCAAAAATCCTGCTGCATCCAGAAATCCAGATGCGGCAGGATTTGCTGACCCCGGTGTCGCCAACCAAGCGTGACGCTATGCCTAGCGCCACGCGCCAACCATAGAGAGCCGGAGTCAAAGGGGTTGTCGATATAGAGATTAAAGTGCCGTGCGCGTCTCCTTCTTGCGCTGGCCGTACTGCTTGAGCACGGCGGCGATAATGAAGTTGAGCACGAAGCAGGCGGCGAAGAAGTAGAGCGAGGCCGTGTAGCCGCCCGTCTGTGCATGGAAGTACGAGACGATGGACGGGCCGGCGACGCCCGCGAGGCCCCAGGCCGTCAGGATGCGGCCGTGGATGGCGCTGAGCTGGCGCGTGCCGAAGATATCGGAGAGATAGGCCGGCATGCACGAGAAGCCGCCGCCGTAGCAGCTGATGATCAGCAGCACGAGCAGCTCAAAGATGAAGGCTTCCCTCGTCTGGCCGAGCTGCCAGAACGCGAGGACCTCGAGCAGGAAGAAGAGCATGTAGACGCGGCCGCGGCCGATGTAGTCGGAGACCGTCGACCAGACGATGCGCCCGCCGCCGTTGAAGACGCCGATGATGCCGACCATTGAGGCGGCAGCTGCGGCGTCCATGCCAATCGTTTCCTGAGCCATCGGCGAGGCGACGGCCAGGAGGCCGATGCCGCAGGTGATGTTGACGAAGAAGATCCACCAGAGCGAGGCGAACTGCCAGGTCTTGAGCGCCTCATTGGCCGTCACACCCTGCTGGATGTGCGTGACCTTGCCCGTGCTGTCCTTGAGGACGGGCGGCTTGAGGTACAGAGAAGAGGCGCCCATGATGAGCATGTAGACGCAGCCGAGGATCAGGAAGTTGTTGACGAGGCCGACGGTCGCCGTCAGGTACTGCATGACCGGGCCCGCAATGAGCGCGGCGAAGCCGAAGCCCATGATGGCAAGCCCCGTCGCAAAGCCGCGATGGTCCGGGAAGTACTTGACGAGCGTCGAGACCGGCGTGATGTAGCCGACGCCGAGGCCGATACCGCCGATGACGCCGTAGAAGAGATACAGGAGCGTGAGGCTCTGTGCCGCGATGGCATAGGCCGTGCCGAGCATGCCCGTGCCGAAGAACGCCATGGCAATCAGACCGCTCTTTTTCGGGCCGATCTTCTCGACGAAGCTGCCGAGGAAGCCGGCGGAAAAGCCGAGAAACAGGATGGCCAGCGAGAAGGTCCAGGTCGTCTCGGCGAGCGAGAAGCCCATCTCCTTCATGATGGGGCGCGTCAGCACGCTCCATGCGTAGACACTGCCGATCGAGATGTGAATCCCGACGGCGCTCAGTGCGATAAGCCAGCGATTTCTCATTTGATCTACCTCCAGAGATGCTTGGGGCATCCGCGGGGGTACCAAAAAGACCGTCCGGAACAGATGCCCTGCCCAGACGGTCGGCTGATCATGACGTTGCAGGACATGTGGTCAATTCCACTTTACCCGTCAGCCCTGCAAAGCTCTTTCTTTTTTCACTTTCATTATAAGAGCCCCGCGGGGCGGCGTCAAGGGAGAAATCTCACAGAATAGAAATTTTCTGTTACGGCTGCTTCTGCTCCTTCTGGTAAGCCGTGCGGGCGAGCTCGGCGCGCAGGCCTTCGTAGAACTGCACGAGGCCGCTCGTGATGCTCTCGCGCACGTCCTTGTCGATCTTGGACTTCTTCTTGAGCTCGCGCGTCGTCTCGATGATGTTGCCGATGGTCAGGATGTAGTTGTACTCCTCCTCGAGCACGGAGGCGGCATCGAGCGGCGGCAGGCAGCTGACCTCCTTGGCGAGCGCGTCGTACTCGGCCGAGAGCGCACGCAGGTTCTTCTTCTGCGTCAAGGCGAGGTCAAGGTTCTCCTCCGTCACGCGTGCGAGGCCCGCGTTCATCTTGTCGCGCAGGGCGTGCATCTTCTGGATGCGCTTCTGGAGCTGCGCGAGCGCGCGCCCCGTCCGGCGCTGCTCCGGTGTCATCTCATTTGTCATACGTCTTTCGTCTTTCCTTTCCAGTCTATCACTTGCCACCCATGAAAAAGCCCCCGGTGACCCGAGGGACTTTGCAAACGAGTATAGTATACCACAGGCGCAGCGGATACTGCAATCGAACAGTATCAGAGGTCCGGGCGCACGCCGGTCTTGCCGGTGAACTTGTGGTAAGCGGCGCCCTTCCGGCGGCCCATGAGCTCGGCGAAGAGCTCTTCTGGCGAGATGTTGTGGTAGGCGAGCAGGACGAAGCAGTGGTACCAGAGGTCGCCCATCTCGTAGACGACATCCTTGCGGACGTTGTTCTTCGAGGCGATGATCGTCTCGACGGCTTCCTCGCCGACTTTCTTGAGGATCTTGTCCTGTCCCTTCTCGAAGAGGTAGTTCGTGTACGAGCCCTCGACCGGATTGAGGCGGCGGTCCTGGATGACGTTGTAGAGGTCGTAGAGGACTTCGGCGAGGTCGGCCTTCTTCTCCGGCGGCACAACGGCGATGCCCTTCTCCTCCCCGCCCATGAGCTTGCGGCCGCTGAAGCAGGTGTAGGTGCCCGTGTGGCAGGCGACGCCCGTCTGATGCACGCGCACGAGCAGCGTGTCGCCGTCGCAGTCGTAGGAGATCTCCTTGACCTTCTGGACGTTGCCGGATGTCTCGCCCTTCTGCCAGAGCTTCTGGCGGCTGCGGCTGAAGAACCAGGTGTAGCCTGTCTCGAGCGTCTTCTTGAGGGATTCCTCGTTCATGTAGGCCAGCATGAGGACCTGGCCGTTCTCCTCCTGCACGACGGCGGGCACGAGTCCCTTCTCGTCGAACTTGACCATCGAGATGTCAATTGCATTCGCATTTGCGTTTTCGGTATTTGCCATTAGAATCGAACCTCCACTCCGCGGGATTGCAGGTATTCCTTGACCTGACGCACGGTGAACTGGCCGTAGTGGAAGACGGATGCTGCGAGCACGGCGTCGGCATGGCCGAGGGTCAGCACGTCGTAGAAGTGCTCGAGCTTGCCGGCGCCGCCCGAGGCGATGACCGGCACGTTGACGGTGTCGGAGACGGCGCGCGTCAGCTCAATGTCGTAGCCATCCTTCGTGCCGTCGGCGTCCATACTCGTCAAGAGGATCTCACCGGCGCCGAGCGCGACGGCCTTCTTGACCCACTCGAGGCAATCGAGGCCCGTCGGCGTGCGGCCGCCGTCTGCTTCTTCTTGTTCTTGTACATCGTCTCAAAGTTCTGTCAG
>ERZ772881.1277-NODE-1277-length-23017-cov-14.627776_pt1 | contig 23017 bp, 33 predicted proteins | sample MGYA00580581_ERZ772881 | MGnify/ENA primary metagenome ERZ772881 (study PRJEB29015, sample SAMEA2737668) | human gut metagenome | biome: human gut; feature: human-associated habitat; material: faeces | place: China | collected 2012 ...
CGGATGTGCACTCCAGCTGTATCCCATCGCCACCGCCGGATACATTCCTCCATGGGCGCGGTCAGCAGTTCCGTCTCCCGGCCCACCAGATCGCCGTTTTCCAAGTGAAGAACGGCATAGCCGCTCTTGCCCGCCCCCCGGAACACGCCCCACACGTCCGTATCGGCGCACAGTCCCGCGATGACGGTCTGCTTTTTGCTCAGGGCGCTGATGGCTTGGATACGGTCTCTCAGCTGGGCCGCCTGCTCAAACCGCAGGGCCTCCGCCTCCGCTTCCATCTCGGCGGTCATGTCCCGGAGGAGCTGCTTGGAGCGTCCCTCCAACAACTGGGCCGCCTGCTCCATCCGGCGGTCATATTCCGCCTCCGGCATCTCCGGGCGGCAGAACCCGTCGCACCGGCCCATGTGGAAATTCAGGCAGGGCCGCTCCGCGCCGATGTCCCGCGGAAACTGTCGGCGGCAGGTGGGCAGGCGCAAAGCCTGACATACCGCATCCACTGCCTGACGGGTCTCGTACCGCCCGCCAAAGGGACCGAAGTACTTCGCGCCGTCATTGGCGGGTCGATTCACCAGAGTGAATTTAGGATACCGCCCCCGGCTGAGGCGCACCAGCGGATAGCCCTTGTCATCCTTCAGCAGGATGTTGTACCGGGGCATATGCCGCTTGATGAGGGAGTTTTCCAGCACCAGCGCCTCAAATTCACTGGTAACGAAGATCGTATCGAAATGATCTACCTGACTGACCATCTGCCGGGTCTTGACACTGTGGGCCGCGCTGTCCTGAAAATACTGGCTCACCCGGTTTTTCAGTTTTTTCGCCTTGCCCACATAGATGACCTTCCCGGTCTTGTCCATCATCAGATAGACGCCGGGCTGTAAGGGCAGATCGTTGGCCTTTTCCCGCAGCTCGTCCTTTGTCATGATTTCGCCTCCTATCCGGCCTGAGAACAAAAGAGCATCACTTTACAGTGATGCTCTTGTTTGGTGCGCGAGGCGGGACTTGAACCCGCACGTCCGTAACGGACACTAGAACCTGAATCTAGCGAGTCTGCCAATTCCACCACTCGCGCGTTTGCAGTCTTTCAACTGCTCGGATATATTACCACAGATATTCCTGCTTGTCAAGCGGAAGGTGCAGAAAAGTTGCGAAAAACATACCGGCGAATCGCCGGTATGACAGGGCGGCGCAGGGGCGTTTTAAAAATCATGCAGATCCCTGCGATCACGGCGCAGAGGGGGATATAGAGCAGGAAGTGCAGGATGTGCGTCCTTTTATTGTAGCCGAACATATGCGGCCATCAGCAGAATCGCCGCAAGGATTGCCACCAGCATTCTGATCCCGTCCTTCTGAACGTTTTGTTTATACTACCACAGAACCGGCCTGCGCGCAAAAAACAAAGGGCTGCGGCTGCGGCGGCACCGCACAGCTGGCGGGCAAGCACGTGGTCAGTGGGAAGATGATCGCCGTAGAGCTTGCGGGACTCGCACCCCGGCCAAAGCAGCCGCCACACGGAATTCTGGACGCCCGAACCGCTTGAAGCAACGGAAAATTGATAAAAGAAAAACCTTGAAAACAGATGTTTTCAAGGTTTTTCTGGCGCGGAAGGAGAGATTTGAACTATGAAAGTTCGTTTTATCGCTTAAAACTGCGTGAAATCCCATACGAAAATCAATACGTTTTTTTCATCGCATACAATGGCGTTCAAAGCGATACAAAGCTCTTAGGGGAAAAAATAGGGGAAATTTCCGGGGCAAAAAACAGGGGGCACACTGGCCTGCGTCCCCTGTTTTGATGCTCTATTCTCCGCGCCGACGCGCCCGCTCTGAGCGAATGCCCGCGACATATCCGCTTGTCCAGATCGAGCCGAGCAGCCGAATGATTCCTGTCTGATCTTCGGCGTTTCCATAGTCAAGACCGGGGAGCGGGAGAAAGGTTCGGTTTCCGGACTGCGCCTTGAATGCGAAAGCTACGTCAATCGCAGATCTGGCGTTGGCAACTGTAAAACGCCTGTTTGCGATTTCGATTGCTTCCTCTGGCGATGGTGTGTACTTGTGCGCGTCAAAATACGCTCTGCTTGCTCTCATCCTGCGACCTCCTGTTTCTTCTGCTGCCCGTTGAGCAGCGCCTGCATCCGCTTAATTACACGGTCTACTTCCTTCGGGGTTAACTGTCTGACCAGCGCGATCAACTCAGCCTTCTCGCGCGTATCGTCTGCGCGGCTCGCGGCCGCAAGCGAAGCGCTCACTTTGTTACCTCCCAGCCGTTCACCAGATCGTATATCTGTGCATACACGGCGTTGATCTCCTTGCTCACGAAATCCAGACCGGCAGCGAAGTATGAATTGCTGCTCCGCGACAGCTCCGCTTCGGTGACCGCTTCCAGAAGGTTTGCCAGATCGCCGAGCCGGTCCGTCAGCCGCTGCAGCTCCTTCGGGCTGCCGTTGGTGTTAATCGAAACATGAACTTCCATTCTGTTCTCCTTCCTGGAGCGGGCTGTTGCCCGCCCCCCGCTCATGCGACCGTGAAACGGCGGCTGGTGGTGGACTTGATGAAGCGCTCGGCCAGCTCGGGCATTGCCTTCTTGAACGCCGTGCTGTCAAACCGGCTGCTGGTCACGGTCTTCCAGGTGATCTTGTAATCCACGCCCGTCAGTGTGTCGGCGTTGATGGCGGTCATGTGCGCCTTGATCGCGTCCTGAATGCTCTCGATCTCGGCTGCCAACTCGTCGGCCATGCGGCGCAGCTCGCGAAGCTCGTTGACCTTGCTCTGAATTTCTGTGTTGCTCATGTGTAAGCCCCTTTCCTTTTTCGGCGGGCTGTGCTATACTGCAAACAGCCCTTTTCGGCTGCGTCTCCTGTTCACTTCCTACGGCGGCAGGAGACGCTTTTTCTCTGCTCTTGGGGAACTCCGGCGGCTGGGGGCTTTCAACTGATCTCGCGAGCCTTGCTGCGCTTTGCTGATCCTTCCCAGCTCTTATAGGCGTTCTTGGTTTCCCTATCGGTACTTTCGTCCGCCTTCTGCCGGTGTCTGAACTGTTTTCTTTTGTTCCCCTTGACTGTCTTAATTATACACCAATATCATGGTGCAGTCAATATACAATATGCACTAATTTAATGGTGCATATCTTGTGCAATATATACACTTGAATAATGGTGCATATATGATATAATGGTATCGTAAAAGAGTAGGCTGAATTATGCCCAGCCCAACCTGAAACGAAAGGGGATTGTCATGCCGATTTCATACGACAAATTGTTTGAATTGATGAAGGAAAAAGGATTCAGTTCATATCGCTTGCGAAAGGAAAAACTCATAAGCCAGGCAATTTTGCAAAAACTTCGTATAGGCGGAAACGTGGATACAAGGACGATTGAGCGGCTGTGTGCTATGCTGGACTGTCAGCCGGGCGATATCATGGAGTATCTGCCGGGAGAAAAGGATGGTGAAGCGGAATGACCTACACTGACCGATACCACCTGACACCGGAGCAGAGCCGCTTCCTTGCGAAAAAGAAGTGGGACGAAAATGTCTACTGCGGCATGAAGATGGAAAACCGCGCCGTCACCTTCCCGCAGACAAAAACCATTCTGGAGGGTGTCAACGTCCCCGGTGTGCAGATCGACGATATTCAGGCAATTTTGAATATGCGCGACGCATGGCGTTTCCTGATGGGCTCGATCAATGAGCCGATCACGCTGGAATATCTCTGCAAGCTGAACGAATTTATCGCCCGCAACGAGGCTTTGGAATGGGGCAAGCTGCGCACCGGCAGCGTAGCCATCTCCGGCACGGACTACACACCGCCTGTACCGCAGGAAGCGTCTGTCCGATCAGAGCTGGCCGCGATCTTTGCCGCCGATACTTCGTCCACGGAAAAGGCACTGAACGCCTTCTGCTGGGGCACGCGCGGACAGCTTTTCTGGGACGGAAATAAACGCACCAGCCTGACACTGGCAAACAAGATCCTGCTGCAAGCGGGCGCTGGTGTCCTGACCATTCAAGACCGCAACATGGAGCAGTTCAACGAAGCACTGCTGAATTACTACAACACAGCCGCCGCCGAGCCGCTGAAAGCATTCCTGTATGAAAACGCCATACAGGGGCTGGATCTGTAAAAACGGAAGATGCCCGCTCCCCTGATCTAGGGAGCGGGCTTCGCCTTGTTTTGAGCCGCTTGCAACTCGCAGCGCGGCGCGTTTGTATGGAGCAAGGATTCTCGCTATGCCTGGGTGCTTCCGACGCTCTGCGGGGCGCTGTGCGCCCTGTGGCAGTTTTATGGCTGATCTTCGTTGAGCAGGTGTTTGGCTTGCTCCTTGAGATCATCTTCTGCCGGTTTGTCATTTGCAGCGCTCGGATTGGCAGCATCGTCTTTAGTATCCTCAGCAAGCATCGCCTTTACCAACAGTCGCGCAGCGGTCATTTTCACATTGTCGATCAAACTTGTTCCTCCTTAGGCATAAGCTGTTCGTTTTCTGTCTGTCTGGAAATCTCGCATGATTGAAATCACACGCTCAGCCAGTTCTTCACTGTAAAGATTTAACTGGTCAATTACATTCTGGTCTGCATTGCCCTCGATGTTGATTTCAACAAGCGGGGAGTTAATTTCTGTGCCGGAAGTTCCGCTCAATGCAGCTTCTGTAGCATGGGCGTTTAGAACTGTCTCACCGCCTTGCATCATGACCAACTCCGGTCCTTCTTCGCCAACAAGGGCAAGTCCAGTATCAGCATAGTCCGTGCCGGTGGCATATCGGGAAATCCCGCTCATGCGCCGGTTCGGGGAAGCGCTGTTGTAATACCCGTTGCGGTTGAGCGCTGCAAGTGCGGCACTTCCAAGCTGTGAATATGCCTGCTGCACAAGTGGCAGCATACCGGCAGCACCATCGATAAAGCCCTGAATGGTGGCACGACCATTTTCTTTGGCTTCAGATCCGAGATCCATTGCGGCAATATCGTCTTCCAGATCGGACTGGAGAGCATCCATCTGCTCACCAAAGGAAGAACGGTATTCTGCAATGCTTTCTTCGGCCTCCTGCTGTGACTTCTTAAGAGACTGCCAGTTTTCAACCATCTTTTTCAGATCATCGTCATTGGCTGCTGCCATACCTGCGACGGCGTTCACGCTTTCCGCACTGCCATCGGCAAAAGAGCCAATAATATCAGCAAGACCTTCGATGTCATCAGATCGTTCACGTAGCTTTGCAAGGCTGTCGTTGTAGCTCTGCCAATGGTCAATCTGCTTAGTCAGATTATCATTGATCGTTCCAGCCGTTGTCTCGACGATCTGATCTACATCGCTCCAAAGAGAATACTGGCTTTCAACGCTGCTGCGCGCCGCTTCAAAGGCCTCCTGATATGCCTGCGTGATGGTATCGATCTGCTCTTTCGTACTGCCAAACGCTGCGCTAAGTTCCTCTTGACCACGTGCTGCATCGCCAGCTGCGCCGGCACCATCCTCCATCGCACCAGTCAGGTTCTTTACTGCCCGCTCTGCAGCTTCTATTTCGGTTTTTGCTGCCTCCAGCGCTTCGTTGTCGTCCTTGATGGCATTTTCAAAGGTTTTGATGGAATGTTGTGCATCTTCTACGCGCTGCTGTGCCTGCTCCAGTTTCCACTGCATTTCATCAGACGATTCTCCAAGAAAAGCGGTCGCATCGCACACAACCCCAGTTTGCTCATAGTATTCCTGCATTTGTTTGGTCGCGGTTTCCCAAAGCGCGCCTTGCCGATCAAGTTCGTCCTGTTGTGCCTGCTCAGCTGCGGTCAATTCTTCCTTTGCATCGCTCAACCTGACTTCTGCAATTGCAGCCTGCAAAACGACTTCACTGTTTTTCTTGTAAATCTGATTCAACTGCTCCTGATATGCCTGGGCAGTTGCCCGCTGCCGCCATGCTTCGATATTTGCATATAGGGCATCTGTTCCGCCGTTGATCTCATCGGTTTCAAGGTTAATGAGTTCAGCCAGTTCCGGGATTGTTTGCGTCAACATGATCAACGTGCCATGATATTCAGACTGCTGCTGTTCATTCATCTCTCCGGCAGCATTCAGATCTTCCAGCCGGGAAACATAGCGGCTTGCCACGTTGGCAGCAGCTTCTGTTTCGGCAACCGTATCAGTGCAGGTCTCTTTTGCGTCTGCCATGGCTGCATTGAGATCGCGCGCCGCCTCCGTCAGTTCCCGCAGCGATGGCGTACCATCGTTTGCAGATGCATCAGCCAAAAGCGCGATTCCTGCAACTACGCCGCTGATTGCTCCCGCCAGTTTCAGAGCGATGCCAGCGGGGCCGGCAAGCATTGTTGCCAAATCGAGAGCCGAAAAGATCTTCCTTGCAGCGGCGATCGTTGTCATTGCTGCGCCAACGGCGCCAAGCGCACCGGCTGTTGCGCCAATCGCTTTTACAAGAGCGGGGTGATCTTGTACAAAATCTGTGACATCCTTCAGAACATCGTTTCCAATATCGTAAAGATCCCCAAGAACCGGGGTGAAAGCGTCTCCGATTGCCGCCCTCAGGTTGTTGACGCTATTTTGCATCATGTCCATCTTGGACTGCGTTGTGGCATAGCGCTTGCTTGCCTCTGCAGACAATGCCACGTTCTGGCTCCACGCCGTATTTGCAGTTGAAACAGCATCATCCATCATGCCAGAAGCCTGCGCGAGGGATTTGAGCATATTGCTCTGACGGATACCAGTAAGGCCGAGGTCTTCCAGCATTGTAACCGTATTGCCGCCATGCGCTTCCAGCTCACCAAGCCCGCTGATGAACGTTGTCAGGGCGCTCATAGCGTCTGTGCCCCACACATTGGCGAACTCATCAGCGGACATACCAGCTACTTCGGCAAAGAGTGTAAGTTCATCTGAACTGGTTGCAACAGCCTTTTCGATGGCGTTGAGCGTCTGCGTCATGGCAGTGCCGCCAGCTTCGGCTTCGATACCAACAGAGGACATTGCTGCGGACAGAGCCATGATCTGCGGCTCCGTCAGACCGGCCAGCTTACCGGCAGACGCAAGGCGCGTGCCCATCTGCGTGATTTCGCTCTCGCTTGTTGCGAAATGATTGCCGAGGTCGACAATCACCGAGCCGAGCCGGTCGTAATTGTCAGCGGACATACCGGTGATATTCGCAAAGCGGGCAAGGGCGGTTGCAGCATCCTCGGCGGTCATGTTCGTGGCCGTGCCGAGCATAGTCATGGTTTCGGTGAAGTCGAGCAGCGCGTCCTTCTGAATGCCGAGCTGTCCAGCTGCTTCTGCGACAGCGGCTATTTCTTCGGTTGATGCGGGAATTTCCGTCGACATATCCCGGATGGAATCTGTCATACGCGCCAACTCCGCATCTGACAAATCGGTTGTCTTTGCAACGCCTGTCATTGCAGATTCAAAGTCCATTGATGCCTGTGTGCATTCATCGAACAGGTCTTTCAGCTTGCCAAGAGCTGCTGACATACCAGCTGCAGCCAGTGCGCTGGACAGGACATCAACCGCTTCGGTGGCTTTGTCCCCGAAGGACTCGGCTCCCACTGCGGTGTCTTTGAACTCATCGCGTGCTTTCTGGAAAGTCGCGCGGAACTCGCGGCCAAGCTGCGCTTCGAGCGCAAATAGCATTTCGTATTCTTTCTTTGTGGCCATTTTTCTCACTCCCTTCTGCTCCCAATGGGGGAGCGGGTTTCTTCTCTCAAATATCGGTACACGATGGCTTTTACCGTGTCCGTCGTTGTGTGGGTGATTTTTGCAATCTCTTTCCACGAAAGAGCGCGAAAGAAGCGCAACCGGAACACAAGGCGTGTTCTCGGATCGCGAATGCCCGCGATCCAGCTGGCAAGCTGCGCTTCCTCTGCGTCACTCTTGGCTGTGATCTGCTCAATCTGGCTGTCAAGGTCGGCAATTTCGGCGGCAAGCCCGCCGACTTTGTCTGTAACACCGCTTCCGTGTGGCATTCCGGTCAGCTTTGCCGTCGTGGACGTCGCTGCATCCATCAACTGCGCTTTTGCCGTGTTCAGCCACTCCAGTTCGGCTCGGAGATCAAACAGCACGTTCAGTTCTTCAATGGTCATTGCGGATGATTGAAAGCGGCTTTTAGGTGGCAACGTGCAATGTACTTTACGCGAGCTTCTGTAAAGCGCTTTCCAACAGCTCCAGCGATCTCGCACCACTGCAAACCGTGAATAAAGCGAAGGCGTAAAATTGTCCGCGTCGTACCGTCCTCAATACCAGAAATCCACGCGGCGATTATTTCTTCACTTTCTGCGATCACAGCCTTTTCCTGCTCTATTTGAGCTTCCAGCTCTGCGATCTCTGTTGCAAATAACCCAGTACAATTTGCTGCTCCGCTTTTCAGTCCATCAAGTGTTCCTTCGTTTTTGGAAAGTTGCTGGAGCCTTTCGTAGTGTGAGTTAAGCGTTGAAATATCCACAAGCATCCTCCTTTCAGAGAATTTCTATAGCTGAGAGCAGATAAAATCGTAACGAAATTACTGGAAATATTATAGGGAAACTACAAGCAATTTGGGGTCGTCGAGCCCGCAGCAGATAGGGGGTACACGTCACAGTACCTTTTTCCCGCGCCCTCCAGCACGGAAAATCCCCATGCCGGCCGCACCTGCAAGTTTGATGATCGAAAGAGATTTCGATAGCATGAAATGCACAGGAGCGAGACGGATTGCCAGAGGGAAAGGGCTGTGAGGCCCTCCCATCAGCCCGTTTCAGATTCTTTCTCCGGCTGGCTATCCCATTCCTCGAAGATTGCGTTCAGCGCGGCTCCGGACGGCGTTCCATCCAGACCGGGGGCAATTTCTTTTTTGGCGAGTGACAGCCCGGTTCTGACTTTCACGTCATCGGGGCCACCACAGCTGGGCGCTGTGAGGTCGATATGACCTACAGTTTTTTCGAAGATGCTGAAGCAGCGTTTTGCGTTTGCTCGTTCTGCAGCCCAAGTGTCCACTCCTGGAGGCAGCAGCCCTGTCAGCAAATTAACTGCTTCCTGAATTGCATCGGTGACATCCTTGCGATCATTGCCCATGCCGCCGCTTTTGATTGCCATGCGATCCCTCATGCGAGCAACTGCCGCATTGAAAAGATCTTTCGAGCCATACACCTTTGCGCCCTTGAACGCATCGGCGCGGGTAACGGCAGTCTGCTTCTTTTCTGCCAGCTTGTCAAGTTCTGCTGTCGCTGCCTGTTCTGCAGCGGCGTCGCCCTGCTGGATGGCTTTGACCAAGCGAGCCTGTGTCTGCTCCTGTTCGCGGGTCACAGCGTCAACTGCGGCGTTTGCCGCCGCTGCTCTGGCTTCGAGTTCTGCCGTCCTTGTAGACAAATCCTGCTCAAAAGCATCGACGGCCTGATTGAAACGCTCTCCTGCAACCTCATACGGGTCGCGCTGCGTGGAGAAATACTCTGCTGCCAAGCCGGTCAGTTCCTGCGTGAGAGAACTGATGCGGGAAACGTATTCTGCGCGTGTCATTGTATATACCTTCCTTTCGTCAACCTACGGTGATTCCAAACAAAGCGTAAAACTGCGCATCGCAGTCCAGCGTGATCGAGGTAATATTCCCGTGCATGCCGCCCGATCCGTCCTGCGTATAGGACTTGTATTCAAAGCGATAAAGACCATCCGAGCCTTTTTCACTTTCGCGCAGCTTGCGGCTCAATGTGTCGTGATTGCTGGTCTGCACCGTAACTGCTGCTGCGTGGTCAACGCACAGAAGAATCGTCGCGATGCGTGGACGTCTAATCAAGTCAAGAATGTTCTGTCCCGCTCGGACAGGGTGGAGAATCTGACCGCTGCCAGATTCGGGGAAACGATTTTCAAAATACATGGTTTGTCCTCCTCATTTGTCGTGGTTGGTGGTCGTATGTTGTTTTGCAGCTTCGCGCTCGCCTCCTATCTCGGATAACCTGCCAGCATGTCCGATGCACTCTGGCGCATATGTTCCCATTGATCTTCTGGCGGCACAGCATAATCGCCTCCAAGAGCAGACGGTGGACGATTGGGCGCAGGAGCGGGATAGTCTGCCATGTGCGACGTGTTCCGTCCCCCCTGACCCCTGTCAGCTGTAGATGAGATTGGAGATGTAGTTGTGGTTGGAGTTGTGGCTGTAGTTGGAGCTGGAGTTGTAGTTGGATAGCATACGTCATCATCGATAATCGGTGATGAACTATGATTATCAGTGTTTATCGCTGGTGAGCGTTCACTTTCGATGATCCACGCTTCCAGCTCAAGCGGAGTTTCACCCCGGCGCTTTGCTTCTCTGCAATAAACCGCCCATTGTTTTTTCTTCCGGACAAGATCGTACCGTTGGCTGTCACGGTCAACCAGCGATTTAACAAACGGCCAGACAGCCAGCGCAAACCCGCTCAAAGAAGGAATTTCACCATATTGTGCGTATTTCAAAATCGCAAGGAATAGTTGCCCAGCATCGTCTGGGCTCATTCCCTCTATGAGCGGGATAATGTCAAAGTAGATCATCACGCCCGGCTTGTTGTCGGCATTATTGTTCATATGCTCCGTCCCCTCCAGCTTCGCGGTCAACCCACTTTTCCAGCAGGCGGCGGCTCACCAACGTCCGGTTTCCGATCCGGAACGCTGGGAAATCCGCACGGTGTGTAAGCTCGTAGACTTTTGGCGTGGAAAGCCCCAGCAGCTGCGCGGCCTCTGCAACGGACAACGTCAGCTTCTCACGAGTGTTCTCCATCCGCGCCCCTCCCTGCAAGCTCATCAATCGCCCGAAGAATGAGCTGCTGCCGAGCCTCTGGCAGCTCACGCCGCATCTGTCGGCAAAGTGTCACATCAGAAACGCCGATCCGCTCTGCAACTTCCCAATATTTCACTCCGGTCACCTTTACCTTTTCTCGAATCGCTTCGTTTGCCATTTTCATTCCTCCTTTTGCAATTTTTTATAACTAAAACTTGATTTGTCAATCAACCTTGGCTATACTAAGTATAGCTGATAATAATGATAATGTCAATAATAAATTGCTATTCAAATTATAGCCATGAAAATTTGCTAAAGGAGAGGTTTTAATATGCCTAGAAAAAGGACGACGATACTGGATGGATTCAGCAATCCGTTCCCGACCCGCCTGCGCACCCTTTTGACCGAAACAAAGACAACCCAACAAAGGCTTGCCGATGCAATCGGGATGAAAAATCGGCAATCAATAGGGAATTATTGTGATGCAAGAGCAATGCCCGATCTGGAAACATTCGCAAAAATAGCGGATTTCTTCAAAGTTTCTCCAGCATGGCTGCTCGGTATGACCGACGACCCGGCTATTTTTCCAGCCGCAACAGACGAACTGGGACTATCTCCAGATGCCGTTTCGTATTTGCGCGGCCTGACTATTTTGCGGAGAGACAGCAACGTTTCAGAAGCTGAAAAGAGATATTTCCCGATTTCTGTTCTGTCGGCAATGCTCGAATCGCGGGATTTTGAATCAGTTTTGTCTTGGTGTGCAGAGTATATCCGTCTGGTAAATACCCCATGTTCGCTGCTGTATTCCACGACCGAGGAATACAAAAAGCTCAGCGCGGTACTGGGGCAGCACGGGTATGTTGTCACTGCCCCGGATCGTCTGGCGATGTGCCTGTTTTCGGAACGGATTACCAACACGTTAGAAAAGCTGCTGGAGGACATTTCGAAGAAAGTAGCAGAAACTGATCCTTCCCATGTAACCGACATTCTGCATGAAGAACTTGCAGATAGCTCCAAATCGGAGGCGGACTGATATGGCAAAACGGAACGCCGCTGGAGCGGGCAGCATACGAAAAAAGACCGTCCTTCGGGACGGTCGGGAATACACGTATTGGGAAGCGCGATTGACGGTCGGCGTTGATCCTGGAACCGGTAAGCAGATTCGCCGCAGCTTTTCAGGCTCGACGCAGAAGGAAGTCCGCGAGAAGATGCAGGCCGCAGCCGTGGCGGTCAACGATTCGACCTATCAGGAGCCGACGAAGCTGACCGTGTCCGACTGGCTCGACATCTGGCTTACGGAGTACACAGGCGGTCTGAAGCCGCTGACCCGCTCGACCTACAAGAACAAAGTGGAAAGCGCGATCAAGCCCGCGCTCGGCGCTGTCAAGCTGCAAAGGCTCAAAGCGCCGCAGATCCAGAAAATGCTTAACGACCTCCAGCGCGGCACGAGCGGGCGCAAGCCGCTTTCTGCAAAGACTGTCAAAGATATTTACGGCATTCTGCACCGGGCGCTGGGACAGGCCGTCGAGGTCGGCTATCTGCGGATCAATCCTTCCGATGCCTGTAAACTGCCGCGCGTGGAGCGCCAAGAGATTCGCCCGTTGGACGAAGCTCAGACTGCCGCCTTCCTGAACGTGATCCACGGTCAGCCGTTCGAGCGGCTGTTTATCGTCGATCTGCTGACGGGACTGCGGCAAGGGGAGCTTCTCGGCCTGCGTTGGAAAGACGTGGACTTCGACGCTGGGACAGTGACCGTCGCGCAGCAGCTTCTCAAATCCAAGGAAAAGGGCGGCGCGTATTTCTTCGGCTCTCTGAAAAACGACAAAACCCGCCTGCTGACCCCGGCACCTTCGGTGATGAAGGCGCTCAGAGAGCAGCGGCGGGTACAGACGGAATGGAGATTGAAGGCCGGGGAGTTTTGGGAAGATTCCGGTCTGGTATTTACGGATGAGCTGGGACACCACCTGTCCCATGTGACCGTGCGCAAGCATTTCAAGAAAGTCGTGGAGAGCATCGGCATACCGGAAGCGCGTTTTCATGACCTTCGTCATTCGTTCGCCGTCAATTCTCTGCAGGCGGGCGACAACCCGAAGACCGTGCAGGAAAACCTCGGTCACGCGACAGCGGCGTTCACGCTGGACGTTTACGCCCATGCGACGGAGCGCATGAAACGGGATTCTGCGAACCGCATGGAAGCCCTGTTTCAGAGCACAAAAAAGGCTGCATCCAGCCTGTAAGGGGAAAACATAGGGGAAAACTGCGCTTTTGAGCAAAGAAAAGACCTCGAAAACGTAGTGTTTTCAAGGTCTTTTTCCTGGCGCGGAAGGAGAGATTCGAACTATAAAAGTTCATTTTATCACCTGAAAAGATGTGAAAAGCAGTGAGAAAGCCAGGCCCTTCTTTTAACTACATATGACCCAGCAACATGAAATGTTTTTCGTTTAGAGGAAAACAAAGGGGAAAATTTTAAACGATCATAAGCAAAAAAGCAGCGCAGGAAAATGCTCATTTTCCTGCGCTGCATCTACTTTGATTTTCTTGAAATGCTTCCGAGGTCACACGATGGCAATTTGCGTTTCACAGTTCGCATTGTTCGCCGTCCTGCACCGTACAGAGCGTTGCACGGTTCAGGAACGCCTGACTCAGCGCTTCCCGCGCCGCCGTCTGATCAGCAGCCGGCACACGAACTGTCGTCCGTGTGCCGTCCTCGTTTTCTCTGGAAAATGTGTAGATCGCTGTTTTTGCGGTCTGCTGTCTGGCCTGCGCTGCGATTTCCGCGCGGTGCCGTTCTGCTTCCTGTTTCAACTCGAACCACGCTGGCGGCTGTCCGTCGTCTTCGTCTCCGGGCTTCCAGCTTTCCGGTAGACTCAAATACCCGGCATCGTGCAGCATATTGAGCGTGATCCGGAGCATTTCTCCCTCGACGTCGAAGAAGCTGCCGTCCCAATTGAAGCGCTTCTTAAAGTCGGTTTTCCAGATAAAATACTTCATTTTTTCGCTGACCTCCGCCTTTGCCACGGAAATAGATCCCCATGGTGAGCGGAAAGAAATGCAGACCGGTGTGGCCCGCTCCAGCAGCTCATGTGTCACATGCATCGGGGCCGTCCTCCTTCATAGGTGCATTTTCTGCGGTTGAGGGAAAGCACTGCGGAATCATTCGATCCCCCATCTTTGAAAAAGTTCGCCGAGTGTATCGCCGCACTCCGGCGCATCCAGTCCGTTTTCCCGGAGCAGCTTCTTAATATCCTCCGGGAGCGGGCCATAGGTCTTTTCGCCCGATACGCCGCCCGCCGCCGCTCTTGCGGTTTCGATTCCGTTTGTCCGCAAGAACGCTTTGAGTTCGGATTCCGGGACCTCTTTGTGCGGATACTGGACGTTGCAAAACGGAGCGTAAAGCTCACTTGGCCCCAGCTTTTTAGATTTGAGTTCAGCGGCGTTCTTTGCCTCCGCAACAGCCCAATGAAATTCAGATTCGCTTGGGCAAAGCACATTGATTCACAGAATAGGATCAAGATAAGAGGCGGGGGCCGCCTCGATCATAAAGGGAGGGGCCGCGCTGAGCGGATATGCCGTGCAGCGTCGATTCGCCGACATAGGCGCAGGCTCTGGCCTTATCTGCCTCGGTTTTCCACTCGCTCCACGTCGGGAAGCGCCGCGCGTCAACATAGACGCGCATTTTCTTGCCGGATTGAAATCCGCCCTCGACCACATCGAAGTACGGCTCATCGCCGGACTTTCCGTGGAATTTATTCCGCCAGAAATTCAGACAGTAAATTGCTTCATTCGGTCTTTCCATTCCATCCGTCCTTTCCGCCGCCTGATGCGGCCTGCATCTCCTGAAATTTTCGCAGCCAGTAACGGTCACGGTATTCCTTCTCTCGGCTGCGTGCCTCCTGACTGCTTCGGCGGCGCTTTTTTGCATAATCGCGCATATAAGCCGCACGGGCAGCTCGGATCTTCTCATCTTCTGTCAAAGACATTCCTCCCGTCGTATAAAATGTTTGCGAGATTCAGCCAGTCAGCAAAACAAAGCAAAAAGCGCTGCTCCGATACCATCCCCGTAAAGGAAAGCACCGAAACAGCGCGTATTGCGATATTTGTTGACTGGCCTCTGCCCGCCCTTTTTAAGCCGGTCTGGTCCGGCACAGGGACCCGTCAAGGGAACACAAAGGATTGAAAGGCTTTTCACCTTCATGCTTATTTTAGCACAAAACAGCGAAAAAGTAAACAGTAAACGACGAACAAATTTTCGCTTTTGCCATTCTCTCCTTAAAGCCTGCCTTCTTCTCGCAGCTTGTCCTTTATGATCGGAATGACAGATTCATAATATCGGAACGTTCTCACCGTTTTTGCAGAATGTGCTGCGACATCCAACACCCATTCGCCATATTCGGACTTTTTCAGGCCGTATTGGTTTGCGATCCGCCCGACATGATTCGCTGTGATCCCGAGCGCCTTGCCGATTTCTCCCGCCGTGTGCAGAGCATAGGGGGACTTCGGCAGCGGAATGACCTCACCGCCGCAAATGATCTGTGCGGCGCAGGCATTCAGCGTTTGTTCAAATGGTCCGCCCTGATATTGCTGCGCCATCTCACGCAGCAGCCTTGCTTTCTGAATTTTGCAGCTTTCCATGCGGAGCATGATCTCCATCTGCGCCGCGTCTGCCTGCTTCCGCATAGCATCGAAAGCGCAAACATATCTGGCAGAGAACTGAACGCCTCTTTTCCCGCTCATTCGGCTTGCTATAAAATCACAGCCTTTGCGCGTGATAAGGTAGCACGGGCGCGTCTCGCCTTTGCCGTCTGTATAGGTTGACGGGATGAAGAAATCAACCAATCCAAATCTGGATTCGTTGGAGTTTTCGATGATGTCTGCATATCCCTTGATGTCCCGCATAAGGTGCGCGTGCTGCTTCCCAATCATTTCCGCGACTTCACGACTGTCTACGGCGTCGATGCTGTTATGATTGATTACCTGTAATTTATCCATTTTGTTTGCTCCTTTTCCGGTAGATTTTAAGCTTTGCTTTATTCCGCAGAAAACCACTGCTGGATCTCTTCTGCGCCAATGTCAACGGCCTGAAACGCCCGCCTGATCCATGCATAGCCCATGTCGGTCGTCGGCTGGCGCATGAGAGTGTTGTAGAGTTCTGACGCATTGCTACCGTAGCGCTTGGCCGCAAGGTGCCGGCAGAAGGCCATGCAGACATCGTTCCCTTTCGGCTTGTGATCTTCCCGCGCAGCGGCATAGGCGAGGCATATCGCTTCACAGGCCGCAATGCAGCCTTCCGGCTGCTGCTTGCCCCGGATCGTCAGCCACGGGCCGGAGCTGCCGCCGTTATCCCGCAGGAGCTTTGCGCTCAGAAAATCGGTACGCCGTTCCGCTTCCGCCGCCTCGCGGCTCACCAGCAGCACGTCAGGCAGCAGGTAATTTGTCCCGCGCTCTTTGTTTACGGCTTCCAGCGTGAGCTGTGCGCCGCCAAGCGCGTCATACAGGCTGAACGGCTCATCGGCCATTGTGGTATCGACAATGCCGTCAATGAGGATATGCACCTGATACCCATGCCCGTGCTTCTGATTCACTTCGATGTAAAGGTGTGTGTCCTGATTCATAGATTCCCTCCGTTTCTTATTTGGGTCTTAATTATATCTGCTGCGTTTTCGGGTTCTGTCCCGCAGACAGAAAAAATAAGAGGAGGATTGCTCCTCCTCTCTCAGCTGATTTTCCCTTTTTAGGCTCCCGCCGCCAAAGCGGGGTGCGCTGACTGGCCGCTGCTATGCGGCCCAGCATTCCATGCGTTCCAGATGTCCGAAACCGCTTCACCGCGCTCCAGACGCTCCATGCAGAAGAGCAGGAATTTTTCAAAGCGGTCAGGATCTTTGACCTCGTGCAGGATTTCCTTGAATTCTTTCAGTTCCTTGTTTTCCATATTATTCATCCTTTCTATTATGCGCTTGCCAGAAGGCGAGCGCGATTTCTAATGTGGTCAATGCGGCGCTGGACTGCCGATTTGCTCATACCCAGCGCGGCGGCGATTTCCCGGACACTCAAGCCCTCAGCTATGCGCCCGGCGATGCGGCGTTCTTCGTCCGTTTGCAGGAGCAGGGCGAGAAGATCCCGCCGTATGGCGGTTTCCTCCGGAGCGGGTGCAGGCGATACATTGGCGGCATTCCTATCGAAAAGGCCAGCCATTTCACCGGCCTCTGCGGTCATGCTGACGGAGTGGCCGTCATGACGCTTTTCTCTGCGGCTGATGGTATTTGCGGCCTGCGCACAAGCGCAATACATGATTAATTTGAGCGTTCGCGGTTCTTCGGCCCGTTCGTTGCGTTCCAGCGCTGCGTCCATTCGAAGCCACGCTTCGGCCGCCACAGTCATTGCATCGTCCTGCGTCTGTATCCACTCCGCACCGCGCTTGCTGCCGCCTCTGCGAACCGTCCACGCCATTTTCTGCAAGACGATATATTGTTCCTCGCCGCTCATGCTGCGCCACGCAGCGCGCACACCGGCGGCGGTTATGATCCTTTCCATGTTTAATTTCTTTCCGGCTCACAAGCCTGTCTGAGGTGCGGGCGGGAAGACCCGCCCGCTGTCCTCTCTTACGCCACAATAAAGCGGCGGCTTGTGGCGGACTTGGTGAAGCGCTCGGCCAGCTCCGGCATGGCCTTCTTGAACGCCGTGTTGTCAAAGCGGCTGCTGGTCACGGCCTTCCATGTGATCTTGTAATCCGCACCCGTCAGCGTGTCAGCGTCAATAGCGGTCATATGTGCCTTGATCGCGTCCTGAATGCTCTCGATCTCAGCTGCCAGCTCGTCGGCCATGCGGCGCAGCTCACGCAGTTCGTTGACCTTGCTCTGAATTTCTGTGTTGCTCATTGGTAAAGCCCCTTTCCTTTTTCGGCGGGCTGTGCTATACTGCAAGCAGCCCTTTTCGGCTGCGCTTCCGGCTTGCTTTCCACGGCCTCCGGGAGCGCTTTTCTTTATTCTGGGGAACTCCGGCGGCTGGGGGCCTTCAACTGATCTCGTGAGCCTTGCTGCATTTTGCTGATCCTTCCCAGCTCTTGTAGATGTTCTTTATCCATCTTCTGCCGGTGTCTGAACTGTTTTCGTTTGTTCCCCTTGACTGTCTTAATTATAGCACCTAAATTATGTGCTGTCTATCGATGAATTGCACATATTTTAGGTGCTATTTCTGTGAAATTTTGCACTTGATACATGTGCTTTCTTGCGCTATAATATAAACAATGGGAAAAAAGTCAATGCCAGATTGCCTGAATGATTTTCAAAAGGAGGCGCAGAATATGCCGGTAGGTTACAAGATTGACATTCTTGCGGCGCTGAAAGCGGCAGGGTATAGCTCGACGCGGATTCGCAACGAAAAACTTATGGGGCAAGCGACACTCCAGCAGCTCCGCCACGGAGAACTTGTTTCATGGATGAACATTGCGACGATCTGCAAGCTGCTGCAATGCCAGCCGGGAGACATACTGGAGTATACGGAAGAAAAGGGCGGTGACGCAGAATGAAGGTTTATACCATCATCGGCGGCGTGAACGGCACGGGCAAAAGCAGTCTGACCGGCGTTCTGCGGGCACAGCGCAATGATCTGGGCGTGATCGTGGATGTTGACCGCATCACGGCGCTTGCAGGCGTCAGCCCGCTTGAGGGCGCTAAAATGGCGATCCGGCGCATGGACGATTGCCTGTGCAAGGGCGTTTCCTTTACGCAGGAATCCACGCTGTCCGGCTTCCGCACAGCACAGACTGCGGCCAGAGCCAAGCAGGACGGTTATACCGTCCGGTTGTTTTATGTCGGCCTTGACACGCCGGAGGAGAGCCTTGCACGCATCGCAAACCGTGTGAAGCGCGGCGGGCATAACATCGGCACGGAAGATGTCTTACGCCGTTTTGCGGGCCGTTGGGAGGCCGTGTCGAAGGTGCTGCCGTACTGCGACGAGGCGCATTTCTTCGACAATGACAACGGCTTTGTCGAGGTCGCAGAGTACAAAAACGGCGAGCTGCTGCTTGTCGGCGATCTCCGCCCGGCGTGGGTGCTGGAGCTTCAGCAGTATCTTCTTCGCGCCGAAGGATCAAAGGACGGTGAAGCAGAATGACCTACGCTGACCGATACCATCTGACGCCGGAGCAGAGCCGTTTCCTCGCAAAGAAAAAGTGGGACGAAAACGTCTATTGCGGAATGAAGATGGAAAACCGCGCCGTGACCTTCCCGCAGACCAAGACCATTCTGGGGGGCGTCAACGTTCCCGGTGTGCAGCTCGACGATATCCAGGCGATTTTGAATATGCGTGACGCCTGGCGCTTTCTGATGGGTTCGATCAACGAGCCGGTCACGCTGGAATATCTCTGCAAGCTGAACGAGTTCATTGCCCGCAACGAAGCGCTGGAATGGGGCAAACTGCGCACCGGCAGCGTGGCCATTTCCGGCACGGACTACACGCCGCCTGTGCCGCAGGAAGCAGCTGTCCGGGCAGAGCTGGCCGCGATCCTTGCCGCCGATACCTCGGCTACAGAAAAGGCGTTGACGACCTTTTGCTGGGGTACGCGCGGGCAGCTCTTCTGGGACGGCAACAAGCGCACCAGTCTGACGCTGGCAAACAAGATCCTGCTCCAAGCCGGGGCGGGCGTCCTGACCATTCGCGATCAAAACATGGAGCAGTTCAACGAAGCGCTGCTGAACTACTACAACACCGCCGAGGCCGAGCCGCTGAAAACATTCCTGTATGAGAACGCGATACAGGGCTTGGAATTATAAGATCGAGATACACAAAAGGCCGAGGGAAATGCTCTCCGGCCTTTATTCTCTTTGAAACAATAACTTAAAAGTACTTGACAACGCAATAACTTATGCATATAATAGCAGTGAGAGGGGGAAAGATGCCCTTGTATAACGTCCATTTTTACAGAGACAGAAGCGGCCATGAGCCGGTGAGAGAATACCTGGAGGAATTGGCCGCAAGGAAAGACAAGAACAGCCGGATTAAGCTGAATAAGATTCGTGATTATATTAAGGTTTTAAGTGAATATGGAACGCGCGCCGGTGAATCGTACACGAAGCACATTGAGGGCGATATTTGGGAACTGCGTCCATTGCAAGACCGTATTCTATTTGTCGCTTGGATAAATAACAGCTTTGTTCTCCTGCACCAGTTCGTCAAGAAAACGCCCAAGACTCCCGAGCGAGAAAAGGAGCGGGCGCGGCGCGAATATGCAGATATGCTAGAAAGGGGAATTGAATATGAGCAGAAATAATCCTGCTATCGGCAGTGATGCAATGGCCTTTATTGATACGCTGCTGACACCAGAGGAGCGCACGGAAAGTGATCTCCGCGTTGCACTTATCGGTGAGATCATTAAGGCACGGCAGGAAAAGGGAATCAGCCAGAAGAAGCTGGAGGAATTGAGCGGGGTAAAGCAGCCTGTGATTGCGCGAATGGAGCGCGGAACATCGAACCCGCAGATCGACACCATCCTGAAGCTGCTTGCACCGCTTGGGAAAACCCTTGCAATCGTTGACAGAAACTGACTGGCTAAAACCAGCAGGCGCATGAAGCCGGCAGGGGTGAGGCCCGGAGCTTGCCGCAGAGTATAAGCAGCGCCAGCCTGAACGTGAAGCCAACCACACAGCAAGCAGCACCCACACAGCGAGTAGCATCCACACAGTGAGTGGCATCCACACAGTGAGTGGCATCCACACAGTGAGTGGCATCCACACAGTGAGCGACATCCGCACAGCAAGCAGCGCCCACAGCAAGAGCGACAGCACAAGGCGAGACTGACGATGCAGCACACAGTGAACAGCTGAAGCATGACTGTCTGAGCGCCCCAAGCCCGAAGGAGCAGCGCACGGCACTCTTGAGACGCCTATGAAGCGCAAGAACAGCCCCATGAAATACTGGATCGTCATAGAGAGCCACGGAAGAATTCATTGCGACCATCCCGCACCCGGAGAAAGGGCATTGCGCACATGGCATGAACGGGCTTCTGCGTGAAGGCGGCATCCGGCGATCGTGAGGAACCCCAGTCCGGACGTCGGAGACCGCCGCATCATATACACGATAGGGAGGCGGCCTGCCTGCCGTCTGCATGACCGGCGGCGAAGTAGCAGACGGACTCATAAGAACTCATAAAAGACCGTGAGAGGCCCAGAGTGGCATTCTCACGGTTTTTCATTTATGGAGTCGGGCGAAAACTTGGCTTTCAGCTGCTTCGCGGTGCATAGCTCAAATTTGCAGATTCTCAGATACAGGAAACTTTGCAGTGGGAGTAACGACCAACGCGATGGTCAGAGCATATCCGTCTGCGCAGGTGCTGACGGCGTGGTTTTACAATTATGAAACGTCGGTTAGATTGCCCTAATCTGGAAGCACTTCTCCAGCCGTACACGTTCTGCCGTCACTTCTCCCACAACCCGCAGACGGTACACCCGATGCGCAGACTGCTGCCAGCGTTTGAAAGGGATACGCTGTCGCTGAGTTCCATGAGCATGGAAAAATGCTTGCGGACGTATTCGTTCAGCACCACGACGGGAAGCGGCACGTCGAGCGTCAGGCTGGCGCTGGAGCGAGTTTCCGTCGGCTCTTCAATGGTCAGGGTTCCGTGCGTATGGCGCATGAGCGCCCCGGCGTGGCCGCGCAGCCGGTCAAACTGCTGCCGTTTGCCCTCGCTGGGAACTGTTCCATGAAAGTCGCCGTCAGGCTCGCCGAGGATCAGGTTGATAATGTCTTGTTCGTTCATGTGAAAAACTCCTTTGCATTTTCTATAGTTATTGTTCTACCGTATTTTCTGATTTTGTCCCGCTCGGGACTTATTTTTTATCGCTGAATTTTCAGCTGCGAAACAGGGTGCTTAAATTTTCAAGCACGGGTGCGTCATATTTGACGCGGGGAGGTGTCCTCAAAAGTGAGGAATTGCCGCTTTTACCGTACCGAATTACGATCGCTCTGCCTTTGTACGAAAAACATACGAAGGGGTCTGCTCAAAATTGCGCAGACCCACTAGAATGTGGGTGTCCCCAGAATTGGGGATACCCCCTATTTCACAAACCGGAGCGAAAAAAACAAATCGATCAAACCGTTTTCCAAAAAAATTTATAAACGGCAGTTTAAAAACGGGGATGCTGGAATTCTTGCATAAATCAGAGCAAAATATTATAATTACTCACAGGAAGGAGATGGTTTTGCGCCATATATCGCATATCTGCCGAACAGCAGAGTTAATGTCGTTTTTCTCCGGTTTCTTCTGCTCCATCATAATGGAGAGCATGGTATCCTCGTTCAGCTCGCCGCTCTGACTGAGCTTTTTCATCCGCTGCGCCTGCGAGAGCGAGGGGGTGGTCTGTTCGCTGTCGATGGTTTCCAGAAGCAGCCCTTGTTCCTTGGGTGTCAGCGCCGCAAGCTGATAGGCGGGACTGAGGGCGATTTTCTTCTCGTCCACCATCTGCTGAAGCTCCGGGACTAACTGCGTCAAGGCGATGTAGTTGCGGATGGTATCTCCGCTCACCCCGGCATCCTGACCAACTTCATCATCGCTGCGGAACTTCGCCGAAATTTTCGGCGAAGTCAGATCCGTCCGTGCGCCCTGCCGCTTGATGGCCTCCATCTTCATCTTGTAGGCTTTGGCGCGTTCGGAGGGGAGAATGTTCTCTCGCTGGAGGTTGCTGTCCACCATGATGATGGTGGCAGCGTCCCGGTCAATGTCGCGGACAATGACTGGCATGGTGGCCAGCCCAGCCAGCTCGCAGGCGTGTTTGCGGCGGTGGCCTGCAATCAGCTCATAACCGCCGTCCTCCCGTGGCCGTGCCAGCGCGGGGACGAGGACGCCGTATTCCTTGACGCTTTCGGCGGTTTCCTGCATGGACGCATCCTCTCGCACCTGAAAGGGGTGATCCGGGAACGGATGCAGCTCAGAGAGCGAAATCTGAACAACTACTTCCTGCTGCGGTTTCGGCTTTTTGGATGGCGCGGGCTTTTTGCCCGGTTCCTTCTGCACGGTTTTTTCAGGCATTGTGTTCCTCCTGTCGGCATCTGATTTTGGGTACAAAAAAAGGACATTTCTTCTTTGCAGAGGAAATGTCCTGATTTTTTGGACGGGCTGACAGCCCGCCCAAACGGTATTTTATTTTTGTCGTTACTATAACACCCCCTACGAAATAACTACTTCGCGGCTCGATTTTTCGGTTTGGAAAAGGATGAAAAACCTTGCCAGATAACCGAAAACCCTTGATATACGGGGCTTTTCCGGTTTGTCGTAATTATACCGTAAGGGCACAGCTGTGCCTCACTGCTTTTGGCGAACGATGTGCCTCTGAAGCAAATCCA
>ERZ772881.1278-NODE-1278-length-23010-cov-27.610063_pt1 | contig 23010 bp, 18 predicted proteins | sample MGYA00580581_ERZ772881 | MGnify/ENA primary metagenome ERZ772881 (study PRJEB29015, sample SAMEA2737668) | human gut metagenome | biome: human gut; feature: human-associated habitat; material: faeces | place: China | collected 2012 ...
GGGATTCATTATCTTAAAGGGAGCGAGCGTGATCAGTTGGGATTTCCTGACACAAGCACCCCAAGAGGGCATGACCTCCGGGGGGATTTTTCCGGCTATCGTAGGTACACTCTATTTAGTGATCGGAAGTAGCTTGATTAGTTTTCCCATCGGCATCATGAGTGGTATCTATATGAACGAGTACGCCACAAACGGGAAACTCATCCGTTTCATCCGTATCATGACGAATAACCTAAGCGGTGTCCCATCCGTTGTTTTCGGGTTATTTGGTATGTCTCTATTCGTAAGTACCTTGGGATGGGGAGACTCTATTATAGCGGGTTCGTTTACCTTGGCGCTGATGTCCTTGCCACTTATCATCCGCACGACGGAAGAGGCTTTGAAAAGTATCGATGATTCTTTCCGTCACGGTAGCCTAGCGTTAGGGGCTACGAAGTTGCAGACCATCCGCAGGGTCGTGCTACCGATGGCGTTCCCCAATATTATTACGGGATTGATTCTTTCGATCGGGCGTGTGTCCGGAGAGACCGCTCCTATCCTTTTTACGGTGGCCGCTTATTTCTTGCCGCAATTGCCGAAAAGTATTTTCGACCAATGTATGGCATTACCTTACCACTTATATGTTATCTCTACAAGCGGTACAGATATCGAGGCTTCCCGGGGGATGGCTTATGGCACGGCGCTCGTGCTGATCGTCATCGTATTATTAGTAAACCTTTTAGCGAACGCTTTACGTAGTTATTTCGCCAAGAAGGTAAAAATGAATTAAAAAAATAAGACAATTATGATAAAGATTGATGCTAAAAACGTAGACTTTTATTATGGGGATTTCCATGCATTGAAGAACATTTCCATGGAGATAGAGCCGAATACGTCCACCGCTTTCATAGGACCGTCCGGTTGCGGAAAGTCTACTTTCCTCCGCCTGTTCAACCGCATGAATGATTTGATTCCGGACACTCGCATGGAAGGTCAGATCCTGATTGATGGAAGGGATATTTATACGAAAAGCGAGAGAGTGGATCGCTTACGTAAAAACGTGGGGATGGTTTTCCAGAAACCGAATCCTTTTCCTAAGACGATTTATGAGAATGTCGCTTATGGCCTGCGGGTAAACGGTGTCAACGATGAGAATTATATTGAGGAGACGGTGGTCAAGACTTTAAAGCAGGTCGTCCTTTGGGACGAGGTAAAGGATAAACTGAAAGAATCGGCATTCGCTCTTTCCGGCGGACAGCAACAGCGTGTGGCGATTGCCCGCGCCTTGATTACCAAACCGGCTATCGTGCTGGCCGACGAGCCGACCGGCAACCTTGACAGCAAGACCAGCGCCGAGGTGCTGGGGCTTATCAAGCGTACCAGTGCGGAGTTCCGGCAAACTGTTGTGATGATTACCCACAATGACGACATAGCCCGCCTTGCAGATCGGATTGTCCGCATTGAGGACGGCAAGATTGTGGAATAAGGAGGTGGTAGGCTATGACATGGCCTTTTGAGAATGATACCAGTGCTATCACGAAAAAAATTGCTAAAAACGATATAGATAAAAACCGAGTTAAAAAGGTTTTCTCGCTTACTACGATAGTCTTTGCAACAGCACTACTCATGATGTTGATTATGTTTGAAAGCGGATATGAAACTACAAAAGATAGAATGGCAGAAGGGCAGCCACAAGTTGTTTTTTATGATCTTTCCCAGCAGCAAATTGAGTTGTTGTATTCAGAGGAAAATATCGAATCCATCAAAGTAACTGAAACAGAAAACGGGTATGATGCTTCAATTACCATTGTTGATGCCACAAAAATGACGCAATATGGTTTTTCTTCTGCGGTCGATAATATATCTTCAAAATATGACATTCATCATGTAACAAGAAACGACTTATTCATAGATAGTTTGCCTAACGGAGGACTATTAAATCAGAAAAACATGGTTCTTATGGGGGTGGCAATCTTCATTATAATTGTGAGTGCTTTAGTAATTTACAATGTTTTCTATTTATCTGTTGTAAATCAGGTGCGGCAATTTGGGCAGCTTCGTACTGTCGGAATGACACAGCAGCAAACAAAGAAAATCATGCGCTACGAAAGAAAATTTTTATGTAGAATTGGGGTTCCGATTGGTCTACTAATTGGTGGCCTTGCTGGATATTTGTTGCAACCTGATGGTTGGGATTGGATCGCTGCGGTAGTCTGGGGGATAATCATTAGTCTTATCATCAATTTCGTTGTAAAAGTATCGTTAAATAGACCTACAAAAATAGCCCTCAGCATTTCCCCGATCCTTTCCAGCAAATATATGATGGAACGCTTTGATTGTAAGGTTACTAACAAAGAAAAACGAAAATTATCTTCTTTGGGGCTGGCAATCATAAGCATAACATCACACTGGAAAAGCATTTTAGTTTCTGTGCTTTCTTTGGGCCTAAGCGGGCTTTTATTCGTCTTAGCTGCGACATACACCGCTTCCATTGATCCAGAGTCTATTGTAAAGAAAGATGTCTACCAGTATGGACAATTTGCGATTGAAACTACTGGTAAATACAGCGAGAAAGTTTCAGAAATTGAAAACTTCAAACAAAAGATAATGGAGCTTCCAAACATTAGCAATATAAAGCAAGTTGTTGAAACAGATATTAGTTGGGCAGGGAAAAATAGCACAGGCAAAGATCAACTTTCTATTATTACCGATAATGATTTTGCCTCTATTCAGCAATTCAGAGAATCAGGCGATTTGGATTATCAACAGCTTGTTCAATCTAACCAGATCGTTGCTGTAAATGGTGTAGAAGGTATTTCTAAAGGCGATACAGTAGAATTTACATTTGGGGATGGCACCCAAAAAACTTATACAGTGGGAGGCATATTAGATGGTGATCTGTATTCAAATACAGCAATTTATGGCGGCTGGTTTTTAATGCCCACTGAATTGATAGCAGAAAATTCGGTTTCTTTTAATGTTTCTATTAGGTTGATTGTAAAGGCAAATGATACCGGATTGGAACACACCACAATATCTTTAGAGAAATTAGTGGATATGTCAGATGGATTAACACTGACGACTATGCAAGAAGCGATTGCTTCAAAAGAAGCTACTATAAGGCAGGTAGGAATATCTATCATAGGCGTAACACTATTCTTGCTGCTTTTTAGTATCATTACTTTCGCAAGTACAATCATTACAAATATAGCAACAAAAAAGCGGGAATACGCTATGTTTCAATCCATCGGTATGACTAGGAAACAAACAGAAAAAATGGCACTATGCGAAAGTTGTGTATTGGCGATAGGGAGCTTGATACTTACTCTGATATTGGGAATTATTTTAGGGCAGATATTGATAAAAGGCTTGATAAGTGCAGGGATTTTCTATTTGTCATATACATTTCCATTAACATTGTTTACTGTATATTGCATTGTGGTAGTTCTGATTATTTTGACGATTACTATTTCCGCTTTTTACAGTTTACAAAAAACTCCGTTGGTTGAGAGATTACGGATTGTAGACTAATGAAGTAGACCCGACTAATATAAAAATGTCCGAGCATTGTAACATTTCACCCCGATTTTCAATGGAATTTTTTGGCCACTGTAACATTTCGCGGAGATTTGGGTTTTACAATGACCTTATCAACAAAAGAGCACGCATAACGGAGGCGACGCAATGGAACTGACCCCGACATTGATTTTGAATCTGGTGCTGCTGATCGTCCCACCCGTTGTCCTTGTGCTGGTGTTCCGGCAATGACTGGCCCGGCACATCCGCTGGACGGTTGCCTTGACTGCTCTCTGTGATGTTCTCCTATTTTGGGATGAACTGTTCTACTATGAGAGCTTCGGCCTGTTCGCTGTGCTGATTCTGGTGCAGTTGGCGGCCACCGGCGCAGCAGCGTTCCGCATTTACAACAAACAAAAAAAGGATTGAATTTTATGAGCATTTTACAGACTATCGACCTGAAAAAGTATTACGGCACAGAGCCGAACATCACCCGCGCCCTTGACGGCGTGAACTTCTCCGTAAATGACGGCGAATTTGTGGCCGTTGTGGGAACCTCCGGCAGCGGCAAGTCTACCCTGCTTCACATGATGGGCGGGCTGGACACCCCTACTTCCGGCAATGTGATTGTCCGGGACAAAGAGCTGTCGAAAATGAACGACGAACAGCTTACCATCTTCCGCCGCCGCAACATCGGCTTTATCTTCCAGAACTATAACCTTGTTCCCATCCTGAATGTGTATGAGAACATCGTCCTGCCGGTGGAGCTGGACGGGGACACGGTGGATCAGAAGTTTTTGGACGAGATCGTTCACCTGCTGGGGCTGGAAGATAAACTGAAAAATATGCCGAACAATCTTTCCGGCGGACAGCAGCAGCGTGTGGCGATTGCACGCGCCCTGATTACCAAACCGGCTATCGTGCTGGCCGACGAGCCGACCGGTAACCTTGACAGCAAGACCAGCGCCGAGGTGTTGGGGCTTATCAAGCGTACCAGTGCGGAGTTCAGGCAAACTGTTGTGATGATTACCCACAACAACGACATTGCCCGTCTTGCAGATCGGATTGTCCGCATTGAGGACGGCAGGATCGTGGAGTAAGGAGGTAGCAAGTTATGACATGGCCTTTTGAAAATGATACCAGTTTTATCGAGAAAAAGATTGCGAGCAGGAGTTTTCTCCGCGACAGAATGCGTAACCTCTTCGTTGTGACGGCGATTATCCTAACAACTGTTCTATTTACAGGGCTGTTTACACTTGGAGCAGGCATTACAGCGAGTACACAGCGGGCAAATTATATTTTGTCCGGCGGAGATGGACATGCCAGAATTATTGATATGAATGATTCCGAGTATGCTACGATTAGCAGTCATTCTTTGATACGGGAAATAGCATACTGCCGTAAGCTGGCCGATAGCGTGGATAACGGACAACTCTCAAAGAGAGAAACACTTTTCTGGTATTATGACGATGTTGGCATGAAGTACCAGTTTATTGAGCCAACCGTCGGACATAAACCCGTAGCAGAAAATGAAGTCATTGCAGATACCACAACATTGGAACTGCTTGGCGTGCCGGAAAAAGTCGGAGCAGAACTATCTCTGGAGTTGACGATCCACGGTCAAAAAGTAACGCGAAATTTTATTCTCTCTGGTTGGTGGAACAGTTATCCCGGCGTACAATATGGGACGATTGTTACCTCCCGCGCCTATATGGATGCACATGAGGATGAGTTGGTGAATACTTTCTCGCAGGATCATAACGATACTGGCACAATCACCGGCATTATAAAGTTTGAAAACACAAAAAATGTGGAGAGAGATTTAGCAACGGTAATCGCAGACAGCGGTTATTCTTCCGATACGGAAGCCCCAAACTATATCAATGCAGGTGTGAACCCTCTGTATTTGTCGTCAGAAAAGTCAACCGGAACCGGTACAATTCTCGCACTGATCTGTTTCTTGGCAGCATTTTTGCTTACAGGATACCTCATTATTTATAATATTTTTCAAATTTCTGTCCTGCGCGATCTGCATTTTTACGGACTGCTGAAAACCATCGGGACGACAGATCGACAGATCCGTTCTATCCTAAGTAGGCAGGCTTGGATACTTTCTTTGATCGGTATTTCGATTGGATTGGGAGGGGGGTTCTTTATCGGTAAAGCACTCTTACCCCTGCTGATTGAGCAAACGAGTTTTTCCGCAGCTTATGCAACTGTATCCCCTAACCCACTTATCTTTGTAGCCGCGGCACTATTTGCATTGCTTACAGTAAAGATCAGTATCCGAAAACCTGTGAAAATGGCAGCGAAAGTTTCTCCTGTTGAGGCGCTCAGATATACAGATTCCGATACCATTAAGAATGGTAAGAAAAAGAAAAGCATTCATTCTGGCAATTTGCAGAAAAGAATGGCGTGGGAAAATCTGGGGCGAAATAAAAAGCGGACAATTCTGGTAATCCTCAGCCTTTCTTTGAGTATCGTTCTTACCAATACCGTTTTTAATTTTTCTAATAGCGTTGACCCGGAAAATGCAATTCAAAATATGCTTAATTTTGATTTTTGCATTGGTCAAAGCAGTCTGTTGGATTATTATCAGGTAGATGAAGCAAGCGCATTGAGTCAGAGCTTTATGCAAGCAGTTAAGCAGCAGGATGGATTTGACTATGGTGGTTGCGAATATGGATGCAAGGCGAGCTATACAAGTGAAACAACGAAGCAGGCATATAATCAACAGGAGGATGGTTCTTTTTCTACATACCTTTACGGCCTTGATTCGGTTCTGCTTTCGCGGGTGCAAGTGGTAGATGGGGAACTGGACATGGAAAAAATTGCATCGGGCAATTATGTTTTAGAGGGGGCCTATGTTAGTACCAGAGGTGAGCTGGATGAAAGCAGTCTCAATCATTCCGTTGGAGATCAAGTCCAAGTATCCTGCAATGGAATCGTGCGAGATTTCACAGTACTGGCTCATGTTGTAGCAAATGAAGCAAACACCTATGATTGGGTAGGTTCTTGCTTCTATCTTCCAAGCGAAATTTATGAAGATTTTACCGGCAACCATTATGTCATGAGTTACAGTTTTGATGTTTTACAAGGCAAAGCCCCCGAAATTGATGCTTTTTTGAATGAGTACACAAGCAGTGTGGAACCCACTATGACTTACAAATCCAAGAGTACAATCATGGCTGGTGTAACGGATATTCAAAATATAGTCGTGTCTATCGGTGGTACAATGGCATTTATTATTGGTCTTATCGGTGTGCTTAACTTTGCTAACACAATGTTGACCAGCATTTTCACTCGGCGCAGAGAATTTGCTACGCTCCAAAGCGTAGGGATGACGGGAAGGCAATTGCTGAAGATGCTTCGCCGGGAAGGCTGCGCCTATGTACTTTTGGCAACCGCTGTTGCCGTCCCGCTATCCTTGGTTGGGGCTTTTCAAATTATTCGGCCAATCTGTAAGCAGATTTGGTTTCTGAATTTCAAACTGGAATTCTGGCCTATGCTGTTAATGCCTATACTGCTCCTTTTGTTCGGTTTGGCAATTCCATATATTGCATACCGATTGATAAGTCGTCAAAGTATCACAGAGCGGTTAAAGGCAGGTGAATAATCCAATGCGGCAGAAAGCCAGAAAAAACCGCCGCCATGGGAAACGGATAGTTCTTACCCTACTTGTCCTTATCCTCACGATTAGCGCAGTCCTAGCTGTGGCAAATCAGTCTGTTTTACAGGATTTTTTACACTTTAATGCAAGCGTTGCCAGCATGGAGCATGGCTGGAACCTGATCCTTGTTAATGGGGAGTATAAGATACCGAAAGACTGGAAGGTAGAGCTTACGGAGCTATCAAACGGTCAGAGCGTGGATTCACGCATTTATCCGGATTTACAGCAGATGTTTGACGATATGCGTACCCAAGGAGTATATCCAGTCGTTGCCTCTGGTTATCGTACCGCAAAAAAGCAGCAAGAATTGATGGACGAGAAAGTGAACAGCTTTCTCGCACAGGGCTATTCAAAATCAGAGGCAAAATCAGAAGCAAAGAAATGGGTTGCCGGGGTCGGTTATAGTGAACATCAAACGGGTTTGGCTGTTGACATCAATGCAGACGGTGTGAATTCTTCTGGACAGCAGGTATATGCGTGGTTGGCTGATAACGCATGGAAATATGGTTTTATTTTGCGATACCCGGAGGATAAAACAGAAATTACCAAGACGGATTATGAACCGTGGCATTACCGATATGTTGGGAAAGAAGCGGCCAAGGAAATTTATGAAAGTGGCCTTTGCCTGGAAGAATATATCGGTATGATGAACTGAGTAACGATGGCGGGGAAAGCGTGATACGCCCCGCTATCATTTTTGAAAAATAGATTGAAATGTCCGAGCTTTGTAACAATTCAGCCTGATTTTCTGTCGAACGCAAAGTTACCTCGGACATTTGTGTAACATTTGAATTGTATTATAATTCTCAGAAAGACGAATAGTTTGTTATTAAACTGCCGGGCGACGGCAAAAGAAAAAAGCCGCCGTACAGCAGTCCTATCAACACGCCTATATGAAACGGCGGCTTTGAATTTCAGAGCCGCCGTTTCTTTGCGCTTGCACAAACCAATGACGACTTGCAGGGACGCGGTAGCCGATGGGAGGTTAATTTGCCGTGTCTCATTTGCTTTTCCAGAACTCACATGATTTACATCAGTTAAAAAAAGCATAGCCCCTCCGTCGGAGCAGTCCGGCTTTGAATATGAACTATACCATGTAAGCAATCATCTTTATAAAACATTTCTGCGCCCTGCAGGTCCGTTGCGACTTGCTGGGCGCTTTTTTCTGTTTTCCGAGGACAAGCCCGCCTCGAAAAAAATCTTTGAGAAATTTTCAAAAAGGAGGCTTTTAGCGGGTAGCGAGCGGCTTTGCGTTCGCCTTGTTAGCGGAAAGGGAGAAACCCACCTCATTCCCCCAGGAAAGGGGGTGAAAAGATGGATATGATCCCCCGTAATGACTATGGCGAACGGTGCCAGTTCGATGCTTACTGCAAACTGGTACTGTACCATGAGGCAATCGACTACCTCCGGGAAATGCAGAGGCGCCGTGACAGGGAACTGTCATTCAGCGACCTTCCGCAAATGGAGATGGACAAGCTCTGCGTTGTAGATCATTACCCCAGTGACAGATTTACATTCTCGTCCCACGGGTATGACCTACATATTGAAAACGAGCTTGTGGCTGATGCCTTCGCCGGTTTGCCTGTTCAGGAGCAGAGTATTTTGATCCTGCATTTTGTTCTGGACCTGCCGGATCAGGAGGTTGGCCGCCTTGTTGGAATGTCTCGCAGCGCCGTTCAGCGGCGAAGGGCAAAATCATTGACCGAGCTGCGGATCAAGTTGGCCGCACTCATGCCGAAGGGAGGTTGAAGGTATGAAGAAACCCACTTACAAGGGCAAGGAGCTTCTTCCTCTTTCGGTGATTGACGCCGCCCGTGACGGGGACGCTCAGGCTGTGGATCAGGTACTCCGGTATTATGAGGGCTATATCAATAAGCTCTGCACCCGGACGCTTTACGATCCTGACGGTCAGCCCCATGTTCGGGTGGACGAGTACATGAAGCGCCGATTGGAGATCAAGCTCATTCATTCCATTGTCAGCATGAGCTGACAAGCCCGGTCTGAAAGCGGAAACAGCTTACCCTTTCCCTGTTTCTCTCTTTCGTGACCGGAGGCAGCACCTTGACAAAGAAAGCCCGTTGGGAGGCCAACGCCGCAGTATAAGGCAAACGGATACATTCCTGTTTGTGCCGAGCCATACGGCCGGTGCGCCATGACCTCGTTTCAAGTCCGCAGGACGGGACCACTGTAACGGGCGAGCGAACAGCACCAGACCGCAAAGCAAGCGTGGCAGCTTGTGGGCGATGACACACGGGCAGGGTCAAAGATACTCGCGCATTGAACGCCCACACAGCATTGTGCGCCGCACCCATCAGCATGGGCCGGGGTGAGACTCCCGTGGAGCTGCGACCGGAGGAAGTGCCTTCGGCGGCCAGCAGCCATCCGTATTGCCTCTTTTCCTTTTTTACTAATGACTGAAAGGGGTTACTATGCAAGATAATAAATTGCCGAACGGCAAAGAATGTATCGCAAGTGAAAATCCTCTGGAAGAAACAACGACCTACCATATTGAGGGCAGGTCGTTCGTTGTGAAGCCGGTATTCAAGGATGACAGCGCAAATACCTTTGGAGCAATTCTGCTGCGGCTCATGCAGGCAGATTGTGAACGAAAACCGTGAATCCTTTGCGAACCCGGCTGACAAATGGCTGTCGGGCGCGGTATAATTGAAGCGTGAAGTTATAGCACGCAAGAAAAATTGTTGTCCGACTGTCCAAGGAAGGAGGACTTATGAAACAGTCGAACAATAAAAAATCCCGTGATGTGACAGCTTTCCTCTATGAGCGGCTTTCCCGTGACGATAATCTGGAAGGTGAGAGTTACAGCATTGGTAATCAGAAAAAATTACTTACCAAGGTAGCCAAAGAAAAAGGCTACACCAATCTGGTGCATTTTCTGGATGACGGCATTTCCGGCGTGACCATGGATCGCCCCGGCTTCGTGGAAATGATCCAACAGCTCGAACAGGGCAAGGCAGCAGCGGTCTTTGTGAAGGATCTGTCCCGTCTTGGCCGAAACTACATCGAGGTCGGCCGCCTGACCGAAGAATTTTTCCCGGAGCACGATATCCGTCTTGTAGCAGTTTCGGACAACATTGATACGGCCGAGGGCGATAACGAGCTTGCCCCAATCCGCAACCTGTTCAACGAGTGGTATGCGCGGGACATTTCCAAAAAGCGCCGAATCAGCAATAAGATCAAGGGCAATGCGGGTGAGCCTATGGGACAGCCTCCCTATGGCTATATGAAAGACCCGGATAACCCCAAACACTGGATCGTAGACGATGAGGCCGCCCAAGTGGTCAAGCGTATCTACGGTATGACCCTGGATGGCATGGGAACGGAGCAGATTGCCGCCCAGCTTGAGCGGGAGGAAATTCTGACCCCACGGGCCTACTGGCTGAAAAAGGGTGTCAAGCGTCCCGGAAAAGGCAAGCAGCAGCCGCCTACCAAGTGGAACAGCTCTACCATCACAAAAATTCTTTCCCTGCAAGAGTATTGCGGCGATATCCTCAATTTTAAGACCTACTCCAAGTCTTACAAAAATAAGAAGCGAATCGAAAACGACCGTGAAAATTGGGTGGTTTTCAAAGATGTCCATGAGCCGATTGTTGATCGCGCCGTGTGGGAGCAGGTTCAGCAGAAACGGGGCAAAGTCCGCAAGCGCCGAACCAACGAGGGCGAGAAGAATATGTTTTCCGGCCTGCTGGTCTGTGCCGATTGCGGAAACAACCTGCATTTCCACTTCAATCAGGGAAACCCGGAGATCCGATATTTCAACTGTTCCAATTATAAGGGCAACCGCGGCACTTGCACCTCTACCCATTACGTCCGTGTGGATTTTCTGGAACAGGTGGTGTTAGGTGAGATCAAGCGACTAACCAAGTTTGCCAGCCGCTATGAGGACGATTTCGTCAAGGCCGTTATGGGCAGCACTCAACAGAATGTCGCTCTGGATCGCAAACTCAAAGAAAAAGAGCTTGCAGCCCTGCAAGCCCGTGACGAAGAACTGGATGGATTGTTTGAGCGTATCTATGAGGACAATGTTTCCGGCAAGCTCTCGGATGATCGCTTTGCCAAAATGTCCCGCAGGTATGAGGATGAACAAAAGGAGATATCCGAGAAGATCAAGGCCCTCCGTGCTGAAATGGACAAGCTCAGCAGCAAGTCTGTAACGGCAGATATGTTTATCTCCACCGTCCGTAAATACACAAGAGCCAAGGTTCTGACCCCCAGGATGCTCAATGAGCTGATCGATCACATCGAAGTCCATCAGGCGGAGAAGATTGACGGGATATGGGAGCAGCATCTTGTGATCCATTACAACTGTGTGGGAGCCATCTTCATCCCTGATGTGTTTCCACTTCCGGCACCCCAGGTGTCGGTGAATACAAGAAAAGGCGTAGTTGTCAACTACGCCCCAGGTCAACTCGCTGTATGAAAAAAGCGAGTGTTCTTAACAGCCTTTCAAATGCTGTAAGAACACTCGCCATGGTGCGGGTAGTGGGATTCGAACCCACAAGCGAAAGCACAGGAACCTAAATCCTGCGTGTTTACCAATTTCACCATACCCGCGTATGGCTGTTTGCGCAGGGGCAACAGTCCGTATGCAAACAGAAAGCGGCGGTATTGGCCGCCGCTCATAAGCCTCTATTTTGACACGGGGAGGTTCCCGAGGCGGAGCAAAACGCTGTATCCGCGCGCCGTCATAGACGGTGCATTTATCTTACCACAGCCGCGTCGGCTTGACAAGTGGGTAAACGCAAATGCCGCGCAAAACTTTCTTGCTTTTATAAATTGACAACCGTCCGTGAAACTGCTATTATATTCCGTCGAAAGTCTACTCAGGAGGGGTGCAGAATGCAGAAATATACGGCGTCCGTCATCACGGCCGGGTGCCTCTGGGGCCTGATGGGCCTGTTCACGCGCACGCTGGCGACCTATGGTGTGGACTCCACGGGCGCGATCGTACTGCGCTGCGGCATTGCGGCGCTGCTGTTCGCCGTCACACTGCTCGTGCGCGACCCAAAGCAGTTTCGCATTCGGCTCAAAGACATCTGGTGCTTTATCGGCACCGGCATCTGCAGCCTGCTGTTTTTCACGTATTGCTATTTTCAGGCCATCACGCTCATGGACCTGTCCACGGCGGCCGTGCTGCTGTACACCGCGCCGTCGATCGTCATGATCCTCTCGCTGGTCCTGTTTCATGAGCGCATCACGGTGCAGAAGCTCATTGCGCTTGTGCTGGCGTTTGCCGGCTGCTGTCTGGTGTCGCTTGTCGGTGGGGAGCACAAGCTCTCCACGATCGGCATTCTCTACGGCCTCGGCGCGGGCTTCGGCTATGCGCTCTACAGCATCTTTGCCCGCTACGCGCTCGACCGCGGCTACTCGAGCAACACCATCAACTTTTATTCCTGCCTGCTGACCACCATTGGCGCGGTCATTATCTGGGGCGCGGCGCAGCCGCTCGGCGTCATGTTCGGCTCGTGGAAGGGCTTCGGCCTGTGCACGGCGCTCGGCATCGTCACGTGCTACCTGCCGTATCTGCTCTATACCTTCGGCCTTACCGGACTTGAGACCGGCAAGGCGTCCATCCTCGCGTCGTTTGAGCCGGTCGTGGCGACGCTGGTCGGCATCTTCGTGTTCCACGAAAAGCTCACGCCGCTGAGCGCACTCGGCTGTGTGTGCGTGCTCTCGGCTGTGGTGCTGCTCAATCTCAAGCGCCGGCAGAAAGCCAACTGAATGCAATAGAAAAACCGTCCGTTCCCGATCGGGAGCGGACGGTTTTTGCGTATGGAACTTACTTGTTGTTGTAGGCTTCGATGCCCTTGGCCAGCAGCTCCATGGAGCGCTTGAGGGCGTCCTGATTGATGACATAGGCCATACGGATCTCGTTGACGCCGGTGTGCGGCGTCTTGTAGAAGCTCTCGGCCGGGGTGAACATGAGCGTGTCGCCGTTGTCGTCAAACTCCTCAAGCATGAACAGCTGGAACTTCTCCGCGTCGTCCACGGGGAGCTTGGCCATGACGTAGAACGCGCCCTTCGGCTCGGAATAGATGACGCCGGGGATCTTCTTGAGTCCTTCGACGAGCGTGTCGCGGCGGGCCTTGTATTCCTTGCGCACGGCGTCGAAGTACTCGGGGCCGACGGTGTAGAGCGCAGCGGACGCGACCTGGTCGATCGTGGAGGCGCACAGACGGCCCTGGCACCACTTCATGGCGTTGTTGTAGAGATCGCTGTTGCGCGTGATCACGCAGCCGATGCGCGCGCCGCAGGCGCTGAAGCGCTTGGACACGGAGTCGATGACGACGACGTTGTCCTCATAACCCTCGAGCTGCAACAGGCTCATGAGCTTCTCGCCGCCGTAGACAAACTCGCGGTACACCTCATCGCCGATGATGAACAGATTGTGCTCCTTGGCGATGTCGGCCATGAGACGGAGCTCTTCCTCGGTGAGGATGGTGCCGGTCGGGTTGCCGGGGTTCGTGAAGAGGATGGCGCGGGTGTGCTCGTTGATGCACGCCTCGACGCGCTCACGGATGGCGAACTTGTAGTTCTCCTCCGGCGTTGTGGTGATCGGGCGGATGGTCGCGCCGGTCAGCGTGACGAACGTTCTGTAGTTCGGGTAGAACGGCTCGGGGATGATGATCTCATCACCCTCGTCGAGGATGCAGCTGAGCGCGATCTGCAGCGCCTCGCTGCCGCCGGTGGTGATGAGCACCTGCTTGTTGGTGATGGGCGCGTCGATCTTGCCGTAGTAGTTGACGACCGCGTCGATCATCTCGGGCACGCCATCGGACGGGGCGTAGGCCAGGACCGGCTGGCTGAAGTTCTTCACGGCATCAAAATAAGCCTCAGGCGTGGCGATGTCGGGCTGGCCGATGTTCAGGTGGTAGAGCTTCTTGCCTTTTTTGGCAGCCTCGTTTGCATAGGGCGCGAACTTGCGCATGGGCGAGAGGCCGCACTTTTCGATCTTACTGGAAAATTTCATGTTGCTCCTCCGTTTTTTATTTGTATTTTGGTTCTTTTTTGCTCTCAAACACATTCATGATAACGCATTTTTTCCGAAACTACAACTGATTTTTTGGAAAAATCCGGCCACAAATTTAACAATCACGCTCCACAGGAGCGGCTGCGCATATAAAAGGCCGCCGCAGCATTGCGCTGCGGCGGCCGGTGATTGCTGGTTTTGATTCAGGCTCAGACCTTGAAGTCCACGGAGGTCGCGCCCTGATCGTCCTGCTCGAAGGTGTAGTCCTTACCGGGCAGGATGGCGTTGAGCAGGATGCCCACGATGGAGGCGACAGCCAGACCCGACAGGGACACGACGCCGATCTGGATGCTGCCGGAGTAGGTGATGCCGATGGCGAGCACGAGGATGAGCGCGGCGATGATGACGTTGCGGGTGTTGGTGAAGTCGACCTTGTTCTCGACGACGTTGCGCACGCCGACGGCGGAGATCATGCCGTAGAGCACGAGGGACACGCCGCCGATGGTGGCCGTCGGCATGGCGGACACGAGGGCCGCGAACTTCGGGCAGAAGGACACGACGATCGCGATGCAGGCCGCGATGCGGATCACGCGGGGATCGTAGACGCGGGACAGGGCGAGCACGCCGGTGTTCTCACCGTAGGTGGTGTTGGCCGGAGCGCCGAAGAGGGAAGCAAGGGTGGTGGCCAGACCGTCGCCCAGCAGGGTGCGGTGGAAGCCGGGGTCGACCATGAAGTTCTTGCCGCAGGTGGAGGAGATGGCGCAGATGTCGCCGATGTGCTCGACCATGGTGGCCAGAGACAGCGGCACGATCGTCAGCACGGAGGACCAGAGGATGCCGCTGTCGACCGGGCCGGCGAAGAGGTGGAACACGCTGTTTTTCCAGAAGATCGGCAGGCCGAACCACTTGGCGCTGCTGACGGCGGCGGCGACGGAGGCGCGCTCTGCGGGGTCGATGATGATGGCAAAGATGTAAGAACCGAGCACGCCGAGCAGGATCGGGATGATCTTGGCCATGCCCTTGCCCCACATGTTGAAGCCGATGACGATCAGGATCGCGACGATGGCGATGAGCCAGTTGGCACGGCAGTTGGTGATGGCGGAAGAGGACAGCGTCAGGCCGATGGCGATGATGATCGGGCCGGTGACGATCGGCGGGAAGTAGCGCATGACCTTCTTGACGCCAAAGACCTTGAACAGGGTCGACAGGATCACGTACATCAGGCCCGCAATGGCGACGCCGAAGCAGGCGTAGGCCAGTAGGTCGTTGTTATAGATCGCAGAACCGTCCGGATTCGTGCCGATGGTGCGCACGGCGTTGTAGCCGCCGATGAAGGCGAACGAGCTGCCGAGGAAGGCCGGGACCTTGCCCTTGGCCAGCAGGTGGAACAGCAGCGTGCCGAGACCGGCGAACAGCAGCGTCGTTGCGACGTCGAGGCCGGTCAGCGCCGGGACGAGGACGGTCGCGCCGAACATGGCGAACATATGCTGGAGACCCAGAACGAACATTCTGGGCGCGCCGAGTGTACGTGCGTCGTACACCGGCTCGTTGCCGATGGATTTGTTGCTCATAGATTTTTTCCTCCCGTGAAAATTTAATCTATTCTATCTCCTCGTTCGAGGATACAGACACTGTTTTCTCCGTCCGTCTCCTGCAGGCGGACGGCCACGACCTCGCTCTTGGCAGTCGGAATGTTTTTGCCCACGTAGGTGGCCTTGATCGGCAGCTCCGAGTGGCCGCGGTCGATCAGGGCGAAGAGCTGGATGCGCGCCGGACGGCCGAGCTGCATCACGGCGTCGAGCGCTGCGCGCGCGGTGCGGCAGGTGTAGATGACGTCGTCGACCAGCACAACGGTCTTGCCCGCGATGGGGAAGGGAATGTCGGTCCGGTTGAGCACCGGCGCGTCCGCGACTGTGGACAGATCGTCGCGGTAGAGCGTGATGTCCAGCTCGCCGACCGGCAGCTGCACACCGTCGATCTTCTCGATGTTTTTCGCCAGACGGCGGGCAAGCGGCACGCCGCGCGTGTGGATGCCGATCAGGCACAGGTCGTCCGTACCGTCGTTTTTCTCGAGGATCTCATGTGCGATGCGCACGAGCGTGCGGTCGATGGCGGCCTCGTCCATGATCTTTGCCTTGAATTTCAGCTCCACAGCGATCCCTCCTCCGGGCATAAAAAAACACCCTGTCCGGATACAGACAAGGCGGCAACGCGCAGGGAGGCCCCGCAAAGATTCCATTGACCGTGACACCTTGCCGGCATCTCGTACCGACTTAAAAATATCATCCAGCGTAAAATACCACCACGGGCGACAATTGTCAATAAGAAATTCACATTTTCGTCACAAAAATTTGTCCCTCCCGTTTTCGGCGGGAGGGACAGGGTACATGATCTTGTGGTCAGGCTTTCTTGAAGCTGTCCTTGAGCGCGACAGCGCGGTTAAAGACCGGATGCTCCGGCGTCGAGTCCTTATTGTCCACGGCGAAGTAGCCGAGGCGCAGGAACTGGAACGCGGCCGGAGCCTCGGCACCGGCGAGCATCCGCTCGACCTTGCAGCCGGTGAGCACGGACAGCGAGTCCGGGTTCAGGCACTCCAGATAGTCCTTACCGTCGCCCTCGGGGTCGGCGTCGGCGAAGAGGTTATCATACAGGCGCACCTCGGCGTCGGCGCAGTTGTGGGCATCGACCCAGTGGATCGTGCCGCGCACCTTGCGGCCGTCGGGCGTGTTGCCGCCGCGGGTCTCGGGATCGTATTCGCACAGGACCTCCGTTACATTGCCGTCCGCGTCCTTGACGCAGCCGGTGCAGCGGACGATGTACGCGCCCTTGATGCGCACCTCGTTGCCGGGGTAGAGGCGGTTATACTTCTTCGGCGGCTCCTCCATGAAGTCGTCCGCCTCGATCCACAGCTCGTTGGAGAACGTCACGTCGCGCGTACCGGCGTTTTCGTCCTCGGGGTTGTTCTCGACGGCGAACGTCTCGCTCTGGCTTTCGGGGTAGTTCGTGATGCGCAGCTTCACCGGGTGCAGCACGGCCATGGCACGCTGGGCGTGAAGGTTGAGATCCTCGCGCAGGCAGTGCTCCAGAAAACTGTAATCGACCGTGGACGCAACTTTGGACACGCCGATGCGCTCGCAGAAATTGCGGATGGACGCGGGCGTGTAGCCACGGCGGCGCAGGCCGCACAGCGTCGGCATGCGCGGATCGTCCCAGCCGGAGACGTAGCCCTCCTCGACGAGGCGGCGCAGCTTGCGCTTGGACATGACGGTGTAGTTGATGCCGAGGCGCGAAAACTCGATCTGGCGCGGCTTGCACGGTACGGACACGTTGTTGACCACCCAGTCGTACAGCGGGCGGTGATCCTCATATTCCAGCGAGCACAGCGAGTGCGTGATGCCCTCAAGCGCGTCCTGGATCGGGTGTGCGAAGTCGTACATCGGGAAGATGCACCATTTCGTGCCCTGACGGTGGTGCTCGATATAGCGGATGCGGTAGAGTACGGGGTCGCGCATATTGAAGTTGCCGGAGGCAAGGTCAATCTTTGCGCGCAGGGTGTACTTGCCCTCCGGGAATTCGCCGGCGCGCATGCGCGCAAACAGGTCGAGATTTTCCTCGATCGGACGGTCACGCCAGGGACTGACGGCAGGGGTGTTCACGTCCCCGCGGTATTCGCGAAACTGCTCCGGCGTCAGCTCGCACACATAGGCAAGCCCTTTCTTGATGAGCTCCACGGCATATTCGTAATCCTTCTCAAAATAGTCCGAGCCGAAGAAAAACCGGTTGCCCCAGTCAAAGCCAAGCCAGTGGATATCCTCCTGAATGGCCTCAACGAACTCGTTATCCTCTTTGGAGGGATTCGTGTCGTCCATGCGCAGGTTGCAGATGCCGCCGAATTTTTCGGCTGTGCCGAAATCAATGCACAATGCTTTGCAGTGGCCGATGTGCAGATAGCCGTTCGGCTCCGGCGGGAAACGGGTATGGATCGTCTGGCCGGCAAAACGGCCACCCTCTGCGAGGTCCTCTTCGACAAAGGCTTCGATAAAGTTTTTGGTATCTTCCATAGTGTCATGTCAACTCCACATAAATTTGCAATGGTATTATACACGATTCATTTTCTGTTTACAATATCGAAAAAGAAATATATAATCCAGACAGAATAGCAAACAACGGAGGTGCGGGCACATGTATGACCTGCTTATCATCGGCGGCGGCCCGGCGGGGTTGTCGGCGGCCATGACGGCACGCAACCGGAATCTGTCCGTGTGCGTGATCTGCGGCGGCGCGGCCGACAGTGCACTGCATAAGGCCGGCCACGTCACGAATTACCCCGGTGTGCCGGACGTCTCCGGCCCCGCGCTGCTCGAGACCATGACACAGCAGGCGCGTGAACTCGGTGCGGACATGCTGCGCGAGCGGGCGCTCTCGGCCATGCCGATGGGAAAAACGTTCGGCGTCTCGGCAGGTAAGGAATTCGTGGAGGGCAGGGCGCTCCTGCTTGCGACCGGTATTGCCCAGCGCGGCACGTTTCCCGGGGAAACGGAGTTTCTGGGCCGCGGAGTGAGCTACTGCGCCACCTGCGACGGTATGCTCTACCGCGGCAAACGCGCGGCGGTCATTGGCCTGGCGGCGGATGCCCCGGCGGAGGCGGACTTTCTGCGGGAGATCGGCTGTGACGTGCACTATTACGACGGCAAAAAGCACCGCTTTGAGATCCGCGGCGCCGAGCGGGCGGATACGCTCGTGGTAGACGGCACAGCGGAACCGGCGGATGTCATTTTCGTCCTGCGTGCGGGCTTTGCGGCCGATACGCTCCTGCCCGGCCTTGCCACGCAAAAGGGCCACATCGTCGTGGACGCGGACTACGCCGCGAGCATCCCCGGTGTTTTTGCGGCCGGGGACTGCACCGGCGCGCCCTATCAGATCCCGGCGGCGGTCGGCGAGGGAAACTGCGCGGCGCTTTCGGTCGTGCGCTGGCTCAGAAACGCTTGACAAACGGCACGGCAGGGCCTATAATTTTCCCATCCATTTGCGAAGAAGGGGAGGAGTAGTCTCCCGGCGGACGTCAGAGAGAAGGCGGTTGGTGCAAGCCTTTCGGATGCCGGAGATGAAGGTCGCCCCGGAGCAGCCGGCCTGAACGGAGTAGGGCGGCCGGGTTCTCCCGTTACAGAGACAAGAGTGTCACGCGTTTGCGTGGAATTCAGGTGGTACCGCGGTTTCGATCGCCCTGAAACAGTTCGTTTCGGGGCGATTTTTTTGCGCCCCGGCAATCTTAAAGGAGGAGGAGCCATGAAAGAGCTTCCGAAAGTCTATGACCCCAAACAGGTCGAGAGCAAGATTTATGACATGTGGATGCGCGGCGGCTACTTTGCCGGCAAAGCCGATCCGGACAAAAAGCCGTTTTCCATCGTCATGCCGCCCCCGAACGTCACCGGCCAGCTGCACATGGGCCACGCGCTCGACGCGACGCTGCAGGACATCCTCACGCGCTATAAGCGTATGCAGGGCTACGCGGCTCTGTGGGTGCCCGGCACGGACCATGCCGGCATCGCCACGCAGATCAAGGTCGAGGAGATGCTGCGCAAGGAAGAGGGGCTGACTCGCTATGATCTCGGCCGCGATGCGTTTCTGGAGCGCGTCTGGGCGTGGAAAAAGCAGTACGGCAACCGCATTGTTGAGCAGCAGAAGTCGCTCGGTGTGTCCTGCGACTGGGACCGCAGCCGCTTCACCATGGACGAGGGCTGCTCGAAGGCCGTGCGCGAGACGTTCTGCGAACTATACGAAAAGGGCCTGATCTACAAGGGCAACCGTATCATTAACTGGTGCCCGCACTGCCGCACGGCGCTGTCGGATGCGGAGGTCGAATATAAGGATATGCCCGGCGCGTTCTGGTATATCCGCTACCCGCTCAAGGACAGCGACGATTACCTCACCATCGCCACCACCCGTCCGGAGACCATGCTCGGCGACACCGGCATTGCGGTCAACCCGGCGGACGAGCGCTACCAGCACCTCGTCGGCAAGACGGCGATCCTGCCGCTCGTGGGCCGCGAGCTGCCCATCGTGGCCGACGATTACGTCGAGCTCGATTTCGGCACCGGCTGCGTCAAGATGACGCCCTGCCACGACCCGAACGACTATGAGGTCGGTCTGCGCCACAACCTCGAGCAGATCCTTATCTTCGACGAGGACGCCCGCGTCATCAACGGCGGCAAGTATAACGGCCTCGACCGTTATGAGGCCCGCAAGGCCATCGTGGCCGATCTTGAGGAGCAGGGCTACCTCATCAAGACCGAACCGTATAATCACAACGTCGGCACGTGCTACCGCTGCGGCACGGTCGTCGAGCCGATGACGAGCCCGCAGTGGTTCGTCAAGATGAAGCCGCTGGCCGAGCCCGCCATCGAGGCCGTGCGTGACGGACGCATCAAGTTCGTGCCCGAGCGCTTCAGCAAGACCTATTATAACTGGATGGAGAATGTCCACGACTGGTGCATTTCCCGCCAGCTCTGGTGGGGCCACCAGATCCCGGCGTGGTACTGCGATGACTGCGGCCATGTCACAGTCTCGCGCACCGACGCCTGCGAGTGTGAGGCTTGCCACAGCAGGAACATCCACCGCGACCCCGACGTGCTCGACACCTGGTTCAGCTCTGCACTCTGGCCGTTTTCTACCCTCGGCTGGCCGGACAAGGACGCAGAGGACCTGAAGTTCTGGTATCCCACGAGCGTCATGGTCACGGGCTATGACATCATCTTCTTCTGGGTCGCGCGCATGATCTTCTCCGGCCTCGAGCAGATGAAGGACATCCCGTTCCCGACGGTGTTCATCCACGGCCTGGTTCGCGACGACAAGGGCCGTAAGATGTCCAAGTCGCTCGGCAACGGCATTGACCCGCTCGAGATGGCCGACACTTACGGCGCCGACGCGCTGCGCTTCAACCTCATCACGGGCAACAGCCCCGGAAACGATATGCGCTTCTATGTCGAGAAGTGCGGCGCTATGCGCAACTTTGCCAACAAGCTCTGGAACGCATCGCGCTTTGTGATGATGAACCTCACCATCGACAAAAACGAGCTGCCCGAGACGCTGGAGCTCGAGGACAAGTGGGTGCTCTCGAAGCTCAACACGCTCTCGAAGGAAGTGTGCGAGAACCTCGACAAGTACGAGATCGGCATCGCTGCGGCGAAGATTTACGACTTTATCTGGGACACGTACTGCGACTGGTATATCGAGCTCACGAAACCGCGCCTCAACAGCGGCGACGAGGCCCGCGCCCGCAGCGCGCAGCAGGTGCTGCTGTATGTCCTGACGGATATTCTCAAGCTGCTGCACCCGTTCATGCCGTTTATCACCGAAGAGATCTGGCAGGCCCTGCCGCACGACGGTGAGGCGCTCATGATCGCCCGCTATCCGGAGTATACCGAATCTCTCGCTTTTCCAGCCGAGGAGCGCGACTTTGAGATGGTCATGAACGCCATCCGCGCCGTGCGCAGCCGCCGCGCCGAGATGAATGTGCCGCCGAGCAGAAAGGCGCACCTGTTCATCACGACTGACCGGCAGGACGCTTTCCGCTCCGGTGAGATCTATATCACGAAGCTCGCCTATGCCGAGCAGATCACGATCAGCAGCGAACTGCCGGCCGATGCGGAGAAGATGGTCTCCACCGTCACGGAAGAGGCCAAGCTCTTCATGCCGATGGCCGAGCTCATCGACCTCGACAAGGAGCGCGCGCGTCTGGAAAAAGAGCTCGAAAAGGCGCGCAAGAATTACGAGGGGCAGATGCGCAAGCTCTCGAACGAGAACTTCATCTCCCGCGCGCCGGAGGCTGTCGTGCAGACGGAGCGCGAGCGCGCCGAGAAGGCGAAGGCACTCGTGGAAAATCTCGAGGCCAGCCTGAAAAACCTCGGCTGAGCGCCGCCGTCCGACAAATTCGGCCCACGACTCTGGGCTACAATAGCACCGTGTACGAACAGATCGTACACGGTGCTTTTTCTTTTAACATAGGAGGTACAAGCAGATGCGGATCATAACGCATGATGATGGCCGGTGTCTGACACTGCGGCTGCTCGGCGAGCTGGATCACGCGGCGGCGCAGGAGGCCATGCCCTGCATAGAGGATGCCGTGGAGGAGTACCTGCCGCGCCGCTGTGTGCTCGATCTGTCCGGCTTGAGCTTCATGGACAGCTCCGGGATCGCGGTTATCCTCAAGACCGACCGTCTGCTGCGGCAGACAGGCGGTGCGCTGGCGCTGTGCGGCGTACCACGGCAGGTGCGCCGGGTGCTGGATGTGGCTGGCCTGACCAACATCGTCCCGGTGCTCGAGGACCGGACAAAGGAGTGTGAACAGTGTTGACGCAGAAAAATTATATGAAGCTGGAATTTCCGGCGAAAAGCGTAAATGAAGGCTTCGCGCGTGCGGCGGTGGCGGCCTTCGCCGCGCAGCTCGACCCGACGCTCGCCGAGCTCGGCGATATCAAGACCGCCGTGTCCGAGGCCGTGACGAACGCGGTCGTGCACGCCTATCCGGACGAGCTTGGCACAGTGCAGGTGCGTGTGCGTATCCTGCCGGATGCGCGGCTGGAGATCGTCGTTAAGGATCACGGCATCGGCATCGCCGATGTGGCGCAGGCACGCACGCCGATGTACACCACCGGCGGGGAAGAGCGCAGCGGCATGGGCTTTACGATCATGGAGAGCTTTATGGACACCCTGCGGGTCAAGTCTGTGCCCGGCCGCGGCACAACCGTGACGATGTGCCGCCGCATCCGCCGCCGCGCATGATCGCCGAGGAGACGCGCGACCTGCTCCGGCGCGCCCAGGCGGGGGACACCGCGGCGGCAGAGCGGATGGTCACGGA
>ERZ772881.1279-NODE-1279-length-23008-cov-4.389012_pt1 | contig 23008 bp, 22 predicted proteins | sample MGYA00580581_ERZ772881 | MGnify/ENA primary metagenome ERZ772881 (study PRJEB29015, sample SAMEA2737668) | human gut metagenome | biome: human gut; feature: human-associated habitat; material: faeces | place: China | collected 2012 ...
TATTGAGCTTTCTCGACAGCCGGTCGCTCTCCGCTTCAAAGATGACAGCCTGCTGGTTTTCTGCCCGCATGAAGGTCATCCACTCCTCTAACGAAAAGTAAGGCCCTCTGGAAAGCATTTGTCGCCATTCCTTGGCAAAGTCGTCGCTGGTGATCTTCGTGTCACTGCCCGACCCTTTAGGCTTGATGGCGGGGTAAGAGAAGTGGAGGTCGGGATGCTGCCATTTTGCGAGCATAGCCTCAGCATTGGTGATGGCTGCTTGGCGGGCTAAGAGTGATTTCCCTTCCCATCTCTCACCGAGCAGAAACGATGCGAAAGCTAAGGCAACGGCCATTTTCCCGCAACCCTTCGGACCGGTGAACATCAGTGCGTGGGGTATGCGGTCCTCCTCGACGAGCTGTCTTAACCGTGTCTTAGCTTCTTCCTGACCTATGACTCTATCGAAATTCACGTCAATAATGCTGTTATAATATCTGTTTGAGTATGTCGGGCATGCTCTTGAAGGCAGACACGGTATAGAAGTGAATGTCCTTCACGCCGCTTCTGTACAGTTCCTTGCACTGGCTGACGGCCCATTCAATGCCGAGTTGTCTGACATCCTCGTCGGTTGCGCATTTCACCGCCTCCTGGGCCAGCTCCTGCGGCATGTCGCAATGGAAAGTCTTGGGCACCTGGGTCACCTGCGACAGCTTGGCCAGCGGCTTGATACCCGGCACGATGGGAATGGTGATGCCCATGGCGCGCGCCTTCTTCACGAAATCGAAGTATTTGCGGTTATCGTAAAACAGTTGTGTGATGGCATACTCTGCACCTAAGTCCTGCTTTTCCTTGAGATATCTCATGTCCATCTCAATGTTAGGAGCTTCCTCGTGCTTTTCAGGGTATGCCGCCACGCCGTAGTGGAACTTTCTCCCAGGGTGCCTGATGGGTATGCCGTCGGCAAAGAAGCCTTCGTTGAAGCGGTTCACTTGTTGGATGAGTTCAGTGGTGTGAGTCCATCCGCCGTTGATGGGCGTGAACATCCTGTCGTCCTTGGCTTTGTCGCCTCTGAGCAGCAGCACGTTGTTGATGTCGAGAAACTGCATGTCAATGAGCTCATACTCGATGTCTTCTCTCGTCGCTCCGGAACAGATGACGTGTGGAATGACAACGGTCTTGTATCTTTTCTGTATAGCAGCGGCCACGGCGACTGTGCCCGGACGCCGCCTGATGCGCATCCGCTCATACTGGCCCTCATCCGTCTCGCGGTAGATGTACTCTGAGTGGTGGGTGGTGATGTTGATGTAGTTCGGCTCAAAGTCTCTGACCATGTCGAGATGATTGAACAGCAGCTCAGTGCCGTTGCCTTTGAGGGGCGGCAGCACTTCGATGGAGAACCCCTGAGCCTGTTCATTGCCAGTCAGTATCTTGGTAATGCTCATGTTGATGCGGTTGTTACGATACAGCGTACAAAGTTACAGAAAATTGCTGTAATATTTGCATAAAGTCGGCAGTTTAACGCAATTGGGCTTGATTATTAAGGACATACGGCGCAAACTGCAGAAAATCCGCCACCTGCCACGAGGCAGTAATATGCGGATTATTGAAATAGAAAGGTTTTCAAATCGTTACCCGAAAGCAGGGTAACCACCTCCACCAAAAAGGAGAAAAACAGCGATTTTCCGTGCATCCGTTGCTGTTGCTTTGTTGCTCCATATTTTGCATAGCAGGGTTAGGCTCTTTCATGTTTAATTTTGCAACCAAAAAGAAGAGGCAATGGCAAGAAGCACATTCAAGGTGCTGTTCTATGTGAACGGCAGCAAGGAGAAAAACGGTATCGTCCCCATCATGGGGCGTGTAACAATCAACGGCACGGTGGCACAGTTCAGCTGCAAGCGCACCATCCCGAGGGAGTTGTGGGATGTGAGAGACAACAGGGCGAAAGGTAGGAGCAAGGAAGCCATCGCAACCAATCTCTCGCTTGACAACATCAAGGCGCAAATCATCAAGTACTACCAAAGGCTTTCCGATCGTGAGGCATTCGTCACGGCAGAGATGGTGCGCAACGCCTATCAGGGGCTTGGCAGCGAGTACGACACCCTGCTCAAATCCTTTGACAGGGACTGCGCCTCCCTGCTCAAGCGTGTGGGCAAGGACAGGAGCATGGGGACATACAAGGTGATGCTCAGGGCAAGGGAAAACACGGCGAGGTTTATCCGCTACAAGTACAACCGCAGCGATATGTCGATGCTGGAACTCACCCCCGACTTCATCAGGGACTTCGCCGTGTACCTCAGCACGGTGAAAGGAAACAGGAACGCCACTATCTGGCTGAACTGCATGTGGCTCAAGGGCGTGGTGATGCGTGCGCACTTCAACGGCAAGATACCCAGAAACCCGTTCGCGCAGTTCCATGTCAGTCCGAACACGAAGGAGCGTGAGTTCCTTACGGAGGACGAGCTGAAGGCACTGATGTTGCACGAGTTCGCCGACAGTCACTCCGCCTTCGTGCGTGACTTGTTCGTCTTCGCCTCCTTCACCGCCCTTTCGTTCGTGGACCTGAAGGAACTCACCACCGACGATATAGTGGAGGTGAACGGCGAGAAGTGGATACTTGCGAGAAGACACAAGACGCATGTTCCGTTCCAAGTGAAGTTGCTTGATGTCCCCCTGCAAATCATCGGACGATACAGACCGTTTCAGAAAGACAACTCCAGGGCTTCAAAACAAAAAAGCCCTCTCGTATTCATTATTTATTTCCGTATTTCTGTGATAGCAGATAGTTTATATCGAAAATTACCATCTTCCTTACTATTGCTTCTTGTTTTTTCAAAATCTGTCTCAGGACCTTTATCTGTATTAAAAGCACCGCTATAATAATAACCACTATCCCAGCCATTCCATCCCATATTACACAACAAATAATACTTTCGTTGTATATAAGAACCTATGGTTTGCCCATTTTTTATGCGGAAGACAGAACGGCTCATTTCTAATAATCCGTGAACCAACCAACAATGCCCACCTGAGTATGAATACCAAGTCTTTATAGTAATGCCTAAAAATTTCTTTTTGTGTTTCGTTTCCTTTGCATAACCACTTACTAATACATAGTATCCTTTCCTTAATTCATTGACAATGTCTGTTTCATTGTAATCTTTTTTTATTCCTCCAGATGAAAACCCTAAATTCTTAAGAGTTCTCGGGATGTTATCAGTAGAAGCGGAACTCCCTTTATTTTCATCAGTTTCATTTTCTGGGTATTTGGCATAAGTAACATCTAAATTTTGTCGTAAACCTAATTGTTGCATAATCCTTGCTATATAAGGGATTGCAGGAGGATATGGATTCCAAGTCTTTACATAACGATTCATAATCTCCCAATCAAAATCATAACCGTTGTATCGTTTGGGAAATTTATAAACGGATAATAATAATAATTGTGCAACAGCCGTTGGTACGCAGCCTGTGCTGGATAATTTTCCATCCGTTAATGGGCAAAATTGATTGTAAGGACTTCCCTGCCCCCACTCAACAGGACAATATCCTTCTTTCATTTCGGAAAAAGTTTTTTCCCATTTTCCATATACAACAGAAATTTCATCGTTTTCATTGATTCTGTTATTTTCGTTAAACTCATCAATCTCCTTAATGATTTGGACTTCCATATTTGCCAAAAATGGTACAAGATTAGGATTGTCTATGACACCATCTTGAGGGATTTCTCCTTTATCTGTAAGCACTAACATTGGAGTAACCCTTGTATCTCCGCTCATTATAGCATATCCACCACCTTGAAAATTGAAAATATGTATATTTGTTGAATTATCAACATCTGACCTTGTCATTCCTCCAACTCTTGTATCTATAGAAGTGCCATCTACTTTGAGGGTAAATTTATTTTTCAGGATGGGATTTTTTGGAGCAATAGAGTTTACACGAGTTGTTTTGCCTAAAAGAATTTCATTGAGTTCTGTTTCTGCATCATTGATATTTCTCTCATAGGAAGTTACTATTTTTTCCTCATCTTTTTCTTTTAACTCTATCTCATTTTGCATACATGAGCTAAGAAAAAACAAAAATATAGCGCAAACTATATATATTGTATTGTTCAATTTTATAAACGCATATTCTATAAGTATTTAAAGAAAAGGCAATCTCGTTTGAATAGCGAGATTGCCAAAAGATGTTAGTTTAAACGAGCATTTGGATAACATGCCAAATCTATATCGTACAAATCTCCTCCACAATCGAAGTCAATACTTCCGTCATAACGATATAAATACCAACCATCAAAACTTCCTCCCCATCCCATATTAGCATGGCAATAAACATTGTACCTCTTTAAGATCCTGCGAGGTTGTTTTGGTGAAGGAGCCACATTAGAGGGACGAACGCGAATTTGATAACCATCAACAACCCAAGCATGTGAACCATTGGTAAATGCTCCTGTTGCTCTTGTTCCTCTGATGGCTCTTGCAGTTCCTCTACATATAACTGGTCTTCTTGAATTTAAAGAGTTTGCCATGTTTTGGAAAGTACAAGAGTTTTTTCCATCAATATGGACATTCCATTTTTTTACATAATTTGCAACTGCATCTACAGAAACAGAACCTCCTTCACTTGTAAATTTTGTGCCGCTTCCATCTGCAAGATTCTTTATTAAAGAGGCTAACCTTTTATCTTCCTCAGTAAGCTCATGGTATCCCCAAAAATTCGGAGAATAACTTCCTAAATTACCCCAATAAAATTTCTGTCCTTCAGGAGTTGTAATGTCATTGATATTCGGTTGTAAATACGCCAAGACTTGTGCCCAAGCAATAATTGTACACCCTGCAGGATGGCGTCCGTCATAACCATAGCCAAAATCATATTCTGGGGGACATTTAGGCACATAAAGATTATAAGGACTTGTCTGATTCCATTTTGTTTTTAGCATAGGCTCAACTATTTTATGTAATTGCCCAGAGGGATTGTCTGTGGCAGAACTACGTATTACAGGAGTATTGTTTACAAGGTATTCTATATGTTTCATCCCCTTCTTCCTAATTTGCATATTGACATAAGCTTTTGTTTTTTCACGAAGAGAATCTTCGCATTGCTTAATTACGGCAATCTCTTGCAAGGCTATGTTCATTGCATTTTTTATCATCAAATCTGCTGTTTCGTTTGGTGAAAAGAAATCTCCTTCCTCAGAAAAGGCAATAACATAAGGGAAACGGCAATCTGAACTTACAATCATACTAATAGGCTTCTTGGCTTGATGGTCAACCCATTTTAATTTTGTAAAGTATATTTCTTCACCTTTTTCGTGCTGCTTTGTAGTCAAGGATAAACTAATTTTTTCTTTTTGCACATTTGATAAAGAATTTAAGGCAGACCTTGTATTAGATCCCTTAATACTTCCGATGTATGATTTCGCAATGCTTTCAACCTCCTCATCCGATAAGTCTTTCTTATCAGGATAGGCAATACTATTGTACTCTTGTTCAGACAAAGAGATATAAGATTTATGACCGTTATCTATAACGGTATCTACTTCATCCATTTTGTCACTACACCCACTCAGAATAAAGAGTACTACCGGTAAAAATTTTAGATAACTCTTCATAATAAATTGTTTTAGTTTGTATTCGCTTGCAAATATAATCAATATTCATGTTGCTTCCAAATTTTTATCACCCTTTTTTCTTATATTGCGTTAAAACACCAACAAATGATGATGGGAATTTTGGGGAATTAGAGTTTTTATGTACTTTTGTAGCAAAGAGCAAACCTCTAAGCAAGACAAGGCAAAGCATAGCAAACAGAACGGTTTCCAAATCGTTACCCGAACACCAGCCTATTGTGCGGAACACCCTTCTACAAAGGGTTGTCGCTTTTCTATCCAAAGTTACAGAAAATACTTTGAAAACTTATGTTTTTCGGTCTTCTGAATTCAATTTGTAGCAAAACAGTTCAGAGCTGAATACTGTCGATGCGCAGTTTGACAACGCCTGCGGGAGCCCTCACCTCTATGATGTCGCCGGCATGGCGGTTCATCAGTGCCTGCCCGATGGGCGATTTCATCGAGATTTTCCCTTCGCGGATGTTGGCCTCGTGTGGGCTGGCAAGGGTATAGGTGGCCTTATGGTTGGTCTTGAGGTTGGTCACTTCCACTTTACAGAGCAGCTGCACGGTGTCGGCACTGAGCCGCGTGGTGTCGAGCACACGGGCATTGGCGAGGATGTTTTGCTTGAATCTTATCTTACCAAGTAGTCGCCCGTGAGCACGCCGGGCAGCGTGGTATTCGAAGTTTTCGCTCAGGTCGCCCTTGTCGCGGGCCTCCGAGAGCTCATCCTGGGCCTTGGGAAGTTCTACCTTGATAAGGTGCTGCAGCTCAGCCACGAGTTTGTCGTAGCATTCCTGTGACATGTATTCCATGGTTCGTAATATTTTCAGTTGCAAAGTTACTACTTTCTGTCCGAATGGCCATCTGATCATAAAAATACTTGACACCCTTCTTCTGCTGAATGTGAAGCCGTCGCCTCAACGGCGTATTCATCATCCAGTTTCTTCCTAAAGACGATTCATAATAAGAGCCGCAGGGATCTCTCGTTTGAGATGCTCTGCGGCTCATTTATGATAGGTGAATCTGTGCGGAAACGATAGCCAACTGCTGCCACACTTCAAACTTGACGTCTTTCGACAACGCCTCTTTCGTCTTCGCCGAAAGGATGACAAACTGTTAGTTGGTGGGGAAATCGCAGGCAAAAGCGATACCTCGGGGCACGGAAAATACCCTTTATTCACATAGTCCCGTCAGGAACGAGATATCTGCCTCAGGCATTCCGCAGAGGTTGCGTATCTTCTCTTTTACAGACAGTGTGTATTTGTCGAAGCCGTAGTCAGAGCTTTTCTCATCGTTGGTCTCGATGAGGCGCTGTAGTAATCTCTGGCACGGCCCCGTTGTTATAGTCGCTTTCGAAGGAGACTATTACTTTTTCAGTTTCAGGTCATAGTTGCCTGTGACGGCCTCTTCCATCTCGTCGTTGACCATACGCAGTGTGTTGGCATCGGCATTGATGAAGTAGTAGGCATCTCCGCTCTTGCCGTTTGTGGTGAGCTTCAGGCCTTTCTTGCCGTTCTTTGTATAGGGAGCAACGGTGCCCTTCTCATTGAATGAGCTCTTCACCTTGGTCTCCGTCTCCATATAGTCTTCCTGCATGGTGAAGTTTTTCTTCTGTGCGTCCATAGCGATGCGGTAGCGGATGCCCGCACAGTCGGCTGCAGGCACAGTGCCCTCATAGACGAGAGAGTCGGTGGATGCGGCGGTGCTGTCGGTGCTTGTCGTATCAGTGGCAGCTACGTTTGTGGAATCAGCAGCGGTGGCCGGCTTGGCGTTCTTGTTGCCGTTGCAGCTTGCAATCAGAGCAGCTGTGGCTAAAAGGAAAAATACTTTCTTCATTGGATAAATGATTTAGTTGTGTTTCTATTATCGGATGCAAAGGTATAGGTTTTCCTGTTATTCCGTTCACAAATATCATGTTTTTATTATGTCGCTGCAATATTTCTTTAATATGTTCTGCATAATAGGATGAAACGGCTACCATGATTAAGGGACTATGGCCGAATAGGCAGGACACATGATTCTCGCCTCATCGCCGGATGCGGTCTTTGCGTCTAAAGACAAGAGCCACGGAAAAAATCTTGATGGAAGGCGTGGGTCTGTGGGTGAAGTTGCGTATCTTTGCACCATCAATCAACGTTAATCAGTAGTAATGGATTTATTTGAAATGGAATCCCCTCGCTCTCCGCTGGTCAAAGCGGTGAGGGGTAAGAAGCCGAGATGGGGCAAGCACTGCTATTTCGCAGAGAATGCCACCCTTGCGGGCGACATCATGATGGGTGATGACTGCTCTGTTTGGTTCGGTGCCGTATTGCGTGCCGATGTAGATGCCATCCGCGTCGGCAACCGTGTCAATATCCAGGACTGTGCCTGTGTCCATCAGACGGCAGGCTATCCGGTGGTCATAGAAGATGATGTGTCGGTGGGTCACGGTGCCGTCGTCCATGCCTGCACGGTTCACCGTCAGGCGCTTATCGGCATGAACGCCGTCGTGCTCGATGGCGCGGAGATTGGCGAAGGCGCTATCGTTGCCGCCGGAGCTGTTGTTTTGAGTGGTACGAGAGTGGGTCCCTACGAGATCTGGGCCGGTGTGCCGGCAAAATGTGTGAAGAAAGCCGCGCCCGAACAAGCTCGGACTTTTGCCGACCATTACTTGAGTATCAAGGAATGGTATTGACCTCATTTTCAATTGCTTATCTAAGCCTTCTGCCTTTACGGCGTAATCGCATCGCCTTTACACCGCAATCGCATCGCCTTTACACCGTAATCGCATCGCCTTTACACCGTAATCGCATCGCCTTTACGGTGTAATCGCATCGCCATTACACCGTAATCGCATCGCCTTTACGGCGTAGACGGAAAACGATGGAAGAGACGATGTTGCTTTTCCCCATACTGTCTTAAAATCTGTTTTATCTTTTGTCTATTATCCGCAAAAATACTAACTTTGCAAGATAATGCCGTAAAAAGCATGAATTGTTAACTCTTAAAATGCAGAGTGAAATGAAAAAGACTTCTCTATTATTGTTGATATGCCTCATCGTGGCATATCTTCCTTCCTGGGGGGCAAACAATGTCTCCTTCGTCTTTCTGAAAGGAGAGCATTCGGTCAGCTATGTCGTTGACTGGAAAGACCTTACCGTGGCTGGCTTCTCGCCGAAAGAGTGGATTCAGGTGCGGCAAGCAGAACAACCGGAGTACAACGCCAAAAACGAATATGAGAAAGAGCTGCTGCCCCGTATCAACGATTTTGTCTCGAAGGCAAATCAGGAGCTTCAGAATGTCAATCTGTTTCTCACCAGCGAGAAGGGCCGGAAGTACACGGTCTTTCTTCGCCCGCAGAATATCGCGCGCAAGGGCAATAACAGCATTGTGTGCTCTTTTGTGGAGACGGCCACAGGCAGAGTCATGACCGAGTTTGTGGTCAACGGCAAGGGCGGCACTTTCGGTTCGATGTCTAATCTCTGGGGCGACGGCATGAAGAGTGCAGGGAAAAAGTTCGGCAAATACGTCTGTAAGAAATTAGGTTATGCCCCTACTGTCAAGGACCGTATTGATGACGTCATTTCTAAAACCGGTCTTGATTAGAACCGCCCTGCAGTTTCCCAACTATGCATTTGTCTGATTCACTGAAGGAAAGATATACTTCAGAGCACTTGTCTGCACGCGAGGCGCAGCGCCTGGCCGAGTTCATAGCGTGGGCCCCCGCTGTCTTCCAGGCTACGCGGCTGATGCTGAAGTTCGGCATCCTGAGCCTGCTCCGTGACAGTGACAAGGGTCTGACGCGGCAGGAAATCGTCGCGCGGACCGGTCGGTCAGACTATGCCGTGAACTGCCTCCTGGAGGCATCGCTGAGCATCGGCACCGTGTTAGTAGACCCTGAGACCGACCGTTTCAGTCTCTCAAAGACGGGATGGTTTCTGCTGACTGATCCGGCGGTAAAGGTGAACATCGACTTTAATCAGGATGTCAACTATGAGGGCTGGTTCCATTTAGAGGAGTCGCTTGAGGAAGGCAAGCCTGCGGGGTTGCGTCATTTCGGGCCTTGGCCGACGATCTATGAGGGATTGTCGAGTCTGCCGGCCGGGGTGCGGCAGAGCTGGTTTGGCTTTGACCACTTCTACAGTGAGTCGTCGTTTCCCGATGCCCTACGCATTGTCTTCGATGAGCACCATGTCCGCACGCTTTACGATGTGGGTGGCAACACTGGCAAGTGGGCACTCCGTTGTGTCGGCTATAGCGACGAGGCACAGGTGACGGTGCTCGACCTGCCCCAGCAGATCGCCATGATGCGGGCAAACATCAAAGGCAAGGAGGGCGAGGACCGCATCCACGGCTTCGACATCAACCTTCTTGACGAGACCCAGGCATTCCCGTTGATGGCCGATGGTCCCGATGCCATCTGGATGAGTCAGTTTCTCGACTGCTTCAGCATGGAGCAGATTGTCAGCATCCTCAGGCGTGCCAAGGCAGCGATGGGAGAGCACACCCGCATCTATATCATGGAGACGCTGTGGGATCGCCAGCGCTTCGAGCCTGCCACGATGTGCCTCACACTGACTTCTCTCTATTTCTCGGCGCTGGCCAACGGCAATTCAAAGATGTACAACACAGAGGATATGGGGCAGTGCATCCATGATGCCGGACTGGAAGTGGAGCAGATCCACGACCACTTGGGGCAGGGGCACTCCATTCTCGTGGTGAAGAAACAAGACAATAACCAATAGAAGGGCAGCTATTTCGGATATGGCAGACAGAGAATGGCCCGGCTCTACGTTCGGCACAGGATTCATGCACAGATGGCTCATCACAATTCTTCGGCATTCTGATGTACGCGTCTGGTATGCCTTTGCTGCCGTGTTCATCATCCCTTTCTGTCTCGTCTTTTCGCAGGGTTCACGTCATGCCTACCGCTATTTCCGCCGCCGGCAGGGCTGTGGACGCTGCCGCAGCGTAATGATGGTATATGTCAATCAGGTGCTATTCTCGCAGGTGGTCATCGACCGCTTTGCGATGTATGCCGGCAAACGCATGCGGCTGAAGGTGGAAAACTATGGTCTCTTCCGAAAATTGGCGGCTGGAGAGCAGGGCTTCGTGATGCTTAGCGCCCATGTGGGCTGCTATGAGATGGCCGGATACGAGTTGGTCTCCGATCAGAAACCGTTCAACGCGCTGGTCTTTGCCGGCGAGAAGGAGTCGGTGATGCAGGGCCGTTCGCGGCTTTTCACAGCCAACCACATTCGCATGATCCCCGTCATGCCGGACATGAGTCATCTGTTTGCCATCGACCGCGCGCTGTCGGCCGGTGAGATCGTAAGCATTCCCGCCGACCGCATGTGGGGCTCTCGCAAGGCGGTGACGGTGCGCCTCCTGGGTGCCGACGCCGATCTGCCGGCCGGTCCTTTCAGCGTGGCGGCGATGCGCGGGCTTGATGTCATTGCTGTCAATGTGATGAAGACCGGCCTCACGGCTTACACCGCCTACGTCACAGCGCTTGCCTACGACAAGAAAGCCCCGCGAAAGCAGCAAGTCAGGCAGCTGGCCGACGCCTATGCCGCCGAGCTGGAGCGGACGCTGCACCAATATCCAGCCCAGTGGTACAATTATTTTGACTTTTGGAAAGCGACGTGTTAGATATGGTTTCCGTCTTATCATACAGCATCATCTCACCTTTGGGCGACACTGCCGCAACCAACTACGCGGCGGTGTCGCAGGGAAGAAGTGGTGTCAAAGCATGGCAGGAGCACTGGGAAATTCCCGGAACTTTCATGGCCTCACTGTTTGACGAAGGTCTCTTAGCCCATGTGCGGAAAGACGGACTGACACGTTTAGAGTCGCTGGCACTGGCTTCCATTCATGACGCGATGTCGGGCATGGACCTCTCCCCGAAGCGTGAACGGACAGTGCTCGTGCTGAGTACGACCAAAGGCAACATAGAGCTTCTTGGCACGGATACAGTCTCGGAGCGCGTGCTCCCCATCAGCAGTGCCGTGATGATAGCCAAGGCTTTGGGGCTGACAACGACTCCTATCGTCGTTGACAACGCCTGCGTCTCGGGTCTGTCAGCGCTCATCCTTGCGCAGAGACTGATAGAGACCGATGCCTGCGACTGCGCCATTGTCTGCGGTGTGGAGTGCCAGAGCAAGTTCATCATTTCCGGATTCCAGTCGCTCAAAGCCATGTCTTCGGGGCCTTGTCGACCCTTCGACATCGACCGCATGGGGCTCAATCTTGGCGAAGCCGTAGCTACGATGGTCCTCGGACGTACGGCAGGGTGCGGGTGGTCTCTTAGTAAGGGCGCTCAGCGAAACGACGCTTACCACCTCGGCTCGCCCTCTAAGGAAGGCCTGGGAGCTGCTATGGCCTTGCGTGAGGTCACCGATGGCGTGCCGTTGTCGGACATTGGTTTCATCAATGCTCACGGCACGGCGACGCTGTTCAACGATCAGATGGAGTCGGTAGCTATTGAATGGGCCGGCTTGTCAGCTGTTCCGGTCAATGGTCTGAAGGGTTGCTATGGTCACACCATGGGTGCCTGTGGCCTCGTGGAGACCATCATTTCAATGCAAGCCCTCGACCATGGCGTGGTGCTTCCTACGAAAGGATTTGCGGAGAGAGGTGTGTCGGGGAAGATAAAGGTGAGCAGTGAAGGAGTGAAAGAAATTAAAGGCCAGAGCTTTGTCAAGATGCTTTCAGGCTTTGGCGGTTGCAATGTAGCTGTACTGATGACGAAAAACCGTGGCAACGCCGAGGCCATTCTGTCCTTGCCCAGTCTGAGAAAGACGCTTCATGTGCAGCTTTCGTCTGCCCGTGTGATGGTGAATGGCAAGAAGCTCAAGACGTGTTCCTCAGGCCGGCAGCTGCTCACGGAGCTTTATAAAACGTATGTGGGCGACTACTCCCGTTTCTACAAGATGGACATGCTGAGCCGATTGGGCTTTGTCGCCACTGAGCTCTTGCTGCGTGCTGAGGGGAAGAAGTCCTCCGAGAAAGGGCGGAGTGACAGAGCCATTGTCTTCATCGGGCGCAGCGGATCAGTCGTTGCCGACAAGGCTTTCTATGATTCTATCAAGGACGCGGACAATTATTTTCCGAGTCCTGAGCGGTTTGTCTACACGTTGCCAAATATCGTGACGGGAGAGGTGGCCATCCGCAACCATTACCATGGTGAGACGGCTTACTACAGCATTCCTGAGAAAGATGATGCGCTGATAGGGCAGATCGTACGCTCAGCCTTCCTGGATACCGCAACCAGAAGCGTGATAGGAGGATGGCTCGAATGTGGAGCGGAAGACGAATTTGAAGCAGACATTTATTTAATTGAACATAATAGCTGATATGGAAGAGCTGATAGAAGAAATAAAGAAAGAGATTATCGAAGCGCTGAACCTTGAGGATATGCATCCGGAGGACATAGATGCCGACGCACCTCTGTTCAGCGAAGGCCTTGGGTTGGACTCGATAGACGCCTTGGAGCTCATCGTCCTCATGGAGAAACGCTATGGCATCCGGCTGGCGAACGCTTCGGAGGGAAAGGCTATTTTCAAGAGTGTACGCACTATGGCCGAATACGTGAGTAAAAACCGGAGAAAGTAGATGGGCAGCCGTATCGTCATTACTGGTGAGGGCATTGTCTGTGCCATCGGCACCGACAAGAACACTGTAGCTGCTGCACTCCGCGCCAACCACGGGGGCATCGGGCAGATGCGCTTCCTGGACTCTGTCCTTCAGGAGTTGCCGGTGGGAGAGGTGAAGCTCTCCAATGGCGATTTAAAGACTCGGCTCGGCATACCGGTGACAGACACTATAAGCCGCACCGCACTCTTAGGTATAGAGGCTGTGAGACAGGCTCTTGATCAGGCCCGCCTGCCGAAAGTGAAAGCTTTACGCACCGTACTGATATCGGGAACTACCGTGGCAGGGATGGACATCACCGAACAACGTTTTGCTTCGATGATAAATGGCAGTGAGGACGACGGGTGTCTCAAGCATCACCAGTGTGGCAGTTGCACCGCTGACATCGCCGGTTACTTCAGCGTTTTCAGCGACTTCACGACCTTCTCTACGGCCTGTTCCTCAGCTGCCAACGCCCTTATTCTTGGTGCAGAGATGCTGAAGGCGGGCGATGCCGATATCGTTGTGGCTGGGGGCACGGAGGCACTTTCCAAGTTTCACCTTAATGGTTTCAATGCGCTGATGATTCTTGATCACCAGGCGTGCAGGCCCTTTGATGCTGACAGAGCTGGGCTTAACTTAGGTGAGGGTGCAGCCTACGTTGTGTTGGAGCGTGAGGAAGCGGCGTTGAGGCGTGGCGCTACAGTGGACGCATGGCTTGCCGGTTATGGCAATGCGTGCGATGCCTATCACCAGACGGCATCGTCGCCCGATGACTTGGGTGCACAGCTTTCCATGCGGAAGGCACTGACAATGGCGCAACTGCGTGCTGAGGATATACAGTGGGTGCATGCCCACGGGACGGGAACACCCAACAACGATGCCAGCGAGACAGTGGCTATCCGCAAGGTCTTTGCCGGTGCAGAACCGTTGGTGTCGAGCACGAAAGGTTTTACCGGACACACGACGAGTGCTTCGGGGGCTGTCTCGACAGTGATCAGCATTCTCGCCATGCAAGGAAATTTTGTGCCTGCCAATAAGGGATTCCACTCGGTTATGGCTAATGGCTTTTTCCCTACAATGGGACTCTCCGGCATTTGCCTTGACCATGTGATGGTCAACTCGTTTGGCTTTGGCGGCAACGACTCCACACTCATTCTCTCAAGTCATTCCTGTGGTGAGGATGTTGTGGCAATGCGCGGAGACGAGGAAATAGAGGTGGCGGCAAGTGTAGTTAGCAAGGGCGTGGCGGCTTTGAACGACATCAAGAAGTTTGTCAAGCCTATGGAGGTCCGACGTATGGGCAAACTGATGAAGAGTACGCTGCTCACGTCACTTCAGGCCCTTGCTGCCGCGGGACTTGACGAACCCGAAGCCATCATCACGGGCACAGAATGGGGATGTCTGGAATACAGCGAGCGGCTGTTGCAACAGTTGACAGACGACGAGGATACGCTGAAACCGACCTATTTCATGCAGAGCACTCATAACACGCTCAGTAGCCTGATTGCCATTCATCTTCGTTGTCACGGCTTCAACAGCACCTTCTCACAAGGCGGAGAGTCGATGGAATGGGCAACCTATCAGGCACGTTTGCTGTTGCGTCTGGGCCGGTGCCGGTCGGTCTTGGTGGGGTGCCACGACGAGAGCACGCCGTTGTTCAACATCCTTCTGCAGCGCATGGGGCAGCCCGCACGGCCCGACGTGTGCTCAGAAGTACAAGTACTGCGATTGAACGAAAGAAGATGATGTGGAGAGTTCTACCCCTTGCGATTGCCCAAAGCGCTTTATTGGCAGGTGGTCAGGTGTTTCTGAAGTATGCCTTGATGAGGATGAAGTCCTTTGAATGGACGTGGGCTTTCTGGGGAAGTATGCTGACCAATTGGCAGTTTGCTGCTTGTGGACTTTGTTTTCTGCTGGCCTCACTGCTGTGGATGTACATGTTGAAGGTGTTTCCGCTGAGCGTGGCCTACCCGTTAGGCTCGTTGAGTTATGTGTTCGGTATGGTGGCCGCCATCTTGTGCTTTCATGAAACGGTGTCGGTTTACAGATGGATGGGAGTGGCATTGATTATGGCGGGATGCTGCCTTATCGTAAAATAAGAGATGGTGATCACAGTTGATAGAAGGATAAAATGAGAAGATATATTTTGATGATAGGGCTGTTGTGGCTGTCGCTGATGGCCGTTCTCGCCCAGAATTATACGGAGCCGGAGGTGCGTCAGCGTATCAACACCGCAGCTGCGCAAATGAAGAGCCTACAGGCCGACTTTGTGCAGACCAAGACATTGAAGATGCTCAGGAGTCAGATGGTGTCGCATGGACGAATGGCCTACAGCAGGCCCGACAAACTGAGATGGGAGTATACGTCGCCTTATCGCTATGTGTTTATTCTCAACGGGAATACAGTTTGGATGAAGAACACGCAGGGAAGCAATACGGTTGACGTGGCCCAGAGCAAATTGTTTAAGGAGATCACACGCATCATGATGAGTAGTGTCATGGGGACCTGCGTATCAAACAGCCGCGATTTCTCTGTGTCTCTGCAAGGTGAAGGCGACAGTTGGAAAGCCATTCTGATGCCCAAAAAGAACCCGATGAAGCAGATGTTCAAAACCATTGTCATCTATTTTGATATGCGGAAATCACTTGTCAGCGGTGTGAAGATGATTGACAAGAATGGTGACGCTACCTCTATAGTCCTGAAAAACCAGGAAGTAAACACACCTGTCCATGCAAAGAACTTTAGCTTACATTAGTCTGCTGCTCTGTCTTTTTCTGTCGCAAGGCGCCGACGCCCAACATTCCTTTCCGACTCATGACGGCGACAGGCAGCTCTACAATGCGTTCATTGAGACACCGAAGGGACAGCTCACGGGGCTCTGCATGCTCTTGCAGGACGAGGACTCTATCAAGGGAGCCATCGTCAACGAGTTTGGTGTGTCGGCGCTCGATTTCGTTTACAGCATCAAAGATGATCAGTTGAGGCTGCACGATGTCATGGCTATGATGGACAAATGGTATATCAGAAAGGTGTTGGAGGCTGACTTGAAGCACGTACTGCATGCTCTGAAACAAGGACAAACCCAATGGATGGACGAGAGGTACAAGATTAAATATACATTTACTCCAATAGACAACTCTCAGGACCAAGACAATGACAGTACAGAACTTCCCGACTGATCAAGAAGCGGTCAGACAGGCTTTGCACGACAGAGCCATTTGCATCATCATCCCTACATATAATAATGTGGGGACGATTGACTGTGTGGTCAGAAAGGCACTGGACTATTGTGGCGATGTCTATGTGGTGGACGATGGCAGCGATGACGGTACAAGCGAGGCTCTTGCAGCTATAGATGGTATTCGGCTGGTCGCCTATCGGCGCAACCGCGGCAAGGGTTACGCCTTGAAACAAGGCTTCCGTCAGGCGCTCAGCGATGGCTTTGCCTATGCCATTACGATGGATGCCGATGGCCAGCACTTAGCGAAGGATATCCCTGCATTCTTAGAAGCCAACAAAAAATGGCCGGGGACGCTTATCTTGGGAAGAAGAAACCTCAGCGGTGCAGACCGTCCGCAGGGTAGCTCTTTTGCCAATAAGTTCTCCAATTTCTGGTTCTTCGTCGAGACACTGCATGCTTTACCCGACACGCAGACAGGCTTTCGTCTTTACCCTTTGAAGAAGCTTTATGGTTATCGGATGCTGACTTCGCGCTACGAGGCCGAGCTGGAACTCCTCGTTTTCGCATCGTGGCATGGCATAAAGATACACGCCATCCCCATCGATGTCTATTATCCGTCCAGGGAAGAACGTGTCAGTCATTTCCGCCCTGTGGTGGATTTCCTTCGCATCACCATCCTCAACACAGTGCTTTGCTGTCTGGCTGTTGTCTATGGCTTGCCACTTTGGGTGTTCAGAAAGGTGGCGACGCTTTTCCGTACAGTGTTGTCGGCCACGTTTTTCTCCATCATGATGTTTGTCTTCATCACTCCGTGGGTGTGGCTCTACGTGAAATGCGGTGGAATGACTGAGAAGAAAAAGTGGCATCTGCACATGCTCATCTATCGGGTGGCGCGGTTGATCACACTTCACATAGGGGTGCCTGGGGCCCGTCTTTCTTATCAAATCGATAAGAATGTAGACTTCAATCGTCCTTCCATTCTGATTTGTAACCATCAGTCACACTTCGATTTGATCTACCTTCTCTCCCTTACTCCGAAGGTCATCTTCTTAACTAACAACTGGGTTTGGCACAATCCGTTCTATGGCTTTCTGATTAGGCATGCCGAATATTACCCTGTTACGGAGGGCATAGAAGAGCTTCTGCCAAGGTTCCGCTCATTGGTGGAGAGAGGCTATAACATTGCTATCTTCCCTGAAGGGACCCGTTCGCGGGATGGGAAGATAGGAGTATTCCATAAAGGTGCGTTCTTTGTAGCGGAACAATTAGGCATTGACATTGTCCCAATGTTTCTTTATGGTACTGGCAGAGTGTTGAAAAAGAAAACATATCACATGGAGAAGAGTCCCGTCTATGTTGAAGTGAACCGACCTTACACGCAGGAAGAATTGAAGAAAATAGGGGATGTGCGGCTGCAGACCAAGCGTTTCCGGAAGTTGTATATCCGGCATTTTAGGGAGATTTCTGACCGCATGGAGCAGGACGTCTGATTAAATGGATAACACATGACTGTAGATAAGAAGATAGTAACCATCATTTTCATCCTGCTTACCTCTATGTCCTGGTGTAGAGCGCAAGTCAATATATGGGAGAATACCAACGTGCGACATCGCGTAGAGCTCACTCCTTATCTGGTGAAGAAGCCTTCTTCGCCAGCCGTTATCATTTGTCCCGGAGGCAGTTATTTCTGGCACGATATGGAGAATGAGGGCAGTAAGACAGCGCGTTGGCTCAACGGGCAGGGCATCTCGGCGTTTGTCTTGCGTTACCGGACGGCTTATGTGCCGGCCTTCGTCACTCATTTCCGACTCCTGTTCAGAGGCAATCGCCATCCCGACGCGCTCAACGACTTGCGGCAATCAATGAGGTATGTTCGTTCCCATGCTTCACAATTTCGGATTGACAGTACCAAAATCGGTGTCATGGGCTTCTCGGCAGGGGGACACTTGGCGATGTGTTCAGTGGAGTTGTTACCAAGGAAAGAGTGGCCAGCTTTCGTCGTACCGGTCTATCCTGTGGTGAGTTTTGTAGATCCTTGCGTCCACAAACGGTCGCGTCGGGGGTTGCTTGGAGACAGCAGGACATGTAACAAGACTCTTTGCGAGGCTCTCTCCATGGAGCGGCATGTGCCTCAGGGCTGTCCTCCTGTGTTCTTGATCAATTGCAAGGACGACCCTATTGTTCATCCTCACAATGCGGAATTGCTGGATTCAGCGCTCACCACGAAAGGCGTGCCGCACGTCTATATCCAGTATCCCACCGGCGGTCATGGCTTCGGGGCGTCTGAAGAGAAGGGCTCAGTGGAGTCGAGGCAATGGAAGAATGCGTTGATAGGTTGGCTGAAAACAATAAAAATCTTATAAGATGATGAACCATACAGAGTTTGATGATATACGTCCATACACTGACTCGGAGATACCGGCGGCGATGGATCGAATCGCGGGCAATGCTTCTTTTCCCTTTCTTGCCTTGTATGTCTATCCGGAGAGCGATCTGGAGGAGGTGCGTCAGAAGATCAGGTCTTATCATGATATTAAGAGCTTCCAGACAGAGACGATGCGCGTGATGAACGAGCAGGTCATCCGTCATTCCATCAGCGACTTATCCTGCGAGGGCATAGGGCGCGTCTCTAAGGATGAGAGCTATCTCTATGTCTCCAATCATCGCGACATCATGCTGGACGCGAGCCTGTTCCAGTATTACCTTTTCAAGAACGGTTTCGACACCACGGAGATCACTTTTGGCGCTAACCTGATGCAAAACCCGCTGATGGTAGACATCGGTAAAAGTAACAAGATGTTTCGGGTGGAGCGTCCAGGCGGCAGTTTTCGGGAGTTTTACAACAAGTCGGTGCATTTGTCGCGCTATATCCGCTACGTTATCTGTGAGAAACATCAGTCTGTCTGGATTGCACAGCGCAATGGACGTACAAAGGACGGGATGGACAGGACCGACCAGGGCATCGTTAAAATGTTTTGCATGAGTGAGCAAGACGACAAGTTCCGTGCTATTTCCGATCTCCATATCACTCCCGTGGCTGTATCTTACGAGTGGGAGCCCTGTGATATTCTGAAGACTTTGGAACTCTACGAGTCCCAGTTTGCCAAGTACACCAAGAAGCCAGGGGAAGACCTTAACAGCATTCTCACTGGGATGTTTCAGCGGAAGGGACGTGTTCATTTTGAGATTTGCGAGCCGTTGACAGAGGTGGAACTGCGTGCTTGTGAAGAAATGACGAATAATGAGTATCACAAAGCCGTGGCCCACCTGATTGACCGGCGTATCGTGGAGGCCTATCGCCTTTATCCCAACAACTATATTGCTTATGATCTGCGATACGGCACCCAGCGGTTCAACAACAAGTACAAGGAGACTGAAAAGGTGGAATTTATGCGCCATTTCGACCAGTTGAACCGATATGACACTTGTGACATTGACCGATTGAAAGATATTTTCCTTGGCATTTATGCCAATCCGATCATCAACAAAGGCAGTATGCGATGACGAGACTCGTTTTGAGGATATTCGATTATTTCAGCATGCACAGAGGCAGGATGCTTCTTGTGCTGTTGCTGACAGTGCCTTTGTTGTGCATGCTGGTCTCCCGGATACATTTCAAAGAGGATATTTCCGATTTCCTTCCTCTTGGCAGCCGTAATCAGGAAGCCATGGCAATCTATCGTCAACTGTCCGGTGCCGACCGCATTCTTGTGCTTGTGGGTGGAAAAGACGATGCGAAGGCTGACCCTGACAGTATCGTTCAGGCCGTTGATGATTTCGTAGAAGCGGTACGGAAACACACAAACTTGAAAGCCGATGCCATTAGCTCACAGGTGGATATGGATCGTATGGCTCGGGCTGCCTCGTTTGTTTATGACAATGTTCCCTATTTTCTGACTCACGACGACTATGCCAGCATGGAGCGGAAACTAAGGAGTCGCCACTTCATCAAAGACCAATTGGCACTCGACAAGCAACTGTTGCTCTTACCTTCAGGCAGCTTTCTCTCTGACAATATGGGTAGGGATCCGCTGCATCTCTTCACGCCTGTGGTGCGGAAATTATCGTCACAGACCAGTCAATTGGGCTATGAGCTCTACGATGACCATATCTTCATGCCCGATATGAAGCGTGCGCTTGTCATGATAACATCACCCTACGGCTCCAGTGAGACGGAGCACAACTATGCATTGGTTGGCCAATTAGAGAAAATCGTGGCGCAGACCGAGCACGATCATGCCGCCATCTCCGTCCGTCTCACCGGTGGGCCAGTTATTGCTGTAGGCAATGCACAGCGCATCAAGGCCGACAGCACGGTTTCGGTCACCATTGCGGTCGTGCTGATCTTGTTGATTCTCGTTGTTTCATTCCGCAATGCGTGGAATATTGCACTCATCGCCGTGTCCATAGTATGGGGTTGGCTCTTCGCCTTGGCGGGGCTGTCGGCCATCAACAGCAATATGTCGGTCATTGTGGTAGGTATCTCGTCGGTGATCCTCGGCATCGCCATCAACTATCCTCTTCATCTCATCGCCCATCTCTCCCATACGTCGGACGTACGCAAAGCACTCAGGGAAATACTGATGCCGCTGCTTATTGGCAATATCACGACGATAGGTGCTTTCCTCGCTTTGGTACCCTTGAAATCGGTAGCCTTACGTGATTTAGGTCTCTTTGCCTCGTTTTTGCTCATGGGTACCATCCTTTTCGTGCTTGTTTTTCTGCCGCATATCGTGCGCCATACGCAGCCGCAGCAGCGTGTTTTCCTCGGCAAAATGGGTGCTTGGCGGCCTGATAGGTATCCCAAACTCATTGTTGCCATAGCTGTGCTGACAGTTATCTTTGCGGTTTTCAGTTTCAGAGTGGGATTCGATGCGAATCTCTCGCACATGAATTACATGTCTGCCGAACAGCGTCATGACCTGGATTATCTGGCGCGGCAACGGAAGAATGCGACAAAGGACAAGGAGATCTACATTGTTTCGAGTGGTAAAACACTCGATGCCGCGCTGTCAGCCGACGATGCCATCCAAGGACAGCTCGCCCGATTGTGCAAGGCGGGAGCCTCTGTTTCAGGTGTCGGGCAATTTCTTTGTTCCCGGCGCGAGCAGCGCGAACGGTTGAAAGCCTGGCAGAGTTTTATTGGTAAATATGGAAAGCAGATAGCGGCCGCTTTATCAGTTGAGGCTTCACGGCAAGGCTTTACGGCAGAATCCTTCTCCAAATTCAAGGCTATTCTTTCGCGAGATTATCCGTTGCGGGCACCATCCTACTTCAAAACATGGCAGGAAGCGGTGTTGCCCAATGGCATTGTTTATGACAAGACCATGGCAACTTACAACATTGTCAGTGTCGTTTCATTGCCTAAGACAGGCACTTCCAATGTATTAGCCCGGATTGGTCGACACATTGATGATGCCTCGCATTATCATTTCGAGATAGGTCAGCTTAACAGTGTCATTGCCAACAGCCTCTCCGATAATTTCAATTACATCGGATACGCATGCGGTCTCATAGTCTTCTTCTTTCTTTGGTTCTCTTTCGGCAACATCGAGTTGGCTGCCTTGTCGTTCCTTCCCATGGCTGTGAGTTGGGTGTGGATATTGGGAATCATGGGCCTGACGGGCACGGAGTTCAACATTGTGAACATCATTCTTGCCACGTTTATTTTTGGACAGGGTGACGACTACACCATTTTCATGACTGAGGGCTGTCAGTATGAATACGCCTACGGCCGGAAGATGCTGGCTTCCTATAAGCATAGCATTTTCCTCTCCGCACTCATCATGTTCATCGGTATGGGTGCGCTGATCATCGCGCGCCATCCCGCTCTCCATTCTTTAGCGGTGGTGACGGTCATCGGAATGTTCTCTGTGGTGTTGATGGCATGGATTCTTCCGCCCTTCATTTTTCGTTGGTTGGTCAGTAAGAGGGGTGTATTGCGAAACCGTCCGCTCACGCTGAAGTCGCTCATCTTTCCGAAACGTTATCCCCAGGTGTGCAGTCCAGGTGAGGCGATGGAGTATTATATCTCCTACGTCAAGGACGCTTATTATTATTGTGGCAGTGATGTCGTGAGAACTGTCAGGCAGTCATTGCGCCACTATTCTGCTCTTGTCCATGCTGATACTGTCGGACAGCTGAGCGTTGACGCAGGCTCTTATGGAGCCGTGGCGTTGGCAGCGGCCTTGATGTACCCCAATAAGACCATTATGGCGGAGGTTGACAACGAGGATGACGCAGCCGTATGCAGGCAGATAGCATGCAGAATCGCAAAAAACATTAAAGTAGAGAAACAACCCCAATCATGAAAGAAGAGATAAAGAAAATGTTGGAGGACATACTCCCTCTCGTGGACTTTGATTCCGACTTTTTGTTTTCAGAACTCGACTCCTTAGGCATTACCGCAATCCTGATGACGCTGTCGAAGACTTACGGTGTGGACTTGGAGCCGACGGATGTCACTCCGAGGAACTTCCGTAACCTTGACAGTCTTGTTGCCTTGGTCAAGTCCAAGCAGTCTGTCAATGGTAAATAACCGCGCTTATGTCGTTGTCTAAGACTCTTGAGGAAGCCATCCGCGAACATGCTTCAGTCTTGCCCGGCAAGACCGCCATTGTCTG
>ERZ772881.1283-NODE-1283-length-22975-cov-17.785646_pt1 | contig 22975 bp, 18 predicted proteins | sample MGYA00580581_ERZ772881 | MGnify/ENA primary metagenome ERZ772881 (study PRJEB29015, sample SAMEA2737668) | human gut metagenome | biome: human gut; feature: human-associated habitat; material: faeces | place: China | collected 2012 ...
AGCCGGGTTTTTCTTATAAGGAGACCATTTCGTCCGGCACGCTTGCTGCGGCGCATGGCGGATACAGCCGCGTGTGCGCCATGCCCAATCTGGATCCGGCGCCGGACAGCCTGCAGACGCTTGCCCCCCAGCTGGAGCGCATCCGCACGGATGCGGTCATCGACGTGACGCCCTACGGCGCGATCACCGCGCACCGCGGCGGCAGGGAGCTTGCGGACATGGAGCAGCTCGCGCCCTATGTCGCCGGCTTTTCCGACGACGGCAGCGGCGTGCAGGATGCGGACGTGATGCGCGCCGCGATGCGCAAGGCGGCAAGTCTCGGCAAGCTCATCGCCGCGCACTGCGAGGACAACACCCTCCTGCACGGCGGCTATATCCACGACGGCGCGTATGCCCGCGCCCACGGGCACAAGGGCATCAGCAGCGAGAGTGAGTGGCGGCAGCTGGAGCGCGATCTCGAGCTGGTGCGCGAGACGGGCTGTGCCTATCATATGTGCCACGTGTCCACCAAGGAGAGCGTGGCGCTCATCCGCCGGGCAAAGGCGCAGGGGCTGGACGTCACCTGCGAGACCGCACCGCACTACCTCGTGCTGACCGAGGACGACCTGCGCGAGGACGGCAGCTTCAAGATGAACCCGCCCCTGCGCACGCAGGCAGACCGGGACGCGCTGCTCGAGGGCATCCTCGACGGCACGGTGGACATGATCGCGACCGACCACGCGCCGCACAGCGCGCAGGAAAAGGCCAGGGGCCTCGCCGGGAGCGCCATGGGCATTGTCGGTCTCGAGACGGCGTTCCCCATTCTCTACACACACCTTGTGCGCACCGGCGTGCTGACGCTCGACAAGCTCGTGGAACTCATGGCGGTCAACCCCAGAAAGCGCTTCGGCTTCCCGCTGTGCGCGGACGATTATGCCGTCTGGGACCTGAACACGGAGTACCGCATCGACCCGGCGCAGTTTTGCTCCATGGGAAAAAGCACGCCCTTCGCCGGACAGACGGTCTACGGGCGGTGCGTGCGCAACGTTTGCGGCGGCGCTGTCGTCTGGCAGGACGCGCAGGACTGAGCGCCCTTCATTTACATATTAAATATATGACATACAGGACTTTTTACGTACTGAGGAGGAAATCACATGCCCAAGAGAACGGATCTGAAGAAAATTATGATCATCGGCTCCGGCCCGATCGTCATCGGTCAGGCCGCTGAGTTTGACTATGCCGGCACGCAGGCGTGCCTGTCGCTCAAGGAGGAGGGGTACGAGGTCATCCTCGTCAACTCCAACCCCGCCACGATCATGACGGATACCTCCGTCGCGGACAAGGTGTACATGGAGCCGCTGACGCTGGAGTATGTGGCGCGTATCCTGCGCAAGGAGCGTCCGGATGCGATCGTCCCGGGCATCGGCGGCCAGACCGGTCTGAATCTGGCGATGCAGCTCGAGCAGAAGGGCGTGCTCAAGGAGTGTCAGGTCGAGCTTCTCGGCACGGACAGCGACAGCATCCGCCGCGCCGAGGATCGCGAGCAGTTCAAGGAGCTCTGCCAGAGCATCGGCGAGCCGGTCATCCCGTCGCAGATCACCTACAACCTCGAGGAGGCCAAGGCCGCGGCCGCGGCCATCGGCTATCCGGTCGTGCTGCGCCCGGCGTTCACGCTCGGCGGCACGGGCGGCGGCTTTGCCGACGACGAGGCGCAGCTCGTCGAGCTGGGTATGCAGGCGTTCAAGCTCTCGCCCATCCATCAGGTGCTGATCGAAAAAAGCGTCAAGGGCTATAAGGAGATCGAGTTTGAGGTCATGCGCGATGCGTCCGACCGCGCCATCACCATCTGCGGCATGGAGAACATCGACCCCGTGGGCGTGCACACCGGCGACTCCGCCGTTGTCGCGCCGATCATGACGCTCAGCGACCATGACATGAAGATGCTCAACGACAGCGCGATCAAGATCATCCGCGCGCTGAAGATCCAGGGCGGCTGCAACGTGCAGTTCGCGCTCAACCCCAAGACCTCGGAGTACTTCCTCATCGAGATCAACCCCCGCGTCTCCCGCTCGTCGGCGCTGGCGAGCAAGGCCAGCGGCTATCCCATCGCGCGCGTCACGGCCAAGGTCGCCGTCGGCATGAACCTTGACGAGATCGCCGTCGCCAACACGACGGCCGCGTTCGAGCCGTCGCTGGACTACGTGGTCGCAAAGCTGCCGCGTTTCCCGTTTGACAAGTTCTCGACCGCCGCCAACACGCTCGGTACGCAGATGAAGGCCACGGGCGAGGTCATGGGCATCGGCAGCACGCTCGAGGAGTGCCTGCTCAAGTCCGTCCGCTCACTGGAGATCGGCGCGCAGCACCTCTGGCTGCCGAAGTTCCAGAACATGACCAAGGCGGAGCTGACCGAGTACCTGCGCCAGTTCCGTGACGACGGTCTCTTTGCCGTCGCGCAGCTGCTGCGTCTGGGCGCGAGTGTGGACGAGGTCGCTGCGCTGACGATGATCACGCCGTTCTTCCTCGAGACCATCCGCACCATCGTGAACATGGAGCAGACGCTCTGCACGCACAAGGGCGACGGAGAGACGCTCAAGCAGGCCAAGCAGATGGGCTTCTGTGACCCCTACATCGCGCGGCTCTGGGGCGTGCGCGAGGAGGATGTGTATGCTCAGCGCGTGCAGCTGGGGCTCTACCCCGCCTACAAGATGGTGGACACCAGCCACACCGGCGCTTACATCCCCTATTTCTACTCCACCTACGCCCCCGGCGCAAAGAGCGAGGCGCGCCGCTCGGACAAGAAGAAGGTCGTCGTGCTCGGCGCAGGCCCGATCCGCATCGGTCAGGGCGTGGAGTTTGACTACTCCACCGTCCACGCGGTGCAGACCATCCGGCGCGCGGGCTACGAGGCCATCATCATCAACAACAACCCCGAGACGGTCTCCACCGACTACACGACCGCCGATAAGCTGTATTTCGAGCCCCTCACGCCCGAGGATGTCATGAACATCCTGCACGAGGAGCAGGCCAATCAGGTGATCGCCAGTCTCGGCGGCCAGACGGCCATCAATCTGGCGCAGCCGCTCATGACGCGCGGCGTGCAGATCATCGGCACGGACTGCGCCGCGATCGAGCGCGCGGAAAACCGCGACTGCTTTGAAAAGCTGCTGCTCGAGCTGAACATCCCGCAGCCGATGGGCGCGGCGGTGACGAATCTGGACGACGGCCTCAAGGCTGCGCACGCGGTGGGCTATCCGGTGCTGGTGCGCCCGTCGTTCGTGCTGGGCGGCCGTGCCATGGAGATCGTGGCCGACGACGAGATGCTGCGCCACTATCTGCAGAATGCCGTGCGCACCGGCGAGGGCAAGCCCGTGCTGGTCGATAAGTACATCTCCGGCCGCGAGGTCGAGGTCGACGCCATCTGCGACGGCAGAGACGTGTTCGTGCCCGGCATCATGGAGCTGGTCGAGCGCACCGGTGTCCACTCCGGCGACTCCATCAGCGTCTACCCGCCGTTTTCCATCTCCGACAAGGTCAAGGGCACGATCCTGACCTATGCCAAGAAGCTCGGTCTTGGCATCGGCATCGTCGGACTGTATAACATCCAGTTCATCGTCGATAAGAGCGACCATGTCTACATCATCGAGGTCAACCCCCGCTCGTCGCGCACGGTGCCGTTTTTGTCGAAGGCTACGGGCTATCAGCTCGCGGACATCGCCACGAACGTCATCCTCGGCACGAGCCTCAAGGAGCAGGGCATCTTCGACCTGTATCCGCCGGAAAAAGAGCGCTGCTATGTCAAGGCGCCGGTGTTCTCCTTCGCCAAGCTCCACGGGCTGGACGCCTACCTCTCCCCGGAGATGAAGTCCACGGGCGAGGCCATCGGCTACGACAAGAAGCTCTCGCGCGCCATGTACAAGGCGCTGCAGGCCTCCGGCATGAACGTGCAGAACTACGGCACCGTGTTCGTGACGCTGGCCGATGAGGACAAGCCCGAGGGCCTGCCGCTCGTGCGCCGGTTCTATGAGATGGGCTTTAACATCGAGGCGACCGCCGGCACGGCTGCCTACCTCAAGTCCTTCGGCATCCGCACGCGCGTGCGCGGCAAGATCAGCGACGGCAGCCACGAGATCCTCGATTCCATCCGCAGCGGCTACGTCAGCTACATCATCAACACCCGCTCCATCCATTCGAGCGTCCACGCGCAGGACGGCGCCGCGATCCGGCGCTGCGCGGTGGAAAACGGCGTGACCGTCTTTACCTCGCTCGATACGGTGCGCGTGCTGCTCGACGTGCTCGAGGAGACGACGCTGGCCGTGTCCACGATCCACGCGGAGTAAGCCGTGCAGCAGAAACGTTTCACCATTGCGGAAAACGCGCCCGTTGCCCGCGGGACGTATCGTCTGCGTCTCACGGGGGACACCGCCGCGATCACCGCGCCGGGGCAGTTTGCGGACATCCGGCTCGCCGGATATTTTCTGCGCCGCCCCGTGTCGGTGTGCAGCTGGAGTGACGGCGCGCTGACGCTGTATTATAAAGTGGCGGGCGCAGGCACGGCACAGCTGAGCACGCTGGCGCCGGGCACGGAGCTGGACCTGCTGGTCGGTCTCGGCAACGGCTTTGACACCGCACCCGCCGGTGCGCGGCCGCTGCTGGTCGGCGGCGGCGTGGGCGCGTCCCCGCTGTACGGTCTGGCGCAGCAGCTCGTGGCCGAGGGGCGCAGCCCGCTGGCCGTGCTCGGCTTTCGCACGGCGGCAGAGGTGCTGCTTGCCGATGCGTTTGAAGCGCTCGGCATCCCCGTCACGGTCGTGACCGAGGACGGCACCATGGGCGCGCGCGGCTTCGTGACCGACGCGCTGCCCGAGGGCGGCACCTATGTGTATGCCTGCGGGCCGATGCCCATGCTGCAGGCGCTGTGCAGCGCGACGCCGCTTGACGGTCAGCTGAGCCTTGAGGCGCGCATGGGCTGCGGCTTCGGCGCGTGCATGGGCTGCACCTGCGAAACGACGCACGGCAGCAAGCGCGTCTGCAAGGACGGGCCCGTGTTCACAAAGGAGGAGATCCTATGGCCGCAACAGCCGTAACGCTCTGCGGGATCGAGCTGGAAAACCCCATCATCCCGGCCAGCGGCACGTTTGGCTACGGGCAGGAGTTTGCGCAGCTGTATGACATCAATATGCTCGGCACGTTCTCCTTCAAGGGGACGACGCGCGCGCCGCGCTTCGGCAACCCCACGCCGCGCATCGCCGAGTATGCCGGCGGAATGCTCAACGCGGTGGGGCTGCAGAACCCTGGCGTGGACGCGGTCATCGCGCACGAGCTGCCGGAGCTGAAAAAGGTGTTTCACAAGCCGGTCATGGCGAATGTGAGCGGCTTCAGCGTGGAAGAATATGCCGAGGTCTGCGCCAGGCTTGACGCGCAGCCGCAGGTCGGCTGGCTGGAGGTCAACATCTCCTGCCCGAACGTCCATGGCGGCGGCGCTGCCTTCGGCGCGGAGCCGTCGGCGGCCGCCGAGGTGACGCGCGCGGTGCGCGCCGTGACGAAAAAGCCGATCATTCTCAAGCTCTCGCCGACGGCGGCAGACATCGCCGCCGTTGCCAGGGCCTGCGAGGACGCGGGTGCGGACGGCGTGAGCCTCATCAACACCCTGCCGGGTATGCGCATCGACCTTGTGCGCCGCCGCCCGCTGCTGGCCAACCGGACCGGCGGCATGTCCGGCCCCGGTATGTTCCCGCTGGCCGTGCGCATGGTCTATCAGGTGTATGAGGCGGTGCACATCCCCATCGTGGGCATGGGCGGCGTGACGAGCGCGCAGGACGTTCTGGAGCTGATGCTCGCGGGCGCGACGGCGGTCGGTGTGGGCGCTGCAAACCTGGTCGAGCCGTATGCCTGCAAGCACATCATTGAAACTCTGCCGGACGCGATGGCGCGCTTCGGCATCGACAATCTCAGGGACATCATAGGAGGAGCACATCATGGGTAAGGACGTTATCATTGCGCTGGATTTTGACAGCCGGGAAAAGACGCTCGCATTTCTCGACCTCTTTCAGGACGAGAAGCCGTTTGTGAAGATCGGCATGGAGCTGTTTTATGCCGAAGGGCCGGACATCGTGCGCCAGATCCACGCGCGCGGCCACAGAATCTTTCTCGACCTCAAACTGCACGACATCCCGAACACGGTGAAAAAGGCGATGGCCGCGCTCTCGGCGCTGGATGTGGATATCATCAACCTCCACGCTGCCGGCACGAAGGCCATGATGAGCGCCGCGCTCGAGGGACTGACCCGGCCGGACGGCACGCGCCCGCTGCTCATCGCCGTGACGCAGCTGACCTCCACGGATCAGGAGCGCATGGACCGGGAGCTGCTCATCCACGCGCCGATCGACGAGGTCGTGCTGCACTATGCGCGCAATGCGCGCGATGCCGGTCTTGACGGCGTGGTCTGCTCCCCGCTGGAGGCGGGCAGCATCCATGCGCGCTGCGGCGCGGACTTTCTGACCGTGACGCCCGGCGTGCGCTTTGCCGACGGGGAGAGCGGCGACCAGAAGCGCGTCACAACGCCGGAGCGCGCCCGGGAGCTCGGCTCGGACTACATCGTCGTCGGCCGCCCGATCACGCAGGCGGACGATCCCGTCGCCGCCTATCGCCGGTGCGTGGCCGCGTTCGTCGGCTGAGCGCCGGATCAGAGACTTTTTCAACAGGAGGAACTGCTATGGATATCAAACACGAAGTTGCGCGCAGCCTGCTCTCGATCGAGGCGGTGTTCCTGCGCCCGCAGGAGCCGTTCACGTGGGCCAGCGGCATCAAGAGCCCCATCTACTGCGACAACCGCCTCATCCTGACCGCGCCCGAGGCGCGTGATCTGGTCGAGCGCGCCATCGCCGAGACGGTCAAGCGCGAGTATCCGCAGGCGCAGGTGCTCATGGGCACGGCCACGGCCGGCATCGCCCACGCTGCCATCGCCGCGCATCTGCTCGGCCTGCCGATGGGCTATGTCCGCTCGAGCAGCAAGGATCACGGCCGCCAGAACCGCATCGAGGGCAAGCTCGTCCCGGGGCAGAAGGTCGTGGTCGTCGAGGATCTGATCTCCACCGGCGGCAGCGTGCTCGACGCGGTGGACGCGCTGCGTGAAGCCGGCGCGGAGGTGCTCGGCGTCGTGAGCATCTTCACCTACGGCATGAAAAGGGGCGTGGAGCGGCTCGCCGCAGCGCAGGTCAGAAACGTGAGCCTCACGGATCTGGACACCGTCGCCCGCACGGGCGCACAGGAGGGCTACATCACCGAGGCCGACGTCGCGCGGCTGCTGGCCTTCCGCGAAAACCCCTCCGACGAGAGCTGGATCCAGGCAGAAAGTCAGGCGTGATATGAAGCATCTGATCGACATTATGCAGCTGACCCCGCAGGAGATCATGGAGCTCATCGACACCGCCTGCGCGATCATGGAGCACCCCGAGCAATATGCCCACAAGTGCGACGGGAAGATCCTCGCCACGCTGTTTTTCGAGCCGTCCACGCGCACGCGCCTGAGCTTCGAGAGCGCGATGCTCTCGCTCGGCGGCAAGGTGCTCAGCGTCGCCTCGGCGGAGAGCTCGTCCGCCTCCAAGGGCGAGACCGTCGCGGACACCGTGCGCGTCGTCAGCTGCTACAGCGACATCATCGCCATGCGCCATCCCAAGGAGGGCGCGCCGCTGGTCGCTTCCATGCACGCGCAGGTCCCAGTCATCAACGCGGGCGACGGCGGACACAACCACCCCACGCAGACGCTGACCGACCTCATGACCATCTACCGCGAAAAGGGTCGGCTGGACGACCTGACGATCGGCCTGTGCGGCGACCTGAAGTTCGGCCGCACGGTGCACTCGCTCGTCGCCGCCATGAGCCGCTGCACGGGCATCCGCTTCGTGCTCATCTCCCCGGAGGAGCTCAAGCTCCCGCGCTACGTGAAGGACGAGTATCTCAAAAAGCCCGGCGTCCCCTACACGCAGTCCACGTCGCTCGAGGCCGTGATGCCGGAGCTGGACGTGCTGTATATGACCCGCGTGCAGCGCGAGCGCTTTTTCAACGAGGAGGACTACCTGCGCCTGCGCGACAGCTATATCCTCACGCCGGATAAGCTCGAGACCGCCAAGCCCGACATGAGCATCCTGCACCCGCTGCCGCGCGTCAACGAGATCGCCGCCGCCGTGGACAACGATCCGCGCGCCTGCTACTTCAGGCAGGCGAAAAACGGCCGCTATATCCGCATGGCGCTCATGCTCAAGCTGCTGGGCATCGACTGACGGGAGGAGAAACGTTATGCTTATTGATTCGATTCAAAACGGGATCGTCATCGACCACATCACGGCCGGCAAGGCCATGGAGCTCTACCAGATCCTCGGTCTGGACAAGCTCGCCTGCACCGTTGCCATCCTCAAAAACGTCACCAGCGGCAAGCTCGGCCGCAAGGACATCATCAAGATCGACGGCGAGATGGAGCTCGACTGGGACCTGATCGGCTACGTCGATCCGAGCATCACGGTCAACATCATCCGCGGCGGCGAGCTGCAGGAAAAGCGCACGCTCAAGCTGCCCGAGCGCATCCGCGGCGTGCTGCGGTGCAAAAACCCGCGCTGCATCACCTCGACCGAGCGCGAGCTGCCGCAGGAGTTCGTGCTCACGGATCGGGAGCGGCGCGTCTACCGCTGCCTGTACTGCGAGACCGAGGCGGGAAAATGATCCCCCCGCAAATCTGAAAAATCAAGCGGCGCGTTCGAAACCGGACGCGCCGCTTGTCAGCTTGATAAAATTACTTTTACGATAGATTTGCCGTCACACTTGACGCAAGCTCCGCCGAGCGGACAAACCACACCACCTTTTTCATGTCAATATTTTTACCCGTTACGCTGACGCTTCCCATACTCTGAAATGGCTCATGCAGTTGATACGTAACTTTCGCAGATGTTCCGCGTACAAGCCGTTTCATCGTCTTGTAAACGTATACGATCTGCTGCATACGGTATGGGTCTAAGACAGAAGTCCTGCTCTCATCTTCTGCAATGGCATTTGCCATCGTGAGCACCAAGGCATCGCGTGCTTGCTCCACCTCGTCATCTGGCAAATATTCAGACTCAAAATCAAATTCCTGACTATTCATAAATCAACCGCCTTTCGTTTTCTTTCGAATGTTTCCGCTCAGCACGACAGTTTTCCGCCCTGAGGAAGCGCTGCCAAAATCCGACCAAAACATTGACACCGTCCTTTCCGAGCGCGCCGGCAGACACCGGCTGCGTTCGTTTTTTGCGCGCAGGCGCATTGCATCCGCTGTATATAACCGCAAAGGTGGTCTGTCGCGCTGCGCCCCACTGTATATAATCGCAAAGGGGGTCTGTGATGGGCATCTGCGCGCGGGTGATATTGGCCGGCGGTTTGATCTGCACAAAAAGAAACGCCAGCAGCCGGAAAAACCGACTGCTGGCGTGATCGTGGCGGATAGGGTGGGATTCGAACCCACGAGCCGCTTGCGCGACTACCTGATTTCGAGTCTTTAATGCAACTGTGACGGGGGTGCCCGTTTTAGTGTCGTTTCTGACACTCCTGTCCCTGCTGAAACCCGCATGAAATCAGGCTTTTTCGCCCCGAAAGCCTTGCAGGACGGACTTTTTTGAAAGTGGGTTCAAATCGGCATTTTTCTCGATTTTGGGGAGAAATGCGGGAAGATAGGAGAGAAAAACCGGGAGACGGCCATACACCGCAGGATAGAGCTTCAAACCGACGAAAATCTATTTTTGAGGTGTTACAAATGGATGTATTCCCCATCAACTGGGACAGTGTTCCCGATGTAATGAACAAGGAGCAATTCTTCCGGATCTGCCACATCAGCAAGTCCACGGCGCTGCACCTGCTCAAGAGCGGCAAGGTGCCCTGCGAGTGCTCCGGTAAAAAGACCCGGTGCTATAAAATCCGAAAAGAGGATGTGAAAGCATATTTGGAGGAACGGGCGATTTTTCCTGAACTCTACTCTGCACCGAAGGGCTGGTACGGTACCCACTATGTGGCGAGGCTCTCCAAGGAGCTGCCGGAGGACACGCTGCGGCAGATGCACGGCTACTATGAAAAGCTGCTGCGCAAATACCCGGATGTGGTCACGGTAAAGGATGTGGTAACTCTGACCGGCTATACCCTGACCACCGTCCACAACTGGTGCAGCCGCGGGTCGCTGAAAGCCTTTCAAAAGGGGCTGAAGTTCTGTATCCCGAAAATTTTTCTCGTGGACTTCTTCTGTTCCCTGACCTTCCGCTCCATCACCCGCAAAAGCCTCTGGCATATCCAGACGCTGAATGAATTCAGCAGGAAGATGAAGAAATAATGTGCGATTCTGAAATTCGCATACTCGCACCTGCCTTTCGGTTTTGGTAGACTGTAACCGAAAGGCAGGTGCATTTTGCATTGTAGACCTGCCGGGGAAATTTTGAATGGGAGGATCACATATGGAATCGCTATTTGAGCAGTTGGGCGGCACTTACACAAGGCAGGGCGACTATTGCCTACCCGATGTTTGCTTACCGCCCGAAGAAGAACGCCCCATCGGCGTTTACGGGCAGCGGCGGCGAGTTTATCTGAAGGAGCACCACCGGGTGCTGTATTATAACCTGCTGACCGCCGGGGTGCTGGATGGGCACCTCGCAGACATCGAGGGGCAGGCGCAGGAACTCTTTCTTCGGCTGGTAGAACAATACGCAGACACCGAGGACGTGACGGAGGCCTTGAAAGCCGATGACCCGATGGCGTGGGTGCGAAAGATGAACGGTATCCGACATCGGGCAAACGAGGCCGTGATGCAGGAAATTGTATATGGGTAACGAGCAAGCGGAGGTCGATGGCCTCCGCTTATTTTGTACGCAGAAAAGAACAATGCTGTTTTAAAACGACATTGTTCCGAACTTCGTTGACATTGTTCTTTTATTCGGGTATAATGTACTTGTGATTTTATGCGTGGAGGTATCCCCTATGGCTGAAATGATCTCGGTAAGAGAGGCGGCAGTGCGCTGGAATATAACGGAGCGGAGAGTTGCGACGCTCTGCAAGAATGGGAGAATCGCCGGTGCGAAAAAGCAGGGCAATCGTTGGCTGATCCCCGCTGATACGCAGAAGCCGGCGGATCAGCGGCTTAAGACGGGCGCTTTCCGCAAGACGGAGCGCGCGCCGAAGCTGCCCCTGCCCATCGGCGTGTCCAACTACTGCCTTGCCTCGTCGGAATACTACTACATCGACAAGACGATGATGATCAAGGACTTTATCGACGAGCGTCCGATGGTGACGCTGTTCACCCGCCCCCGGCGCTTCGGCAAGACGCTGAATATGGATATGCTGCGCACTTACTTTGAAAAGAGCGACAAGGATACCTCCGTCTACTTTCGGGATAAGAAGATCTGGGCCTGCGGCCAGAAGTACCGGGATTATCAGGGCAAGTACCCTGTGATCTTCCTGACCTTCAAGGATGTGAAGTTTGATACTTGGGAGGAGACCTTTGCGGCCATCCGGGATATTTTCGCAAAGGAGACCCGGCGGCATAAGGAGCTGCTGGCCAGCGATAAGTGCGACGAGTACAGCAAAAAGACCTATGAAAAGCTGGCAGACGGCAAAGTCAGCGAGGTAGAGCTGGCTTCTGCACTGCTGGACCTGTCCGCTATGCTGCACAAGCACTATGCCGTTGCGCCCATCATCATCATTGACGAATATGACACCCCCATCCAGCAGGGTTATCAGAAGGACTATTACGACAAGGTCATCCGGTTTATGCGGAACCTGTTTTCCGGCGGGTTCAAGGATAATCAGCATCTGTCCTTCGGCTTCCTCACCGGCATTCTGCGGGTGGCCAAGGAGAGCATCTTCAGCGGGATGAACAACCTGTCCATCAACTCCGTGCTGGACAACAAATACAGCGCCTACTTCGGCTTCACCGCCGACGAGGTGATGGAGATGGCGGAATACTACGGCGCTGCCGATAAGTATGACGAAATTTGCCAGTGGTACGACGGCTACCGCTTCGGCAAGACGGAAATTTTCAACCCGTGGTCGGTGGTCAACTACTTCAGCAACGAGTGCGAGCCGAGGCCCTTCTGGGTCTCCACCGGCAGCAACGATATTATCGGGGAAGTGCTTGCCCAGGCGGACGAGGAGATTTATAACCGTCTGACCTCCCTGGTCAACGGCGAGACCTTCACCACCTTCATCGACACCGGCGTGATTTATCCGCAGATCAAGAGCAATCCCTCCACCATTTACAGCTTCCTGCTGGTGACCGGCTATCTGAAGGCACTGAAAACCACGCCCTCCTTCAGCGGCGATTTTATGTGCGAGGTTTCCCTGCCCAACCGGGAGATTTCTCTGGTGTATAACAAGGAGATTTTGCAGCGGTTGGAGAATCTGATCCCGCCGTCCACGGCGATTTCCGTCCAGGAGGCCATCTTCTCCGGCGATAACGCACGGCTGAAAGCGCAGATACAGACGCTGCTGACCCAGTCAGTCAGCTCCTTCGATACCGCCGGGGAGAACTTCTACCACGGCTTTATGCTGGGCCTGTGCGCCCTGCTGGGCGGCGCTTTCGTGACCTCCAACCGGGAATCCGGCGACGGGCGCTATGATATTCAGCTGAAGCCCACGCAAAAGGGTCTTCCGGGTATCCTGATTGAGCTGAAAGCGGAGAAAAATTGCAGCGACGAGAAGCTGAAAAAACTGTCCGAGACAGCCTTGCAGCAGATCAACGACAAGAAATACGAAACCGAGCTGGCGACCGCCGGGGTCAGGACAATTTATAAATACGGCGTGGCCTTCAGCGGTAAAAAGGTCGAAGTGGCAGTCGGGTGAGGAGAGAGACCAATGGTTAACGAAAAAAGCAGCGCCGTGGGCGTAAATATACAGGAAAAAGCCACGATGATCTGGAATGTGGCGGATGTGCTTCGCGGGCCGTTCAAGCCCCACGAATATGGCCTTGTGATCCTGCCGATGACGGTGGTCAAGCGGTTTCACGACTGCCTGCTGCCCACCCACGATGCGGTGATCGAGCAATATGAAAAGGTTAAAAAGCTGGCGGTTATCGACGGCTTTCTGACCCGTGCTTCCGGCTATCAGTTCTATAACACCAGCCGCTTCACTTTTGAGAGCCTGCTGGCCGACCCGGACAACATCGAAGCAAATTTCCGGGACTATCTGGCCGGGTTCTCCGGCAATGTGCAGGATGTGCTGGCCAAGTTCGATTTTGACAACATCATCCGCCGTATGGTGGAGTGCAACAGCCTGTATCTGGTCATCAAGGAGTTCAACTCCCCCAAGGGCTACCTCGGCCCGGATAAAATCAGCGCCGTGGACTGCGGCTATATCTTTGAGGATCTCGTCAAGCGTTTCTCCGAGTCCTTCGGCGAAGAGGCCGGAGCGCACTTCACCAGCCGGGACATCATCTATCTGATGACCGACCTGCTGCTGTGCGACGCCAAACTGGATGACGGCAATGTGACCGTGTACGACATGACGATGGGCACCTCACAGATGCTTTCCTGTATGGAGGAGCGCATCCACGAGCTGAACAGCGATGTGGAGGTGACCTGCTTCGGGCAGGAGTTCAACCCCTCCACCTTCGCCATTGCAAAGGCGGATATGATGATCCGGGGCGGCGATCCCAATAATATGCGGTTCGGTGATACGCTCTCCGATGATCAGTTTCCGGGCTTCACCTTCCGGTACTGCATTTCCAATCCGCCCTTCGGCATCGACTGGAAGCGGGAAAAGAAGGCCGTGGAGGACGAAGCTGCTAAGGGTGAGCTGGGGCGCTTTGCGCCCGGTCTGCCGAAAATCAGCGACGGACAGCAGCTTTTTGTGCTCAACGGCCTGTCCAAGCTGGCGCCGGGCGGCAAAATGGCGATCATTCAGAACGGCTCGCCTCTGTTTGCCGGCGATGCCGGGAGCGGCCCCAGCAACATCCGCCAGTATATCTTGGAAAACGATTGGCTGGACGCCATTGTCCAGCTTTCCACCGACCAATTTATGAACACCGGCATTTCCACCTATATCTGGGTGCTGTGCAAGGACAAGCCTGCCTACCGCTGCGGCAAGGTGCAGCTCATTGACGCGTCCCACTGCTATGAACAGCGCCGCAAAGCCATCGGCACCAAGCGCAACGACATCAGCGACCATTGCCGGGAGCTGATCGTGCAGGCCTACGGCGAATACCGGAACAACGCCGTGTATGGGGACAAACCCGGCGTGTACTGTGAGAGCAAGATTTTCGGCAGTGAGGAGTTCGGCTACAACAAAATCGTAGTGGAGCGTCCGCAGCGGGACGAAAACGGCGAGATCGTGATGAAGCGGGGCAAGCCGGTGGCGGACACTGCCCTGCGGGATACCGAAAATGTGCCGCTGGTGCAGGACATTGACGCCTATTTTGCACGGGAGGTCCTGCCCTACGCCCCGGATGCGTGGATCGACAAGAGCAAGACCAAGGTGGGCTATGAGATACCGATGACCCGCTATTTCTACGAGTATCAGCCGCCGGAGCCGGTGGACGACATTGTGGAGCGGATTCAAAAACTGGAGCGTGAGATTGCCGACAGCCTGAACACACTGTTTCACAAGGAGGGCTGACGGCAGATGCGTGAAATGAAAGACAGCGGTATTGAGTGGATCGGGGCTATACCGCAGGATTGGAAAACCGATAGATTACAATGGCATCTGAAAGAAATAAATGTCTCGAATAATCCTATTCAGACGAAAAATATACTTTCGCTGACCATAGAAGCCGGTGTTATTCCTTATGCAGAAAAGAGAAATCAGGGAAACAAAGCAAAAGAGGATTATAGCCAATACAAGATTGCGTTTCCGGATACACTCGTTATTAACAGTATGAATGTAATCATCGGCGCAGTTGGAATCTCTCAATATTTCGGCTGTGTAAGTCCTGTGTATTATGTTTTTGAGCCGATTGAAGGAACAGATTTGCGATATATCTATTATCTGTTTACTAATACTGGCTTTCAAAAGGAAATGCGGAAGTATGCAAAAGGCATTTTAGAGATACGCCTTCGTATTTCTTCGAACGATATGTTGAAACGCATTGTTCCATCACCCCCATTTAAAGAACAGCAGAGAATTGCCGACTATCTTGATAAAATGTGTGCCGAGATCGACACTGTATTGGAAAAGACCCGTGCATCCATTGAAGAATACAAAAAGCTGAAACAGGCGGTCATTACACAGGCAGTCACCAAGGGCATCCGTGGCGACAGGCCAATGAAGGACAGCAGGATCGAGTGGATTGGGGAAATTCCAGAATCTTGGGAGGTCTCGTCTGTACGATATATTGGGCAGCTACAAAATGGAATATCAAAGGGTGGAGAGTTCTTTGGAAAAGGATTCCCCTTTGTGAGTTACGGAGATGTTTATAAAAACTACGAATTACCACATTCGGTCTCTGGCTTGATAGACACAACTGAAGATGAGAGAGCCACACATTCGGTAGAATATGGTGATATTTTCTTTACGAGAACATCTGAAACGATTGAAGAAGTTGGCTTCTCGTGCGTGTGCAAAAGATCAATTCCCAATGCGACATTTGCTGGATTTATTATTCGTCTTAGACCATTTTGCGCCGATGAAAAAATACTCACCGACTATGCCAAGTATTACTTTCGCGGAGAACACATTCGGGCTTACTTAGTAAAAGAAATGAATCTTGTAACGAGAGCAAGTCTTGGGCAAACCCTCCTGAAAGGAATGTCGGTTATTGTACCGCCAAAATCAGTACAAAAGGAAATAGCAGAATATCTCGATGATAAATGCGCTGATATTGATGCTTTGGTTGCAAAGAAACAGCAATACCTTACTGAAATCGAAAACTACAAGAAATCTCTGATTTATGAGTATGTGACGGGCAAGAAGGAGGTCAAAACAAGTGTGCTGGCTGACTGATGTGATAATCCCGATTATATGCGCACTCGTTGGCGGCGGTCTAACAATGTGGGGCGTGCAACGGACATTGAAAGCCCAGAGAATCGAAAGTGACCATATCCGGATTCAAGAGGCAAAGCCATATTTATTTATGGAACATCCTATGCAGGCACCTGCGTGGGACAGCGTTCCGCATGTGGTATTAAAATCGGCAGAGGGCGACAGCGGCGATTATGGGCTCCAGTGTTATGTTAAAAGCAGTGACAACGGCATCGCGGTTGTCAAGAAAGTGACTACAGACAATCATACATACATCCCAATATGGGGCAATATTGTCGATAAAAACTGCGTCACAGGTTTGAGCATCTTCTTGTCAAGCAAAAATGAAACAATGCACGGTTGGAAATTGTTCGTTGAGGACATTTATGGGAATGAGTATTGCTATCTGATGATATTGGATAGAGATATGCTGAACATTGGAGCATGCGTGGAATCCGAGAATTCACGAAAAGGTAAAGTGAGGAAATTCAAATGATCACCACCGAAAAGCGTTTTGAAGCGGATATAGAATCCTTCTTTCTCTCCCCGGCGGGCGGATATACCAAGGGTGCAGACACCTATGACGCCAAACAGGGGCTATATGTGAACACCCTGATCGACTTCGTTCAGCGCACCCAGCCTAAGGAATGGGCGCGTTTTGAAAACGCCAATCAGGTGGACCCGGTGCGGAAGTTCTGCACGGCGTTCAACACCGCCTGCGAGACGGAGGGGCTGCTCTCTATCCTGCGCCACGGCTTCAAGCACCGTGGACTGCGTTTTCGGGTGTGCTATTTTAAGCCGGAGTCTGCCCTGAATCAGGCGGCGGCTGCCCAGTGGGCGGCAAACACCATCGAGTGCTATCGCCAGTGGTACTTCTCCGCCGATACAAAAAAGAGCGTGGATATGGTGCTGGTGCTCAATGGCATCCCGGTGTTCGCCTTTGAACTGAAAAACCAGTACACCGGCCAAACGGTGGATGACGCCAAGCGGCAGTGGATGTATGACCGCGACCCGAGGGAGCTTTGCTTCCAGTTCAACAAGCGCATTCTGGCCTATTTCTGCGTGGATCACACCGAGGTGTGGATGACCACAAAGCTCGCCGGAAAGAACACCTATTTTCTGCCCTTTAACCAGGGCTCCAACGGAGCCGGAAACGACGGTGGCAAGGGCAATCCGGCAAATCCAAACGGCTACCCGACGGCATATCTGTGGGAGAATGTCTTTCAGAAGGACAGTATGATGGACATTGTCCAGAAGTTTATGAACCTGAAGGACGGCAAAACGCTGATTTTTCCGCGCTATCATCAGCTGGATGTGGTGCGCAAGCTGCTGGCCGATGTCCGGCAGAACGGAGCCGGGCATAATTACCTGATCCAGCACAGCGCCGGAAGCGGCAAGTCCAACTCCATTGCGTGGACGGCTTACCGGCTGGCCTCGTTGTTCAATGAGGAGAACAAGCCGGTGTTCTCCAGTGTGGTCGTCGTTACCGACCGCACCGTGCTGGATGCGCAGCTGCAAGAGACCATTTCCGGCTTTGACCACACCCTCGGCGCCATTGAGACCATCGGGGAAGATAAGACCTCCAAGGACCTGCGGGACGCCATCAACGGCGGCGTGCGCATTATCGTCACCACCTTGCAAAAGTTCCCGGTCATCTATCAGGAAGTGGATAAAGTGGCGGGACGGAACTTTGCGATTATCGTGGACGAGGCCCATTCCTCCCAGACCGGCAGCTCGGCTCTGAAACTGAAAGCCGCCCTCGCAGATACGGAAGATGCTCTGCGGGAATACGCTGAGATCGAAGGCAAGGCCGAAGAAGAGCTGGACCCGGACGACCGCCTGATGCGGGAAATGACCGTTCAGGGGCGGCATAAGAATCTGTCCTTCTTTGCCTTTACCGCAACGCCCAAGGACAAGACGCTGGAATTGTTCGGCACGGAATATGAGGACGGCAGCTTTCATCCGTTCCACATTTACAGTATGCGGCAGGCCGTTGAGGAAGGCTTTATTCTGGATGTGCTCCAGAACTATATGACCTATGACACCTGCTTCAAAATCGTCAAAACCTCCGAAGATAATCCGGATGTACCTGCCAGCCGCGCAGCTAAGGTGATCCGCAAATATCAGGAGCTGCATCCGTATAACATCTCGCAGAAGGCACAGATCATCGTGGAGACCTTCCGGGAAACCACCCGAAACAAGATCGGCGGCAGGGGCAAAATGATGGTCATTACCTCGTCCCGCCTTGCGGCAGTGCGCTACTACCACGAGGTCAAACGCTACATAGAGGAGCAGAAGTACGACGATGTGCAGGTGCTGGTGGCCTTTTCGGGTGCTGTGCAGGACGGTGATACAGAATACACCGAGCCGAAACTGAATGTTCGTGCGGATGGGACGCACATCGCCGAAACGCAGACCAAGGCGGAATTCCACGACCATTTCAATGTGCTGATCGTTGCCGAGAAGTACCAGACCGGTTTTGACGAGCCGCTGCTGCACACAATGATCGTGGACAAGAAGCTGAAGGGCGTCAAAGCGGTGCAGACGCTGTCCAGATTGAATCGCACCTGCACCGGCAAGGTGGACACTTTCGTTCTCGATTTTGCCAACAAGAAAGAGGACATTTTGGAGGCGTTTCAGCCGTTCTATCAAGAAACCTCGCTTTCGCAGGAGGTCAACGCTGACCTGATCTATCAGACGCAGAAGGAGCTGCGGGGATTTGCGGTCTATAACGATGCAGATATTGAGGCTTTTGCCAAGGAGTATTTCAGCACAGGCCGGCAGGATGCCCGGGCGATGGGGCGAATGACCAGTGTGTTGAAGCCGGTGGCAGACCGTTATAATCAAAAAACGCCCAACGAGCGGTATCAGTTCCGCCGTCAGGTGCGCAATCTCATTAAGTGGTACGGCTATATTTCGCAGATCCTGCGGATGTTCGATAAGGAACTGCACAAGGAATATGTATTCTGTTGTTATCTGATCAATTTGCTGCCTGCGGAAACCACGGATATGGTGGACCTTGAGGGTAAGTTGAAGCTGGAATACTACAAGCTGCAAAAGACCTTCGCCGGAAGCATTGAGCTGGAACAGGTGAAGGGCGTGTACGAACCGGCCAAGCAAAAGGGTGCAATGGGACTGGACACAAAGTCGCCGCTGGATGAGATCATCGCCAAGATCAACGAAAAGTACAAGGGTGAATTCACCGAGGGAGACAAAGTGCTGCTGACGGCTCTGCGCAGCCGTCTGATGGCCGATAAGAAGCTGACCAAGATGGCGCAGACCTCAGATCCGCAGATTTTTGTGGAAAGCATTTTCCCTAAGGCCTTCGGAGCAGCGGCTCAGGACAGCTATCTGGAATCGCAGGATACCTATACCTCGCTCTTTGAGGATCAGCACAAGTATAATGCCATTATGAGCGCATTGGCTGATGTGGTGTATCGGGAGATGAGGATGGGCTAACCCAAATTTATTACATTTTCAGAAGGGGGATAACAATGAAAGATGGCATAATTTTTGTTGCGGGGATCTATGGCGTGGGAAAAAGCACCTTGTGTGAAAGGCTTGGCCTCTCTATTGGAATCCCCTGCTATTCAGCTGGCGACTTGATAAGCGCACTCAACGGAGAAACTTATGGTCGTAACAAAACTGTGGTAAACAAGGAAAAGAATCAGGATATTCTTGTTGCGGCAGTGAATGACAGGCTACAGAAGGATACGGCATTTATATTAGCGGGTCACTTCTGTATTTTTGATAAATCATTTAATGTTGCAAGGCTGCCTGAGTCTGTTTTTTCGTTAATGCCAATTGCGAAGGTGGTTTTACTTGAATCAGATGTGACTAAAGTTTGTGAAAATCTTCGGTATAGAGATTCCCGTTGCTATCCACTTGATGCATTGAAATCCCTAAAACAAAGTGAAAAGATGCAATGTGAAAAGATTACAAAGCAATTAGGTCTCCCACTTTACATCCATCAGATGTTATTTGACGATTCCGATGTGCAGCAAGTTAGAGAATATATTTTAGGGGGTGAGTAAATGCGAGCGCTACTCGATACGAATGTCATTATACATAGAGAAAATACTAAAGCGACAAGCTTTACTATCGGGAAACTATTCTACTGGCTCGACAAACTGCATTATGAAAAGCTGATTCATCCATACTCTATAGACGAGCTCCGTAAATATCGCAACCCACAGATGCAATCACTGTATGACGCAAAAATTGATGCTTATACAGAGATGCGATGCATTGCTCCGCAGACGGCGGAATTTACCGCACTTCTAAGTGACACCCCTAAAACAGCCAACGATCAAATTGACAATCAACTTTTGTGCGAATTATATTGTAAAAGAGCAGATATTCTAATCACAGAAGACCGCCGTATGCGCTTAAAAGCAGATAGATTAGGGCTGTCAGAGCGTGTATTCACAATCAACTCGTTCATTGAAAAATGCACCAATGAAAATCCTGACCTTATAGATTATAAGGTGCTTGCAGTCAAAAAAGAACTGTTTGGAAATATTGATGTGACAGACCCGTTTTTTGCTACCTTCCGTGAATCCTATACGGAGTTCGAGGATTGGTTTATAAGAAAGAGCAATGAAGAAGCCTATGTATGTCGAACGGATACAGGCGCAATACTTGGATTTCTATATCTCAAAACTGAAACAGAAGAGGAAAATTACAGTGACATTATCCCAATTTTTCGACCTAAGAGAAGATTAAAAGTTGGAACAGTCAAAGTTGAAGCTTCCGGCTTTAGACTTGGTGAACGATTCATCAAGATTATTTTTGACAATGCCATTGAGCGCAATGTGGAGGAGATATATGTTACGCTATATATGAACCGCCCCGAATTAAGGACGCTGTATGATTTGCTGGTTCGGTGGGGGTTCTATGAATATGGCATTAAGAGAAATGAAAACGGTGAAGAAGTTGTGCTCGTTAAGAAAATGGCCGGTTATGATAAATCAAAATCGGTTAAAGAGAATTTTCCCAATATCAGATACGATGTGCAGAAATTCTTTCTTCCGATTGAAGCACAATACCATACTCCGTTATTTCCAGACTCGCAATTGAGAACCGAAGGAAACTTTGATTATTTGGGAGACAAAGCTCATCGCTATGCACTGCAAAAAGTGTATATTTCTCTCTCGTATAAACGGGATATGCGTCCGGGCGACTTGCTTGTTATTTACCGGAAGGGGATAACGCCAAGAAGAAAAGCGTATGAATCTGTTGTCAGCACGATTTGTGTTGTTGATGAAGTGCGATATAACTTTTCAAGCAAAGAGGATTACCTCAAATACTGTGAAAACCGGACAGTCTTTAGCCCCGAAACGCTAAATCAGCTTTGGGAAAAGCACAGTGAAAAACTTCTGGTTGTTAAATTCATCTTTATAAAAAGCCTTACAAAACGAATTACTTTAGGCGAATTATGGAGTAGTGGAATCATACCACAATATAGCGGACCAAGACCATTTGATCATATTTCTGACGCAGATTTTGACACGATTTTAGCCAAATCGCAAACAAAAATACACTTTGAAAGGCAATGAGGCATGGCCACAATTCTATTATCTATCAAACCAGAATATGCCAATAAAATATTTGACGGGCAGAAACACTATGAGTACCGAAAACGTATTCCTAAAAAAGAGGTATCAAAGATTGTTGTGTATTCCTCTGCTCCAGAACAAGCTGTTATTGGCGAGTTTGAAGTTGTAAAAACGCTCAAGATGAAACCTACGCCGCTCTGGAACAGTACAAAAGCAAATGCTGGTATTAGCAGGTCAAAGTATAGAAAATACTTTAGTGGATGCACAACGGCATACGCTTTTGTCATTGGATCATTCGAAAAATATCCGACTTCGAAGTCGTTAGCAGACCTTAATATTCAGTCTGCACCTCAATCATTTGTATATTTAGACGATTGATATTACTACGATGGGGCACCGACCGCTTGGCCGGTGCCCTATTTATATATGAGCCATCTATAAGTCAATAGTGATTATCAGCCGTCCTCCCAACATCGGGAGGGCGGCTTTTTTGCGTCTTGATAGAAAAAATTGAGAAATTTCTCGAAAACACCCTGCCAAATGGCACCCCTTATTCAGAGTAAGCAGAAGGGCCTTTTGAAAAGTTGAGGAAAATTTTCAAATTACTTTGCCAAAATCTCAAAAAATTTCCCAATTGGTTAGTAGGAGGGGCACTTAAAAAATTTTTTAAAACCCATTTGTTATTTGCCCGAAAAGTTCCCAGTTGATTAGTAGTAGGGTTCGCAGAAAAATTCTCAAAAGTTTTTTCGTTCAAATCCGAAAAAATTTCCCAGTTGGTTAGTAGAGAGGATTTCAAAGAAATTTTCAAAGTTCCTTCGTACAAATCAAAAAAATTTTCCCAGTTGATTAGTGAGGGGGTTAAAAAACAGCCCTTCTCGCTGCCTACCTATTGAGGGAACTGTCTCTCTGTGTACCTTGAAAATTGAATCGCCGCCTCCAAAGGATATGCTTCCGGCAAGTGCCGCCACGACTTCCCGAAAAAGGAACGAGCGCGCCAAAGAAGCAATACGCCGTGGTGAGACTCCGGGGCAGGAACGATACAGATGAGCGGCAGCAAGCAAAAATTACCGCAGAAATGCGGTTTCAGAACAAGCAAAGGAGGTTCAAACCTATGAAGAAAGGAGAGCTCAGAGAGCTTTATCAGATGATGTTTCCGGAATACCCGGACATCGTGACCGTCAAAGAGCTTCGGGAGATGCTGGGCATCAGCCGCAAGCTGGCCTACAAGCTGATCGACTATGGGTACATCCACGCCGTGAAGATCGGCACGACGCTGAAGATCCCGAAAATCAGCGTCATCAACTATGTGATGGAGAAGGAGGTGAAGAAAGTTGGATGAGATCAAGCGCCTGACGCCCGCCCAAAGGGCACGCTGTAACCGGCTGATCCGGCGGCTGTGCGCCAACTACGACGGTGGTAACTGTCTGCCGTTGGACGATGGCGAAGGCTGCGTGTGCGTGCAGACGATTTCCTATTCGCTGCTG
>ERZ772881.1297-NODE-1297-length-22799-cov-5.427629_pt1 | contig 22799 bp, 20 predicted proteins | sample MGYA00580581_ERZ772881 | MGnify/ENA primary metagenome ERZ772881 (study PRJEB29015, sample SAMEA2737668) | human gut metagenome | biome: human gut; feature: human-associated habitat; material: faeces | place: China | collected 2012 ...
CTCCGGAGCATTATATCAAACGTGAGTAGCTTGTCCTTCGGGATGGCAAAAACGGGTGCGATGAACGAGGAATGAAACGTAAAAGTCAGTTCTTTATCAATGAAATATGGCTTTTTATAAGTTTTCAGTAACGGCCACCGTAGACGGTTGCCCTCTATTGTTTAGTCAGAATGACCGCACAGTTTGCTAGGCTAGGGCGGTCGTTTTTTTGTGCCGATATCTTTGCCGAGGGCATAGCCCAGGGAAAAGCAGGCAAATATAGCATATCTTTAATGTGGAGAGGAAGCAGCGACTTGTCAATCCTGATGGATCTCAGCTTGCTGCTGGCGCAGGGCCTGGATGCCGAGCTGGAATTCTTCGAAGGTCAGCTTGAAGTACGGCAGGGTCTGCAGGAGCTTGTAGACTTCCTGCTGGGATTTGGCGTGCTCGAGCTGCTCGCCGATGCCGTCTTCTGTGAGGGCGTGAAGCAGGATGTGGGTAATCTGGTCGATGGCGCGCTGTTCTTCGCTGACTTCGGCCTCGTCGTTCTCGTGGATATCATGGCTATCGTGCATTTCACTCATTTATGGTGTCTTCCTTTCTGATAAACTTTATAAATCTTCATCAAACCGCCATTTTTTGCGGGCCAATCCGCTTGAACGCGTTTGCGCGCATGCACCATCTCATAGTATAATAAGAAGATGGTAATACATACAATGAAGAGGTGCTCAAATGGCAGATCGATATTATACGTTACACATTGCAGGCTGCACGCGCAACCTGCCCATCCTCAATGTCACGGACAAGCTGGCCATCGCGGGCTTTGTCATGCTCGGCGATGTGGAGCTCACGGACGCCTGTGCGCGGGAGCTCGCGAAGAAGGTGCCGCCCGAGACGGATTACGTGCTGACGGCGGAGACGAAGGGCATCCCGCTTGCGGAGGAGCTCGCCCGTGCACTCGGCATGGACCGCTACATCGTTGCACGCAAGTCGGTCAAGGCGTACATGGAGAACGCACTCTGGGTCGACGATGTCTCGATTACGACGAAGGGTACGCAGAAGCTCTGCCTCGATGGCACGGATATCGAGCGCATCAAGGGCAAGAACGTCCTGCTGCTCGACGATGTCATCAGCACGGGCGGTTCGATGAAAGCGCTCGTGGAGCTCACCGAGAAGGCCGGCGGCAAGGTCATCGGCCAGGCCTGCGTGCTCGCCGAGGGCGATGCCGCCAAGCGCGACGACATCATCTTCCTCGAGCCGCTGCCGCTCTTTGATGCAGAGTAAGCTCGCATATATGAGAAAACCCGCAGTACTGCGGGCTTTCTTTTTTTATGCAATTTCGCATTTCAATTGTCAGAACTTGACGGATACGCCGACGCCGACGCCGTTCTCGCGGCTGCCTTCATCCGGCTTGAAGTTGTGGTAGTTGACATTGAGGTCCACATTGAGCAGCAGGTTCTTGTTGACGCCGACCTGCGTCTCATTGAAGTCCTTGCCTGCAACATAGGAGGCATAGGCGTCGAAGCCCAGGACCTTCGGCGTGCTCACAGCGACGCCCGCAAAGGCGTTGTCCTTGTCGTTCGGCAGGTTCCAGCGGTAGCCGCCGATGACCTTGAGCTCAGAGCCGATGATATCATACTGCAGATAGGCGTCCTTGTGGTCGCCCTTCTCATCGCGGTCGGCATACTGGAAGCCGGCCGTTGCCTTGTTCGTTACTTTGTGCTCGATGTAGCTCTCCTTCGTGCCAACACCGATAGCCGTCTCATGATTGGCCATCTGGTTGATCGGAGCTGCCATCGCATAGGAAGAACTGACGAGGAGCAGTGCCGCCGTCAGCAGTGCTGATTTTTTCATGTAGGTCCCTCCAAAATAAAATCATGTCATAGTCAATGTCATACTTATACAAGAGAATTTTACATGATTTTCGCGAAACTGTCAAATTTGCCCGCGTGCCGGAGATTTTGTTCACCTAAAAAGGAGATGCAATTTGCATCTCCTTTTTGCTATCTATGCAATTGAGCAACTGACCTGGCGCCGAAAGCGATCAGAGCTTCTTCTCCGTCAGCACCATCTCGAGTGCATTGAGCACGTTGTCGATGTCTTCTGCCGTGATGACGAGTGGCGGCTGGAAGGCCATGACGTTGCGGGCGATGCCGTTCTTGCCGATGATGAAGCCGCGGTCCTTGAGGGTCTCGAGGACGTCATCGAGTTCGGCGGCGGCGGGGCTCTTGTCGGCGTGGACGAATTCGGCGCCGGTCATGAGGCCGAGGCCGCGGATGTCGCCGATGATCGGGTGCTTCTTCTGGATCTCGCGCAGGCCGGCGCGCAGCTGCTCGCCGCGCTCCTCGGCATTCTTGCAGAGGTCATGCTTCTCGATGTAGTCGAGCACGGCGAGGCCGGCTGCCGTCGAGACGGGGTTGCCGCCGAGCGTCGAGGCGCCCGGACGCGTATACGTGTCGGCAATCTCCGCCGTCGAGATGAAGGCCGAGATCGGCGCGCCGTTGCCGAGCGCTTTGGCCATCGCCATGATGTCCGGCGTCACGCCGAAGTGCTCGATGGCAAACAGCTTGCCCGTGCGCGCGAAGCCCGTCTGGACCTCGTCGATGACGAGCAGTGTGCCGTGCGCCGCAAGGATCTCCTTGACGCGCTGGAAGTAGCCCTTCGGCGGCACGACGATGCCCGCATTGCCCTGGATCGTCTCCGCGATGAACGCGCCCGGATGGCCGGCCGTCGATGTCTGGATGACGTCCTCGACCATGTTCGCGCAGGCGAGGTCACACGTTTCGCGATTCTTGCCGAGCGGGCAGCGGTAGCAGTACGGATTCGGCGCGAAGTGGATGCCGCCTACAGGCTCCGGGTCCGTGCGCCACATCTGGATGCCCGTCACGCTCATGCCTAGCTTCGTGCGGCCGTGCAGGCCGTTGCGCAGCGCTATGATCTCGCTGCTGCCCGTGTAGATGGAGGCGAGCAGCAGCGCGCCCTCCGTGGCCTCCGAGCCCGTCGAGCAGAAGAACGATTTCTGCAGTTTGCCCGGCGTGACCTGCGCGAGCTTTTCCGCGAGGTTCACGAAATTCTCCGTCAGGTAGATGTTGCAGACGTGCTGCAGCGTGCCGACCTGCTCCTGGACCTTCTTCGTGATCTCCGGGTTGCAGTGGCCGCAGTTCATGACCGACACCCCCGCGAAGCAGTCGAGGTACTTGCGCCCCTCACTGTCGTAGAGGTACTGCATCGAGCCACGGACGAACTCGCGCGGCTCCTTGTAGAAATGGCCGAGGCACGGCATGATGTACTTCTTCTTCTTCTCGATGATGGCCTCAGGGCCGATATATGTTCTTTCAGCCAAGCTAATCCCTCCTAAGAGATATGCGATAAAGCAACTGTGCGAAACGTCACAGTGATATATTATGGAAGAAACTCAATGGAGTACTCAAATGGAGTTCCTGCTCTGGCGGAACCGGTACGTCCCGATGCCCCATGCGCGCGGGCTCATCTTCTGCACCTGCTCAAACGCCTCATGGTCGAACGCCTCTTCCTGCGATTTGCCGGCTGCGAGCGCATCGAGCGCCTTGCGGTAGAGCTTCGTCACGCGGCCCGTGAGCTCCGGCGAGTAGTCCTGTGCCTCGATGCGGTACGAGGCCAGCCCGTTGAACTTCGCGAGATAGGGGTAGAGGCAGAGGTCCTTGGCGAAGTAGAGGTGGTTGCGGCCGTACTGGTCGATGCGGATCGCGTGCTTCTCGCCAGCCGTGTCGAGCAGGGCATAGTGGCGGTCGAGCACCTCTGGATTGTCGAGCTCGTTGAATTCCGGCAGGCTCATCGCCGGGAAGTCGTGGTCGCAGATCATCGACTCATACGAGCCGTGCACGACCGTCTCGAGCGGCAGTTCCGCGCTCTCCACAATCTCGCGCAGCTGCTCGAACGACAGTTCGTACGACGTCGTCGCCATCGTAAGGCCGTTCTCCTGCAGGAACTTCGCCGCGAGCTGGTTGAAGAGGTTGAACGACACATCCGCCTGCACCGGCAGCTCCGTGATAGCTTTTGCGAGCTTCAAGGAGCCGAGATTGCTGACCATCAGGCCATCCGGTTTGATCTCGCGCAGTGCCGTGAAGAACTGCTCGAGCTCCCCGCACTCGCGGCGCATCGTCGTGCGCGGTGTATTGACGACGACGCGCGCCTTGCCCTTCGCATAGGCGAGGACTTCCGCATAGTCGCCGAGCTTCCACGGGCGCAGCGGGCGGAACGCCTCGCCGCCGACATAGACGGTATCCGCACCGTTGTCGATTGCCGCCTTGGCCGACTCGACCGTATTGACGCGCACGCTGAGTGTGCGGTGCGGCGCATTCGCTTTCTCGATATCGCGCTCCTGGCGCAGCACCTCATCCTGGAAGCCCGCCTCTTTGACCGCATGGCTGAAGAAGCGCGGCTCGCGCTCGCTCGTGAAGCCGATGTCCTTCTTGCCCGGCTGGCCAAACGCAAACGTCGTCGTGAAGTCGCGCGCACGGTTGTCGTAGAGATTCTTCCAGCCTTCTTCGTCCGTCGTATAACCGTTCGGGTCCGCGATGTAGGCGTCGATCGCCTTGCGGTACGTCGAGACGATGCGGCGGATGAAGCCCGCCGGGCGCATGCGGCCCTCAATCTTGAAGGAGAAGACGCCCGCCTGAATCAGCTGCGGGATGGCGCGGTACATGCACATATCCTTGAGCGCGAGTTTGTAGGCGCCAGGCCCGTCCTCGTCGAGCACCTCGCCCGTCTTCTCGTCGATGAGCTGATAGGCCCAGCGGCACGGCTTGAGGCAGCGGCCGCGGTTGCCGCTCTGGCCGAACAGCACGCCCGAATGGATGCACTGGCCCGACTCGCTGATGCACATATCGCCGTGCATGAAGTACTCGACCTCGATGCCCGTGCGCTCGCGGAAGAGGCTGAGCTCCGACAGCGTCATCTCGCGGCCCACGACGATGCGCGTGATGCCGTACTCCTTGAGCTTCTCGATGGCGTGCTCATTGTGCGTGTTCATCATGACCGACGTGTGCAGCGGAATCGTGATGCCCATCTCGTGCACGAGCTCGAGCACCGCAAAATCCTGCACGAGCAGCGCGTCCGGGCGGATTTCATTGAGATAGGCGAGGTACTCGCGCAGCGCCGGGATCTCCTCGTTGCTGATGAGATTGTTGAGCGTCACATAGAGGCGCACCCCGTGCGCGTGTGCGTAGTCGATCGCCTTCTTGAGCGTGGCATCGTCGAAGTTGAACCCGCCCTCATGCATGCGCATGTTGAAGTGCTTGCCGCCGAGATAGACAGCATCCGCACCCGACTCCACGCCCGCCACCAGCGCATCCCAAGTGCCAGCCGGAGCCAGGAGCTCTACCGATTTGCGATTGAGTAACATACTTTTAATCTCCCTTTTTAAAAAGAATGTGAAAATAATATCAAGAATAACAACAGCATAACAAAAGATGACTTCCATATTATATCAGGTATTGCGCATTCTATCAAATCATCCCGCGCGCCCCGGCCCGCTAATCTGCCTCTAAAACCTTGTCTTTTGCGACAAAAGATGGTATTCTAGTAGCGTATATTCAACCATTCCATACGCAAATACAGAAAACGAGGGGTTTTATCTTATGAAGTACAGCCTTCCGGCTCTCACCATCACGGCCTTCCTGCTCTCAGGCAGCGCCGCTTTTGCCGCGCCTACGGCCACAGACGTAGCCGCCCAGACGGCCACGGGCACGCTCGCCGCGCCGACCGCTTCCGTCTCCCGCACGAAAGCGCCAGTCGGCTCCGCCGCGCATACCGATACGGTAGCAGCCCTGAGCGCCCAGTCCGCTCAGTCCGCCGCGGATGACGATGACACCGCAGCGCGCTACGTCGAGTCCAAGGAGATGTTCAAGACCGCCTCCCTGCGCCACACGACCGTCTCGCCGAGCTACCGCCTGTTCCGCGGTGACACGCTGAGCATCCTCGCCGTCGGCTTCCCCGATGGCATCGGCATCGACAAGATCACCGTCGGCCTCGACGGCTACGTCCAGCTGCCGTACGTCGGCAGCGTCAAGATGGAGGGCCTGACCCTCGACGAGGCCAAGACGGTCCTCATGGATTCCCTGACCCAGTACCTGCGCATCCCGGACCTTTCGCTCGTCATCACGAGCTACGGCCCGCGCAAAGTCTACGTCATGGGCGAGGTCAACAAGCCCGGCGTCCAGGACATGGCCATCGACAACATGAACGCCTACGCCGCACTCGCCACCGCGGGCGGCTGGGCGCGCAAAGGCCGCAGCACCCGCATCCAGATCATGCGCGTCGTCGACGGCACCATGTACTACCGCACCCTCAACATGAAAGCCTACACCGTCAAGCACGACCTCACCCAGAACGTCGAGATCGAAGACGGCGACATCCTCTACGTCCCACGCTCCAACGGCATCAAGTTCGACACCGACGTCCTGCCATACGTCAACGCCTGGGCGCTCTACAAGAACCTGACCGACTGATGGTTGGGAAATGACCTTATGATTATGATATTGGGGGAATATCACAATTGGAAAAAATGATTCGCCTGGCCAACAGGACGAGGGTACGCAGCGCGCGCTACGCCCGCTATCTCTACCCAGTCCTGTTCATCCTGCTCGACTACATCGCCATCCTGTTGGCCGAGCAGGAGGCCCTTGGTCTCCATCACCTGATTGACCGGCACATCGCGCCCTATGCCATCGCGCCGCAGTACATCTACCTCTGGATCCCGCTGATCTTCATCCTGTTCCTCGGACAGGCCCATGCCTACCGGCAGATGCACTCCATCCTTGACTCATCGCGCGACGTCTTCTTCGCCGTGCTCTACGGCTTTATGGCCTGTCTCATTGTCATTTATTTTTCCGCCTCGAGCCTGCTGACCTCGCGCCTCTTCGTCGGCCTCTTCATCGTCCTCTTGGTGCCGAATCTCTACCTGATCCGCTACCTCGCCAAGACGTTCATCAAGAAGTGCCACCTGTTCTACGAGCCCGTCATCCTCGTCGGCGCGGGCAAGACAGCCGAGCGCGTCCTGCGCTATTACCGGAATGACCTTGGCTACCGCTACGACATCGTCGGCCTCATCGACGACGACCCGCTTTCCGAGAAGGTCGCCTCGCGTTTCCTGCTCTACGGCAAAGTCGCCGACGCCGAGTCCATCATCCGCGACTCCGGCGTCCAGAACGTCATCATCACCGCGCCGGGCATGCACCGCGACCAGCTCCAGGAGCTCATCTCCAAGATACAGCCCTACGTGCGCGACATCTCCTTTGCGCCCGACCTCATCGGCACCCCGATGATCGGCGCCGAGGCGGAAGTGCTCTTCAGCGAGGAAGTCCTCATGCTCCACATGCGGAACAACCTCGCGCGCCGTCGCAACCGCATCATCAAGCGCGTCTTCGACCTCATCTGCACGACCATCGGCAGCATCCTGATTTCGCCGATTCTCATTACACTGACCATCATGGTCGCCATCAGCAACAAAGGCCACGTCATCTTCGCCCATCAGCGCGTCGGCAAGCATGGCGTGCTCTTCCCGTGCTACAAGTTCCAGACCATGATTCCGAACGCGCAGGAAGCCCTCGAGAAATACCTCAGGGAAAACCCCGAGGCCCGCAAGGAGTGGGAGGAGAACTTCAAGCTCGAGCACGACCCGCGCGTCACCAAGCTCGGCGCCTTCCTCCGCAAGACCAGCCTCGACGAGCTGCCGCAGCTCTGGAACGTCATCCGCGGCGACATGAGCCTCGTCGGCCCGCGCCCGATCGTCACGAAGGAAATCGAGCGCTACGGCGACTACTTCCGCGAGTACAGCATGGTACTGCCCGGCATCACCGGCATGTGGCAGGCCAGCGGCCGCAGCGACACCACCTACGAAGAGCGCGTCGCCATGGACACCTGGTACGTCCGCAACTGGTCCGTCTGGATCGACCTCATGTACCTGTTCAAGACCGTAAAAGCCGTCGCCTTCGGCAAAGGTGCCTATTGAAATCATAAGCCATCCGATTATCCGATACCGTATGAAAAGGAGTGTATCCCTTGGATTTAGAGAAAGAAGAAAGCATTGACCTCGGCAAGCTCTGGCAGGTCACGAAAGCCCACAAGAAGGTCGTCGGCGGCATCATCGTCGGCTGCACGGCCATCGCGACCATCACCGCTTTTGTCCTGCCGAAGCAGTACGAGTCGACGACCCTCGTGCAGACGCGCAGCGCCAGCAAGGAGATGGGCGGCCAGGCCGCTGCCATGCTCGCCGCCGCGACCGGCACGAGCCCCACCAATAACTACATGGAGCTCATGAAGACCCGCACCGTCCTCGACCCGATCATCGACGAGCTCTACGAGGGCAAAGACCCCGAGAAGAAGCCGGACGCCGCAGCCTTTGCCAAGTCAAACCTCGACATCAAGAACACCAAGGGCACGAACCTCATCACCGTCACCGCCAAGGGTAAGACGCCAGAAGAAGCCCAGCAGATCTCGCAGGAAGTCGTCGATAACTTCCTCAAGATGCAGACCGACAACAGCCAGCAGACCCAGAGCCTGCTCGTTCAGTTCCTCAACGGCCGCATCGAAGAGGCCAAGAAAGACTCCGACGACGCCGCCCAGAAGTTCGCCGACTTCTCGCGCGAGCACAAGCTCTACAGCCCCGACGACCAGCTGAAGCAGGCCATCTCCCAGGTCTCCGCCTACGACAAGTCCATCGCCGACCTCCAGAGCCAGCAGAAAGCTGCCCAGGCCCAGTACGACGTCGCGACCAATAAGCTCGGCCAACAGAAGTCCAGCTCCAAAGCCTATGGCATCAACGACAACGGCACCGTCCAGAGCATCCGCGGTCAGATCGTCGCCAAAGAAGTCGAGCTCGCCGGCCTGCGCCAGAAATACACCGACAACAACCCGACCGTCATCGCCTCCCAGCAGCAGCTCAACCAGCTCCAGAGCGACCTCGCCCGTGAAGTCAGCGCCGTTGTCGACTCCAGCGCCGCCAGCCTCAACACCGCCCAGATGGAACTCGTCAAGAACCAGGCTGTAGCCGAAGCCTCCATCAGCGCCGCCAAGGCCAGCGAAGACGCCGTCCGCGCCAAGAAAGCCGAGATCGAACAGGACATCGACAAATACCCCGATGACATGGTCACCTACCTCCAGCTCAAGAGCGACGCCGAGATCAAGAAGACCATCTATACCAACCTCGTCCAGCAGTGCGAGCAGAACAAAATCCAGGAAGCCATGGAGTCCATGGATATCCAGGTCATCGACGCCGCCAACCTGCCAGATGAGAAGAAGCCGAGTGCACCCAAAAAGAAACTCATCGCCGCCATCGGCCTTGTCGTCGGCTGCATCCTTGCCTTCGGCTACAGCCTCGTCATGTACAAGCGCGAAGCCTAAGGGGGAGGTGTCCGAATGAAAGTAGCCATTGTCTGTGACTGGCTCGTCGTCTACGCCGGGGCTGAGCGCGTCGTCGAGCAGATCCTCAACATCTTCCCCGATGCTGACCTGTTCACGCTCGTGGATTTCCTGCCCGAGAATCAGCGCGGCTTCATCCAGAACAAAGAGACCCATACAAGCTTCATCCAGAAGCTCCCCGGTGCCAAGAAGCACTACCGCAGCTATCTGCCTTTTATGCCGATTGCCATCGAGCAGCTCGATGTCACCGACTACGACCTCGTCATCTCGAGCTCCCACTGCGTCGCCAAGGGCATCCTGACGGGCCCAAACCAGATCCACATCTCCTATGTGCACAGCCCAATCCGCTACGCTTGGGACCTCACGCACCAGTACTTGCGCGAGTCTGGCCTCGACCATGGACTCAAGGGTGCCATAGCCAAGCTCATCCTGCACTACATGCGTATCTGGGATACGCGCACGGCCAACGGTGTTGACTACTTCATCGCCAACAGCCGCTTCATCGCGCGCCGCATCAAGAAAGTCTACGGCCGCGAGGCTGACGTCATCTACCCGCCAGTCGATGTCGATGCCTTCACCTGCTGCGAGGACAAACAGGACTACTACCTGACCGCCTCGCGCATGGTGCCCTACAAGAAAGTCAAGCTGATTGTCGAAGCCTTCAATGAGATGCCCGACAAACAGCTCATCGTCATTGGCGATGGCCCCGACTTCGATAAGACGAAAGCAATCGCCAAGTCTAATATCACGATGATGGGCTACCAACCCTTCGAAGTCCTCAAGGACAAAATGCAGCATGCCAAGGCCTTCGTCTTCGCCGCCGAAGAAGATTTCGGCATTACCCCAGTTGAAGCCCAGGCCTGCGGTACCCCCGTCATCGCCTACGGCAAAGGCGGCGCCCTTGAGACCGTCAAAGACGGCGAGACCGGCTGCTTCTTCAAAGAGCAAACCGTTGAGAGCATCGTCAAGGCCGTGCATGACTTCGATGCCAAAGAGGGCATTACCTCAGAGAAGTGCAGAAAAAATGCAGAGACGTTCAGTATTGAGACGTTCTGTCAGAACATGAAAGAGTATGTCCAAGATAAATTGGATAAATTGAATTCCGAGAATATGCGATAAGAGAAGCAAACAGATAGGGAGTGAATCGCTTGCGAGTTGGTGTAGACGCGCGGATGCTCTGTTCATCCGGTATTGGCAAGGTTATCGAGAATATCGTCAGCCGCATGATTGATGATAAACCAGAGTGGCATTTCGTACTGCTGGGGAAGATGACCGATTTTGCCAAATTCCCCTTTACGAAAAAAGCAAATGTTGAATTGATACCATGCAATGCACCAATCTATTCGATCCGTGAGCAGTTCGAAGTCCCTTGGAAATTGCCCAAAGATCTCGACGTTCTCTGGTGCCCGCACTACAACGTTCCTATCTTTTATCATGGGCGCATGGTGGTGACCATCCATGATCTGGCTCATCTCGCCTTGCCAGAAATCAATAAGGGCTTTCTGAAACAGAGCTATGCTAAGATCATGTTCTGGGCGGCAACGAAGAAGGCTGACCAGATTGCCTGCGTCTCGAAGTTCACGATATCTGAACTGAAAAAGTACGTGCCAAGTGTCGATGAAAAGAAAATCCATCTCGTCTACAATGGCGTCGATGAAAAGTGGTTCTCCATCAAGAAGGGCAAACCTGTTCACAACAAGCCTTACTTTATCTTCGTCGGCAATGTCAAGCCACACAAGAATCTTCGTCGTTTGATTGAAGCCTATAAACTGGCAAGCCCTAATATCAAGCAAGACCTTATCCTCGTGGGGAAGAAAGAGGGCTTCATCAATGGAGAGAACTCTATTTCCGAGTTGATCAAAGGATTCGAAGACCGGATTACCTTCACAGGATATGTATCTGATGAAGAACTTATGCAATACGTTGCGCAGGCTGATGCAATGATATTTCCGTCATTATATGAAGGATTTGGATTACCTCCGCTAGAGGCTATGGCTGCAGGGACTCCTGTACTAGCATCTAACGCAGCTAGTATCCCAGAGATATGTGGAGATAAGGCGACATATTTCAATCCACTTCAAATTGAAGATATGGAAAAAGCTTTTATCAATTTCGGAAATACTTCTAAACAGTATATACAGGAGGTATCCTATCGATTTTCTTGGGATATTAGCTTAAAAAAAGTAATTTTTTTATTAAATAAAGTAAAAAAATAGATATAGGTAAGGAATAGGTTGAGTTTATAAGATATGGTATTATTTCCGCTCACCTTCCGTCATAATGTTAATGCTTCTTGTATGGTGAAACTATGAAAAAAACATTACCCAGGGTAGGACTTTTATTATTTTCTCTTTATATAATTATAGGAAACTTATCGAGAATTATACCTATATTTAGCAATAGAGATAATTTATCAATTCTTGAACCTATTCTTTATTTGTATGCTCTTATATGTCTTTTCTTATATGGTAAAGTTTTAAATTTCATTAGTAGATTTTACTTTATTATCTCAATAATAATTTTATCATCATTAATTGGTATAGTTAAATATGGAGTAGACTTTCAATCTAATTTATATGCGGTACGTCTGGTTTTTATGATTTTATCTGGATATATGTATGCTTTTTTATTCTATAAAGTTGTAGATAAAAACCTTATAAAATTTATGCGTATAATAGTTAGCATTTATTTTGTTAATATAATATTTGGATACGTTATATTAGCGCTTTTCCCTGATTCGGTTGAATTATGGATGACTTTAAATATGTTAGGTATCGGCTTTCAAGGAGACCCTCACCAATCTAGATTTATATCAACATATTTAGATCCTAATTTTTTTGCTGTAATTATATGCATGCCAATAATTTGTACATCAGTGCTAATCGATGTTGATAAGAGAATGAAAAAGGTATACTATTTTTTATTTGTATCCTTTTTTATAACAGGTATATATTCATTTTCAAGATCCGGTATAGCTATTCTTTTTATGACTCTTTTTATCTTATATCGATATAAGATAAAAGATTTTCTATTTAAACATAGACTTGATTATAATTTAATCTATGCTCTTCTTGGTGGTTTCCTGATATGTATATTATTTGTAGGGACACAACCAGACCTTTTTGAACGTTACAGCGATAGATTTACAAATATTTCAGATGATAATTCAGCATTAAATAGAAAAAAGTCTTTAGATATAGCAATCGATGTGATAAACGAAGATCCCTTAACTGGAATAGGATATAATTATTTTAGGCATCTTATGGCTACAAACCCCTTTTTAGCGGTAGCACCAGATTCATCACTTGCATTAATGGTTTGTTGTTTTGGAGTTATTTTATCGTGTGCGATATCAATATATGTATTGATTCATTTGTATATAAAATATAATAAAACTAATAATGTGATATCAAAAAATTATATATTATATATATTGCTTTGTATTTTTTTCAGTTCTTGGTTTAATGAATTGCTTGATTATCAATATTGGCTAATTCCTGTTTTAACAATTTTAGGGTTCATAGTTCAATATGGATATTCTTATGAAAAACAGAACAGAAACGGTTGGGAGAATAAGAAATAGAACTGGAATATGGAATGAAAAATATTTTGGCGTCCGCCCAAAAGTATAGTGTTTGTATCTCTAATGGTCGCAGCCACAGGCCTGTGGCCCCACTCTTCTGAATGGTTGCGACTGGACGAGAAGCTATCAATGATGAGAAAGCTTTTGCTTATTTCTATATGGAGGATGGTCCGTTATGGCTATATATGATTGTTTTACTTTCTTTAATGAAATAGATATTCTAAAAATACGTTTGGAGATATTGTCCCCATATGTAGATAGGTTTATTATTGTAGAATCTCCATATACCTTTCGCGGTGAAGCAAAAAAATTACATTTTAAAGAGCGTGAGAATGAATTTGAAGAATATAAAGATAAAATTATTTATGTGGTTGCAGATAATGTTCCACAATATACAGGAATAGGGGACTGGGGAATAGAAATCTATCAGAGGAACATGATATCATCTGGCTTGTATGATTGTAATCCAAATGATATAGTTGTAATATCAGATGTAGATGAAATACCTAATATCGATATACTAAAAAAAGTAAAAGATAATTCATATATAGAACTTGACTTTCCACAGGATAGAGGAAAACGAGATAAAATAAAATTCTTATATTATTCATTAGTACAAAAGACTTTATTTAGCAACATACGAGCTCTTAAGAAACGTCGTGTTAAGATATTAGATACCTTGGATGTAATCCCGTTATCTTGTGAACAAGATTTGTATTATTATTATATGAATTGCAAAAGTCGTGGAATATGGTATGGGTCCATGTTCCTTAAGTACAAAAATTTTACATCTCCGCAGCAGATCCGTAATATGAGGAATTCTTGTATCACTATAAAAAGAGGTGGATGGCATTTTTCATATCTAGGTGGAGTTTCTTCTATACAAAAAAAATTAAAATCCATTATTGATACTGATCCTGGACTGAATAGAAAAATGCAGGAATACTCTACTAATGATGAGTATATAGAATCTTGTATATCAAAAGGAATAGATATATATGGAAGAAAAGGGAAAGAATTTGAATATAATTTTATCCCATTAAATAAAATAGGTATACCAAATGCTAAGAAAATATCAGACATTTATCCTGATTTATTCAGGCTATGAAATACGAAATGCAGAGGGATAATGATGAAGCAACTAGATTTAACTTTCGAAACGAAGTGCTGGGAGAATGACTGGCAATTAATGGCATATACAAATCATTTGCAGCAGATGATTGAAAATTGTTCGGTCGATTTCCAAAGAAAGGTTTTATGGATTAATAACGTAAAGAGATTAGCTGATGTAAAAAAATCGCTAAGCCATTTAATTGAAGCTGAGATAATTGATGATATTCTAGTCGTAGCAGATTATATAGATAAGGCATTATCGGAGTATAAGATTGATAAAGATTCTTTTAAGGGTGGATATAATTATTCTAGTGAGGAATTAGCAGGAATCTACGCATGCAAAACAAAATATCTGTTACATTTTTCTTCTGATTCATACATTCCACATGAGTATAAAACTGCTAAATGGATTGAAGCGGCAATAGATATTATGGAAAATAATCCTGAAATAGTTGTAGCAAATCCTACATGGAATAGAAAATGGAATGAAGCAAAAAAAGAGTCTTTTTCCAGTATAGATGATTTTTATATTGGGTATGGATTTTCGGATCAATGCTATTTAATTAATACAGAGCTATTTAAACGGCCAATATATAATTTTCACCATGAAGCATCTGATAGATACCCTTCTTACGGTGGGGAACTGTTTGAAAAAAGAGTAGATTCGTATATGCGAACGCACAATCTGAAACGTATCACTAGTAAAACTGTTTCCTATAAATCAAAAAATATTACAAAGTTGCAGTACCTATTTGAAAAATATGGATTAAAAAAGTGTTGATATTGATAAATTGATATAGATGGAGATACTATGATGATCTATATTTGTGTGTTAAATTATAAAAGTCCAAAGGATACAATTGCATGTTGTGATTCGCTTTTACAGTTACAAAGAAAAGATTTTCGAATCTTGTTGATAGATAATTTCTCACCAGATAAGTCACAAACTATATTAAAAGAATATACAGTGAAACATTCTGACAATGTGATTTTTTTCCCATTGAAAAAAAATCTTGGATATGCTGGTGGTAATAATGTAGCTTTACAATATGCGATGAAACAATCCAATTTAGAATATGCGTGGATTCTCAATAATGATACTTTAGTGGAACAGGACGCGCTTGATTGGTTAGTGGATTATATGGAAAGACATCCCAAAGTTGGTATATGTGGTTCCAAATTGATTTATGAATGGGATAGAAATAAGCTACAAGGATATGGAGGATGCTATAACCCGTATTTAGGAATAGCACATAATTGTCAAGATATAGAATCCATAAAGAATATCGATTATGTAATTGGGGCGTCGGTATTTATCCGTCCTTCTTTTTTAAAAGAGGTAGGATTAATGTGCGAAGACTATTTTTTATATTATGAAGAATTAGATTGGGCAATGCGAGCTAAAGGAAAATTTTTAATTGGATGTGATCCCCGAAGCATTGTTTATCATAAGGAAGGAGCAGCAGTAGGATCAGATTCGTTACATCCAGAGTATAAATCAGAACTAGCAGACTATTATGGGATGCGAAATCGACTTCTATTTACACGAAAATTTTTCCCGAAATACTTACCTTTAATTTATTTAAGTAGTTTGGGAATATTGTGGAATAGATTTCGCCGTCATCAATATAAAAGGATATGGATGTTTGCGAAGCTACTTTTTGGTATAAAGGATAAAAAGTTTGAGAGGTAAAGATTAACAAGGTGCGAATGTAGTTATGAATATTGGATTTAGCGAAATACTATTTATAATAGTTTGTTTACATGAACTCTAGGATTACAAATTTCGTCGGAAAACGAGGAGAATAACGCATGAAAATCATAATCTTAGCTGGTGGCGGCGGTTCCCGGCTTTTTCCGCTGTCACGTAAGTCGTATCCGAAGCAGTTCCTGAAGCTGGAGGATGATAAGTCGCTGCTGGTGCACACGGTGGAGCGCTTCTTGGATTTTGTGGCGCCGGAGGATATCCTGGTGGTGACGAATCAGCGCTATCTCTACCATGTGGAGAATGAGCTGGCGGAGTGCCAGGCGGAGGGGGCGCACATCATCCTCGAGCCGGTGGCGCGCAACACGGCGCCGGCGATTGGGCTGGCGGTGCAGTTCTGCGAGGAGAAGCTCGGCTGCGAGGGGCGGAGCCTCTTGTGGTGGCGGCGGCGGACCATGTGATCCGGCCGCAGGATGTGTTCACGGCCTGCATCGGGCGTGCGGCAGAGGTCGCGCAGCAGGGCGAGGGCAGTCTCGTGACGTTCGGCATCCCGGCGAAGTCGCCGGAGACGGGCTACGGCTATATCGAGGCGGGCGAGCCGGATGGTGCTGCGTTTGTCGTCGAGTCGTTCAAGGAGAAGCCGGATCTCGCGACGGCAGAGCGTTATGTCGCGGCGGGCAATTACTACTGGAATTCGGGCATGTTCGCCTTCACGATTGATTTCATGAAGGGGGAGATGGCGAAGTATCAGCCGGAGATTGCGGCCCTTCTCGCAGAGGGCTACGACAGCGCGGTGGCGCATTTCGCAGATATGCCGGAGATCTCGATCGACTACGCGATCGCGGAGCGCTCGCAGATGGTGCGCATGGTGCCGCTGACCTGCTACTGGAATGACATCGGCTCGTGGGATGCGATGTACGACATCTTGCCGCACGACGCGCACGGCAATGCGCTGCAGGGCGATGTGCTCGCGCTCGACTGCAAGGATTCGCTGATCATGGGGCACGACCGGCTCATTGCGGGCATCGGGCTCGATGACCTGCTGCTCGTCGAGACGGATGATGTCATCGTCGTGGCGAAGAAGGGCGAGTCGCAGAAGGTCAAGACGGTCGTCGAGAAGCTCAAGAAGATGGGCCGCAAGGAGGCCGTCGAACACACGACGATGTACCACCGCTGGGGCACGTCGACGGTCATCGGGCAGGGCGTCGGCTACCGCATGAAGAAGGTCCGCGTCATGCCGGGCAAGGCCATCGCGATGCAGATGCATTACCACCGCACGGAGCACTGGGTCGTGCTGCGCGGCACGGCGGAGGTCACGCGCGGCGAGGAAAAGACGATGATCCACGAGCGCGAGTCCGTCTTCATCCCGCAGACGACGAAACACAAGCTCGCCAACCCGGGCCGCATCCCGCTCGAACTCATCGAGATCCAGAACGGCTCGTACATCGGCGAGGATGATATTGTGCGGTTTGAATGAAGCTCCCGATGTGATACAATAGGGATAGATTTTATGATACAGGAGGGCGAGCAGATTGCTGTTACAGTTCACCGTAGAGAATTTCAGATCATTCAAGACGAGCTGCATGCTTTCCTTAGAGGCAGGGGAAGCGGATCGCGATAGAAGCGATGCAGTCCCGGATATGGAGGGGCATGTGGCCGTAGTCGGTAAGGAGCGCGTCCTGCGCACGGCGGCCATCTTTGGCGCGAATGCGGCAGGCAAGAGCAATCTCTTCAAGGCCATCGGGGCAGCTATCCTCTTGATTCGCACGTCAAATATGCGACAGGTGGGAGAGCCGCTCATACCTGTTGTGCCATTCTTGTTTTCCGAGGAAACGAAAGATGCTCCATCTGCCTTTGAATTCGTCTTTCTTGCAGAAGGGACGAAATACGTGTATGGTTTCTCGGCCACGCGGCAGCGCATTGTGACGGAATACCTATATCGCTATAATACGGCGCATTCAACGCGCCCCGCGACGATATTCGAGCGTGACGTGCGGGAGAAGGAGGAGTACCATTTCACGAATGCGATGTACCGGAAGGAACTCAGCCCCATTGTCGCTAGGAATACGGCGAACAAGCTCTTCTTGGCGACGGCTACTGCTTGGAATAGCAAGACGACGGCTGTCCCGTTTGCGTGGTTCCAGAAGATTGATACGTCTCGTTTGAGCCAGGACGGCGATTACAATATGATGCTGCCAAAGATCGTTCCGTTGCTGCAGGCAGATGATGACCACTCTCTGAAGGAATTCATTTGTCAGATGCTTCATAAGGCAGACATCAATATCCAGGACTACTCATTCGAAAGCAAGGATATGTCAGGTGCAGAGTTCCTTCAGCAATTGCCGTCGCAGCTTGCTGAGATGCTGCCGCCGAATATCAAGCAGAGCCGCCATACATCGGTTGATTTCAAATTCCTGCATCATGTGGATGGTATTGATTCACGTCAAGGGGATAATACGTTTACACTGAGCTTGCAGGATGAATCCGATGGGACGGTGAATCTCTTCATGATGAGTCCTATCCTCAAGCAGGCTTTCGAAGAGGGCCGAATCCTCTGTATCGATGAATTTGACAGCAGTCTGCATCCACTGTTGGTCCTGTATCTCGTTGGCCTTTTCCATAATCCAGAGGTCAACAAGAAGAATGCCCAATTGATTCTTTCTTCGCACACGACAGAACTCCTGTCGAGCAGGGTCATGCGGAGCGATCAGATTTACTTTGTCGAGAAGGACCGGAGTACAGGCGCATCGGAGCTTTATTCCTTGGATGAGTTCATACCGGGGGCGAGCAAGGACATTCGCAAGGCGTACCTGCTCGGGAGATATGGCGCTGTGCCACGAATCAATGATGGAGAATTACCATGGTGAGTCGTAAAGGATATACCCAAAAGAAGCGACGGGGACGTTATCGTCAGACGAAGCAAATCCTCCTCTTGGCGGTAGAGGGGAAGAATAAGACTGAGAGCAACTACTTCCAATCGATTGCGAGTCCATATGTCGATGTTCGTATCGTCCGCGGCAATGAAACCGACCCGGTCGGTATGGCGAAGCGTATGCTATATGAGTATGAGGGAATCTTGCAAGACTCCGATTATGCAGCTTGTCTGGTTGATTCGGATTTTGATGTACAGAAGGACGCGCAATTGCAAGCGGCGGACAAGCTGATTGAGCAGGCGCGCAACAAGAAGCATCAGAATGTGCACTTGATCCAGTCAGCTCCGTGTTTCGAGATCTGGTACATCTGCCATTTTGCTTATACGACGCGCAACTATGCAAAGACTGCTGATGTCTTGGAAGAACTGGAACGGTATATCCCGGGCTATAAGAAGGGTCAGGAGCAAGTTTTTCTGCAGAGATTGAGCGGGAACCTGCAGAAGGCTATACGGAATGCGAAACGCTTGGAGAAGTATTGCGAGGAAAATCGCAGGAGGCCGCATCGTGTCGAATTCATGCCTAGCACGGAAGTGTACAAGATTTTTGAGGATTTTGTGCGGATGGAATCGAAATGATGCCAGTTTTTTGGTGAGGAAGAAAGCAGGAGATAGAATCGTATGTCATACATGGATACCTATAAGGATTGGCTGAGCTGGTGTGATGAAGAGGCGAAGGCGGAGCTTTTAGCGATTGAGGACCCGAAGGAGCTGGAGGACCGCTTTTACACGGAGTTGAAGTTTGGCACGGGCGGGATGCGCGGCGTGATGGGCATGGGCCCGAACCGCATGAATAAGTACATGATCCGCAAGGCGACGAAGGGCTTTGCGGACTACCTTTTGGCGCACTGCACGGAGGCGGAGCGGGCGCGCGGCGTCGTAATCGCCTATGACTCGCGCCACCATTCGCAGGAGTTCGCGCAGGAGGCGGCGAAGGTGCTGACCTCGGCGGGCATCCCCGTGAGGATTTTCACGGAGCTGCAGCCGACGCCGGTGCTGTCATTTGCCGTGCGCTATCTCGGGGCCATCGCGGGCCTCGTGCTGACGGCGAGCCACAACCCGAAGGAGTACAACGGCTACAAGGTCTACGACCGCCATGGTGACCAGATCGTGCCGCGCATCGCGAATGATTTAGTTCAGTGCGTTAAAGCAGTGCGGGACATCCCGCAGATCGAGGCCGCGGGCAATCCGAGTCTCGTGCAGGAGCTCGGCGAGGAGACCGTCGATGCCTTCGTCGAGGCGGTCTATCAGACGTCGGTCTGTAAGGGGGATATTGCTCCTCTGCGCATCGTTTATACGCCATTGCACGGTGCGGGCAATAAGCTCGTGCGCAAGGTGCTCGCGCGCGCGGGCTTCGCGGATGTCCATGTTGTGCATGAACAGGAGATGCCGGATGGGGATTTCTCGACGGTGAAGTCGCCAAATCCGGAGGAAAAGAGCGCCTTGACGCTCGGCCTGCAGCTCGCGGAGAAGATTGCGGCGGACATCGTCATCGGCACGGACCCGGACAGCGACCGCATCGGCGTCGGTGTGCGTCAGGGGAGCGAGTATGTCCTGCTGACGGGCAACCAGATTGGCGCCCTGCTCGCGGACTTCCTGCTCGAGGCCCACAAGGCGGAGCTGACACCTGCGACGACGGTCCTCAAGACGGTCGTGACGGGCGAACTCGGCGCGGCCATTGCACGTGCCAAGGGTTGCCAGGTCGTCGAGACGCTGACGGGCTTCAAGTACATCGGCGACAAGATCACGGCGTACGAGCAGGACCCGACGCACGAGTTCTTCTTCGGCTACGAGGAGAGCTACGGCTGCCTCGTTGGCACCTACGCGCAGGACAAAGACGCCGTCGGCGCAGCCCTGCTCGTCGCGGAGATGGCCGCCTGCTACAAGAAGCAGGGCCAGACGCTCTGCGACCGCCTCGATGCGCTTTACAGCGAGTATGGTTACTACTACGACGCCCAGGCCTCGTACAAGCTCCAGGGCATCGCGGGCAAGGAGAAGATCAAGGCTATCATGGATACCCTGCGCAAGCAGCAGGCCGATTCGGATTTCATCCACGAGCCCACAGAGGTACTCGACTTCGCCAAGGGCATCGCCGACCTGCCGACGACGAACATGCTCAAGTACAAGCTCGCCGACGGCTCCTGGATCGCCATCCGCCCCTCTGGCACCGAGCCAAAGCTCAAGCTCTACTGCTCGCTCGTCGAGAAGGATGAGCGAGCGGCAAGGGCAAAGTTCGCAGCGATGCGGGCGGACTTTGAGCAGATGTTTGACCTGTAAGCGCGAGTCCTTGAGCTCGGTGGGGAGTGTGGCTGTGAGCTGCGGTGAGATTGATGCTAGGCGGTGTGGCATGATCCATGTTATAATGGAATCAGTTTGTGGATGATAGAGTAGATCGATTAGGGGGCGCGCTGATGACGGCAATCAAGCATATCCGAATCCAGAATTTCACAGTCTTTGAGCATACGGATATATCGTTATCCGATGGGGTCAATGTCATCATCGGCAAGAATGGTACGGGCAAGACGCAGTTGCTGAAATTGCTCTATGCTGGCACATTGATGCCGAGCAGGGGACGCGGGATGTTTGCTTCTTGTTTTGGCTTGCGCGATGGTGATGACAATCTGTTGCGGGATAAGTCAAATCTGTACAGCGACATCTGGCTCGATACGGCGGAGGAGAGCCATGAGGTGCTTACGGTAGTGCATTTTAAGACGGACGTACGTTATCGGTTCGGGTGCTCGATGGATCTTTTTGACTCGGAAGTACCGTCGGTTGTCTATATTCCTGTCAAGGATATGCTGACGCATGCCAAGGGCCTGCTGGCGATGTCGGATAAGTATCAGGATTTCCCGTTCGACCAGACTTTGCTGGATATCATCCGCAAGGCGAATCAGTGGAAACTGCGTGCGGTACCGGAATTGGCAATGAAAGTACTGCCGCACTTGGAGCGGGCGATGGATGGCCAGGTCGTCATTGAGAACGAGGAATTCTACATCAAGAAGCACGATGGCCGTCTGGTGAAGTTCTCGGTCGAGGCGGAGGGCATCAAGAAGATTGGCCTGCTCTGGCAGCTGTTGATGAATGAAAGCATCACCAAGGGGAGCCTCTTACTCTGGGATGAGCCGGAGGCCAATCTCAATCCGGATTTCTTTCCCGTGCTGGTGGAATGCCTGCTGGAGCTCTCTCGTCAAGGCGTACAGATCGTCTTGAGTACGCATAATTACCTCTTTGCCAAGTATTTCGATGTGCGAAGAAAGCAGGCCGACGCGGTGATGTATCATTCGCTCTATGCAGATGCATCCGGAGCCGTGATGTGTGAGACAAAGCCGCATTTTGCAGATCTGGAGCACAATGCCATCATGCAGACGTTCGATCGCCTTCTGGATGAGGTCTATCATTTGCAGGTAGGTGAGTGACATGGACCGCGTATTCTGGGATGAAAATAAGTCCTGCACGATTGACTTTTCGGCAGCAGCATGGGCGACGGATCGTATTCATGATGTATTTCATGCGGCAAAACTTTCCATCCTCTGTGATGTTGATTTCGTGGCAGAGACGGAGAAGGAATTGCTTCTGGTGGAATATAAGAATGCCAATCTGCCGAATGCTGCTCATCCTGAGGCATTTCGACCGATGGAAGACAAGCGGCTCAATAATATAGCAATGAAGTACTTCAATAGTCTACAATTCTTGCAGGTCACGAATCGTGGTATGGACAAGCAAAAACGGTATGTGTATGTACTGGAATGCCTGAACGGGGATCGGGTCCTGCGGAAGCGCGTTCGCGAATTACTGACTGCACGTCTTCCGTTCTTGCTCCAGCAGCAAGTGCATATGCCGGAAAAGATGATTGACTCAGTAGAAGTGCTCAGTATTGAAGAATGGAACAAAGCGTATCCGGACTTTCCGCTGCGGCTTCAGGTAGAATAGATGTGTGTGACGTTATATTTATTATAAACACCAAATAATAATATTCGTATTTTTAATAAATTTCGCTGTTCACTCTTTTTCGCATCAGGCGCAGCCGGAGCCACGGCGAGCGCTCATCGAAAGGGCTACTACAGCTGGGCGTAACGCTACGCCCTCTATCC
>ERZ772881.1299-NODE-1299-length-22756-cov-9.861151_pt1 | contig 22756 bp, 18 predicted proteins | sample MGYA00580581_ERZ772881 | MGnify/ENA primary metagenome ERZ772881 (study PRJEB29015, sample SAMEA2737668) | human gut metagenome | biome: human gut; feature: human-associated habitat; material: faeces | place: China | collected 2012 ...
TCATCTGACGGAACAGCGTCTCTTGTTCGGGAGTAACGTGTATACGAAGTTTTATTGTTTTAGTTAGGTTAGACACTATTTCTCACCTTCCTTTCTAAATATATATTACTTCATCAAAATTATTATAGAACTATTTTTACTAAAAATCTATTGTTTTTATTGAAAGGAGGGGAGGTGCGGCTCCTCTCATGACTAAAGTCACAAGTCTCCGCCGCACCATGAAGATGAAGATTTTGATCATGCTGGCAGCGGGCAGGACCAGTGCCGCCGCAAGCAAAAAGGCCTGCCCGGCCTGTTTTTTCTTGTTCATGCGCTTCCCCTCCTTACCGTCCATTGTACTCCACTCTCCTGATTTCTTCCAGTCAGTCAAAAAAACAAGGGACATTGCTTCTGCAACATCCCTTGGCCAAACATGTTCGTTACGGTTCGATGGGGCCGATTTCGATTTCGTCGATTTTCCCGTTTTCGATTTCAAAGATCAGGCCCATGCCGGGCAAACCCTCCGCCCTGTAAATGGTTTTGTCCCCTCGGACCATGTCCGGTTTCCCGTAGGTCCCCTCCAGGAGGGAAGCGTCCATTCCCACGTGAATTCCTTCCGGAGTTGCCCAGCCGTTGTTGGCAGACACTTCCATATGATAGACGGCTCCTTCCGCCAGATGGATGGAGACCCCATCCCCATATTCGTATTCCACCACCGATCCCGATGGATGGGAAGCAGAATGTTCCCGTTCTGTTTCTGTTGGAGCACCGTATATCTGCCGGATATAGGAGCCCTCACTGCCAATTCCGATGCCGCCCAGGTACAGGGATTTCTGAGGTACCGATGCCAATGCGGCCGAAGCAGCCAGCGTCAAAAGTGTGGTGAGACCCACAATTGTCCATTTTTTCATCAGGTCCGTCCTCCTTGTTTTAAGAATTATTATTTATTTAGATTTTATCATAATTATGTGGGAAATTACAACCTTTTTTTATGACACTTGTGTCCCCCGCGACGGAGACGACAAACAGGAGTCTCCCAGTCCTGTGGAAAAGGGGGAAAGGACCCGCTTGCGGGTAGGGGGTTCGCACGCCTCTCTGCCCATGTACACTTTTTGGGTCAGAAAAGCCCGCATTTCTCCATCATCCACGAAATAGATATCGCCCATATAGGCCAGTTCACCGGTGGTCTGGTAGAAATAAAGGAAGATGAGACATCTTGACAAGCAAGTCTATTCTCTTCGTCACAGCCGCCGCAGGAAGGACAATAACCCGCCGGGCGACCGGGGACCGGTCTTCCCGTACGGGCAGACCCTACGGAATCGTGCAGTACGTGGGTTGCGCAGGGATGCCCCATCAGGGGCGTCCGTTTCCAGGTCTGTAAGCGGAAATATCACATCATTTTCACAGCCCCTTTCTGAATATAGATGCTGTTGTACTTCCGTATGCTATACTGGAAACATAGAAAGGATGATGCAGATTGAGTAACAAAAGATGAAGAACAGAAGAAACTCGCATGGGAAAGAATGGCTCCTCCTGTCAAAGGAAAGTACAAGACATGGGATAATCCCACATTGGAAATCATCTACATCGAAAACGCTCAACTCAAATTTGAGAAGGGCTACAATGATACCGAAAAGGTTCTTTGATTTGCAAGCCGCTGCATGGACTTCATGTGGCGGCTTTTTCATAATGCCAAAGATCAGATAGCCCAATTTCTCCACAGCCAGATAAAACACAGCCAACCAGCCCTACTCCAGCAGCACCGGGTAAATCCGGACACCTGATAAAGCCCTTGAAAGAGATTCCGGCTTTCCCCTTCTTTTTCAGCCGAAAAGAACCAGTCCAGCATACTCATAGTCAAGGTTTTCCCAAGTTCCGTACATTTTTCCAAATTGAGCCCGCCCTCCATCAACAAAAAGAGCTTGTGCACGTAATAGCGCACAAGCTCTTTTTGAAATTTTTTACAACCGATGTACTTAGAAGGAGAATACGAATTCCGCTCTCGTCTGTTCTTCCGGATCATCGGCATGGGTCTTATTCGTCTTCCATTTAGAGCCAAAGCTCTGGTAGACGTTAAATAAGGTATTCTTGGCTACGACATAGCTGCCGCCGACGCCCCGGTCTTGATATTGTTCAAGGCATCGCTGTCAAAGCGTCAGCTATTCGTCGAACCACCGAGATAAGCCCCATCTTCGACATTGAGGTATTCGACCCAAGCGCTCCAAGTACCCGGCTGAGATTTTACAGCTTTGCCATATGTCAGCTGAGCAGCCCACCAGTTGGCACTGTCATCGTTATCGAGGGTCTTATAACCATGGGACAGACTGACATGTTCGTAGTTGGCCAAGAGGTTCCACTTCGAGCCGAAGTTATACGATACATAAGCGCCCCAAAGGTCATCACCGCGGAAAGAATCGGTATAAGAGGAACCGCCAGCACGGGTGAAGTCATTGTAGTAGACGCCGACAGCCGAACCGTTGCCAAAGAAGCCTTCGATTTCACCATAGCCCGTCTTGACACCGTCAATGGATTTATCTACACCTGCAAAGGTTTTATCGCTGCCAGTCATCTTGAATTTCCCATAGCCTGCCGTGACAGCTACGTTATCCGTTGCATACTTCATTTCGGCGCGGTCGAAGATATCGCCGTAGTTCAGGCCATAGCCATTGCCCATGACGTATTTATCGGTACGGCCGACATTGAACTGGAAGTGGCCAGCTTGGGTCCGGACTTCAGCGCGGTCCGTGAAGATATTGTCGCCGCCGCTAGCCGTGTTATTGTCAGCAAAACTGATGGAATCCGTACTAAGCCCATAGCGGACGACAGTATTTTTATTGACTTGCGCATCAGCGCGGAGACGGACACGATAATCCCAGGAGTTGTCATTCTTTTTGCCAGCTGCCTTAACATCGCCACGTTGATAATTATTAACTTTATCCTGAATCTTCAAACCAGGAGCCGTGTAATGGGTCTGATGGCGATAACGGACGCGGGCATCACCACTAAGTTTTACGTTGCCTACGCGGCTTTCGAGGGCGCTGACGCGGACGCCGAGATTGTTCAATTCATCGGCATATTCATCAGCCAGTTTATTAATCAGTGCGCGCTGTTCAACGGACGCTTTGTCCATATGAGCCATGGCTTTAGCGACCATTTCGGCTGCTTCATAACGGGTGATATTACGGTTGCCCTGGAAATACTGGCCGTCAACGCCCTGAATAATACCGGCATCAGCGAGTTCTACGACGGATTTGTAAGCCCAGCTGTCCGACGGGACGTCGACAAAGGGATTGGCTGCAAAGGCACAAGCCGAACTGATCGTCAAGGCAGCCATCAGAGCCGTAGCAAATTTTGTCTTCATCATGAGAAATTCCTCCTTGTTTTCACAACAGTGAATCCAGGATTCCCAAAATACCGCTGCAGGCGAGTGGTCCTAGTTTCCTCTCTCAGCGCCATTCCGGGACAAACATCCTGCACAGCCTACATTTGTCTGCATGGCCAGTATACGAAAAAGCGGCTATGATGTCAAAATACATACAATTAGCATGTTTATGCCGTTTATCACCCACTTTTACACAGTTTAAACAATTATTTTTCATAGTTAAAACACAAATTTTACATGAACTATTACCCAATTATTACTCAAAATAGACTCAATCTTGATGCGTTCAGCCTATGCTAAGAATAAATAATAGGAGGTGCTTACTTATGAACAAACTATGGAAACGCTGGATAGCCGCAGGCCTGATGTTGTCCTGCCTGGGCGGCGCCAGTCTCAGCGCGCAGGACGTCCCGGTCAAGGCCTATATCGTCCACGCTGACCATTATCAGCTCCCATATAAAGGGAATGAAAAGGCTTTTCACCACCAAATCAACCCCGGCTACGGCTCATCCTTGGCCTTCAAGGATATCAAAAGTGACGGAACCATCGAGTTCTACGGCCTGACGGACCGCGGCCCGAACGGTGACATCCCGAAATATATCAAAAACGGCAAAAAAATGTCCGGGAAATTCTTCCCGACGCCGGATTTTGCGCCCAGTATCGGCGTCATCACCGTGAACCCGGCCCAAGGGCGGGCGGACATCACAGCATCTATCCCCTTAAAAGTCCGCGGCAAGGCCATTACCGGCAAGCCTTTACCAACAGGCTTGACCGGTTCGACTAACGAAATCGCCTTGAATTTCCAGATGAAAGACTTAGGGACTGACTCGAATGGCCTTGATACGGAAGGCCTGGCCGTCGACAAAGACGGCAATTTCTGGATCAGTGACGAATATGGGCCATTTATTGTCAAAGCCGACCGGAACGGCAATATCCTGGAAAAATACGGTCCCGGCACGGGCCTGCCCCGCATCCTGGCCAGCCGCGTCCCCAACCGTGGCAGTGAGGGCTTGACCATTGACGAACGCGGCCATGTCTTTGCCCTTATCCAGAGCCCATTGAACGTCGATGGAAAAACGGCCAAAACGGCGAAATACACGCGTATCGTCGAATTCGACCCGGTTACGAAAAGGACGACCATGTATGCCTATCCCGTCGATACGGGCTACAAGAACCCCGGCGCCGCCAAGCTCGGCGACATCACGTCCATCGGCAAAGGCCAGTTCCTGATGATCGAACAGGGCAAGCAGCACGGTACCATGCAGAACCTCATCTACAAAGTCGATCTGAATGGCGCTACGCCCATCGCCGATAACGGAGACCTCGAATACGGCCGCTTGGACGGGAAAATCGTACCGGCTAAGAAAGAGCTCGTCCTGGACCTCCGTGCCCAAGGATGGAATATCGAAAAGGCCGAAGGCCTGGCTCTCCTGCCGGATCGCCGGACCCTCGCCGTCGTCAACGATAATGACTTCGGCATGGACATCGCCGTCGACGATAAAAAAGCCAGCCAGCCCGACGTATCGGACTATACTTACGACAGCGACAAAAAATCCATGATATACAACAAGGACAATCAGGTCCATAAAGTCAAAATCAGCCTGAAAAAAAATGCCCCGTCCGAACAAGAAAGCCAAATCTGGTTCTTCACGCTGCCGGAAGCCTTGTAAAAGAATTGCCTAACTCTTACCCGGTTTTCACCCTTCTTTTACACAATGCCCGTATAGTAATACTTGTAAACGAAGTCAGCTATTCCCGGCGGCAACCCACCGGCCCGTTACCGAACTCCTCTGCCAAGATGGCCTCCCGACCAAAATCGGAGAAGTTCGCTGTACTGTCCACCGGCCAGCGTGCCGCTAACTATTGATATCATAGAATCAGAAAAAACCTCGGAGACCTCCCGCTCCGGGTTTTTTTCTATTCTGCTGCCTTCCTCTGACCGTGGCATCGTGGTATGATGGGGGTAACAGGATTACGAAAGGAGTTATCATCATGACTAATACAGAAAAAGAACGGCAAAAAGCCATTACCACAGCAGGCAATCCGGCCAGACCGACAGGAGAAGCAGGGCAGCAGATGCTGGCCCGCATGAACGAAAGCCATGCGGCCCTTACGGCTTGGGGCCTGTCCCACTTCCATTGGCACGGCGATGAAGCGGTCTTGGACATCGGCTGCGGCGGTGGGGCCAATCTCCATCGCATGAGCGCCCATATCACGACGGGCCATCTGACCGGGATCGATTATTCGCCGACGTCGGTCCAGACCTCGTGCCAGACGAATGCGGCCGACATAGCCGCTGGAAAAATGACCGTCTGTGAAGGCTCCGTCGAAGCCCTTCCTTTTGCCGACAGCACCTTTGACAAGATTACGACTGTCGAAAGCTTCTACTTCTGGCCCAATCCACCAGAAAACCTGAAAGAAGTACGCCGCGTCCTGAAACCAGGTGGCACGTTCCTTCTCATCGCTGAAATCTACGGCCACGACGGCCTCAGTGCTGAAGTCCGGGAAAATATCAAACGCTACCACCTCTATAACCCGACACCGGAAACCTTTGAAACCATTTTCCGCAATGCCGGCTTTCCCTCCGTCCGGGTCCACATCGAAAAAGACCACCGCTGGATCTGCGTCGAAGGGCGATAAAGAAAGGACTTGCCGCACGACGACAAGTCCTTTTTCTATTCACCTTATTTCCAAAAAGCTTCGGCTTTGGCGATGTTGGCGCGAATCGTGGCGCAGCATGCCTTGAAGTCTTTCATTTCCTGTTCCGGCAGATTATATTCCATGACTTCCTCGATGCCGTTGGCGCCGATAACCGACGGGACGCCGCAGAAGATGCCCGTTTCGCCGTATTCGCCATCGAGCGGGGCGCTGGCAGCCATGATTTTCCGTTCATCCCGCAGGACAGCCCGGACCATGGTAGCCGCCGTCATGCTGATGCCGTATTCCGTACAGTGCTTGCCCGAATAGGTGACCCAGCCGGCATGAATCGTTTCATCCTGGACGCGGGCTTTATCGAAGACATAGGCCGGATTCTGTTCCAGTTCTTCCAGGGATTTGCCGCCGAACTTGATGAGCGACCAGGGAACGATCTGGGAATTGCCGTGTTCCCCCATCATGTAGGCCGAGAAGGAATGATGATCCAGGCCCGTCTGCTGGGAAATAGCACTGACCAGACGCGAGCTGTCCAGCCCCGTGCCAGTGCCGAAGACATGCCCTTTCGGAAGACCGCTCTTCTTAGCGATGAGGTCCGTTACGACATCACAAGGATTGGTGATATTGATGATGATGCCCTGGAAGCCGCCGGCCATGACCTTGGGGATATAATCAGCGACCTGGGGCACGGTGAAATGCATTTCGTCGTCGCGATTCCCGGACGCACAAAGCGTAATATCGCCGATAGCATTGACAATGACGTCGCAATCTGCCAATTCTTCATAGCTGGCAATGGTGTAATTGACGCGATGAGGCATAAACATGACCGCATCCATCATATCCTGCCGTTCACTGACCAACTTCTCCGAATTTACATCACATAACTTCACTTCATCAGCAATCCCGAGGACCCCTAAATTAAAAGCCACATGAGCCCCGACATGACCTAAGCCGATGACACCGACAACACGTTTCTTGAACGTCATAGAAAACGCCTCCTGTTCATTATACATATACCAAAAACCTATTAATTTATTATATCAAAAAAAGTTCCCCTTTGTCTGTTGTAACGACAACAAAAATGCAATTTCACTTAGCCCCCGCCGTTTTCAAAGCTACTTCACAATTGGATGGCCTCTGTTCACTAGTCGCAAAATGCGGTTCGCTCGGACTCAGATACTGCTGCGCAGCAACAAACTCAAAAGAACAACGACGCTTCGGGATACCCTCAGCGCGTAGCGGGCCGCCCAGCCACAGCTGCCCGTTTTGGCAACCGTCCTATGCCTCCCGTTGGTCGGCACCTGTCTGTCCAAAAAGGCTTGGGACGGCCCCTACGCACAAGGCCGTTGGCCGTGTATTTTTGTAGCCAGTAAACAGAGTTCCCATTTATCGCCTGGCTGCGATATCGTAGGGGACGTCCCAAAGGGCATCCCGCCGTGAACCTTGTGCATAGCCGGAATTTATGACGAGTAACACATGGTCGTAATATAATCATGAGTCTGTCGCGGCGTAGCCGCATCTGAGTCCAAAAAAAGAAAAAACGGACCTTTGCGGGAAGAGGATACTTCCATGCAAAAGTCCTTTTCATCTTATTTTCCTCAGTCGAAAACTTCAAATATGACGATGAACAGGCCTATCCAGACGATGAAGCCGACAAGGGCTACAGCGTAGACACCAGTGAAAACGTTGATGAAGACCTTAGATGTCGTCGCAGCCATAAGAATCCAGCCTTCCTGGTAATTGACGCCGAACTACTGGAGCGCACTATTACGAATCAGTATATCCACAATCGCCCCGGATGCAACGGTATCGACATCGCTCTTGACGACCAGGACCAACCAGGACCCGAGTACAGAAAAAAGCCGAAACCATCAGCATTTATGCTAGATTTCGGCCTTTCCAACAAATATAAATTAAGATACTGAAAGTACTGAAAGAGAAATTGGTTTAGAAAGAATAGCGGATGCCAGCATTCCATTGCCAATCTTTAGAGAAACGGCTTCCGGCGCTCTTTTCAAAGTCGCCATACAGGGAAACACCACCATTCAGCTTGACTGCGAATCCGCCCCCGTATTCAAACCAGGTATCATCAAAGGTGTCCGTAAAGGACAGGCTTTCATCACCGGCGTAAAGATGAAGGGGACTATGGCCCCCAAATTCATGATGTACGTTGGCTTTCAAATAGACGATGGCGTCTTGACTGATCTGTCGGCCCAGGTTAAAGCCCAAACGGCCGACGAAGCTGGTGATTCCCGGTTGTTCTACCCGTGTGCCGTTATCCATATCATAGTGGTTGTGGCCTAAATAGCCCAATGTCCATTGCGTCTGCGGTTCTACATACCATTGATGGCCGATGAATTTCTTCCGACCGTATTCAGCACTGAAGGAAACGCCCGTAGTATGCATAGATGCAGAATTATCTTCCGTAATAGGACCGATATCAGTGTCTACAGTATCGCGGACATGGAAACGTTCATTTAAATGACGAAGGCGGAATACCATATCCAGGTAATGACCGGATTCTCGGATGTCCGTATGGTAAAGAGCTGCAGAAACTGCCTGGTTCGTACCTTGACCTCCAGAATATTCCCCTTTGCCATCCAGATACGAAAAGGCAATCCCAGAAAAGCTCTTCAGGCGGTCATTGTCGGCCGTCTTCCTATCGTACCCGAGTTCATAGACCTTGTACTGATTCTTGAAAGACCGATACCCATCCCGGCCAATGCGGCTGCCCCGGATACGGGCCCAAAAACCCGTTTCCTCACCCTCATTTTCGCGGAGGTCGCCTACGCGCTGCAACATCTTGTCATTTTCTGTACGCCAAGTATAGTACATCAGGCTACTTCCCGCCAAGGCTGCACTGACAGTAGGAGTGTACTGGCCATATTCATTGGTGGTATGGTTCGTCACGCCGGTAATAACGAGGTCCTGATCGTAAAGTTTGCCCTTGGTCACATCGCTGATTGTATTGTCCTTCTCTACCTTAGAATCTTGAATTCCCAGGTTATAGGTTTTGAAAAAGAGATTGCTCATGCCATATGCAACAAAGTGATCAGCCGTAAAATCAGGAATATGTTTTCCCTCATTCGTAGAATTTAAGGCCGCTAAAATCACGGCTGATTTGGAAGATGATTCATCTTTACTCCCGGCACTGGCCAGGATAGTACCTACTACCCCCTTATCCGTATCGTCCCTGTTCACCAGCCAGAAATGGGTATTGCCGCTATAAGAATTATCAATATGGATGGCATCATTGCCTGTATTTCCACTGCCGTAGATATCCTCATGAATCCGGGTGCCCTTATCGAGGAAATCCGAAACGGTGATAGTTTGTTTCGTCTTGTTGTCCAGATAAAAGATACCATCATTACCGATGTAAGTAGTAAAGTTAGACTTTTCTCCATCCTTATCTGAGATAGCATCGATGACCTCACCCTTCGGGCTCCAGGAAGCCTTATTCGAAAGAGCGATTTTAGTTGCTCCTCCACCATACATGAAATTTTTTGGGATAGGATTCTTTGTAATAATCTGACTGTCCAAATGGGCATCTCTGCCTGAGAGAGAGATTTTAATCTGTCCTCTGTCATTTTTGATTGGTCCAGAGATATGTGCGTCTTGATTACTATCAGCAGTAATCAAGACGGTCCCCCCATTAGTATAAACAGTATCATTCTGTTCTCCCTTAGAAATGGAAATATTATGACCAGTAAGGGATATCTGACTTCCGTGGGACACGATACCACCACTTACATGAATAGACTGCGTGTCGGGACTACCTACCATAATAGGAGCTCCGTCATTTTCCAATGCTTTTTCTTTGTCGGAATGAATGAAAATCTGTTTGCCTTTTATCGATGCCGCTCCGCCCCGAGTATAAATACCGCCTTTCCCCTGAATGGATACTAAGTCAGACGTTTCTGAGCCAAATGACAAACTGCCTCCATTGGTTTCTCCAGCCCACTGCTTTTTCCCGTCAATAGAAATATTCTTTCCCAATACGTTGATATGGAAAGGGATGCCAGTATAATAATCGCTACCATCCGCAAGAAGCGTACCACCCTGCAATGCTATAGTATCAGAGTTCTCACTGCCGATATCCACATTTCCATTCAATGTACGTATCATGCTTACTCTTTCGTATCTTTCCGCCCCCTTTGTTACAAACTCGGACCTAATGAGCGCATCATTGGCATCTATCGCAATATTCTTTCCCTTTACATTGATATCTTTTGCTCCTGCCAAGAGCTGGCCACCAGACAGATGAACAACATCGGAGTCATCACCACCAATATTGATATCACCATTAGTTGCATTGGCAATAAATCCATCATACAGATTATACTTTTTTCTAATTTCAGGAGTATTAAAATAATTGCTGCCCCCGATAGTAATATATCGTCCTTTAACCTCGATATCTCCATGCCGTGCATTTAATCCATTACTGATAAAAATGCTTTTCGTATCTTCATTTCCTGCGTAAACATTATTTTCAAAGGCAATAATCGACTCTGAGAAAGGAACGTGAGCGATTTCAGGACCGCCATATTTGGTCGAATCAATGGTGATATGCTGCCCGGAAATCTGAATACGATTGGCTCCCCTATTGATAATTTGTCCATCAATCCTCACATTATCCGTTTCGTTCTCGCCCACTGAAATATTCGCCTTTTCACTTCCGTCAAGGGCAATGCCTCTTGCATATGACAGATGTATGTTTTTGCCCTGCATTGACAAAGAGCCATTATCAACCCATGTTACTCCATCAATCATCACTCTGTCTGTATTTTTATTCCCAATGACCATTTTTGAATCGCCAGTCTCTTGGATAGCACGTTGACTCGCAGAATACACCCATGAATCTTTTGAATCAACCAAATCCGGATGTGCCGCGTATGCGGAGCTGAGATGAATCGACTGCCCGTTCACAGTAACCTGGGAATTAGAATTAAAGAGTCTCCCATTTAACACCACATCAGAATGAGTATCTCCCACAGTGATAATATCACCGTCAGGACTAATATAATCTGTAGAGTATTTGAGCCTGCCATCAACTTTGTATTTGCTAACGCCATCTATTAGAATATATTTACCATTAATATCTACCTTACAGGGCATAATATTACTATAGTTGTAGGAATCAACTGTTTTTGAAGTAACCATCGTTCCATAAAGGTATGTCTGAGTATTTTCATTTCCCAGTGAAACATTGCTTCCAGTAAAGGTAAAGCGGGCATGACCACCTTCCTGTCCAAGTCGAATAGTACCAGTTTCTGCTGCATTCAAAGAGCTGTTAGTAACATTCACATTTCCCTTAATATACAGGTCTTTCCCTTGCAATGTAATCTTTGAATTATTCGTATCATAAAAATTGTATTCTCCATCAATCATGACGGAAGGACTATCAATCAAAATGCTTGCCTTATCAGTCGCCCCAATACCTCGAGAAAGAGAAACACCTTTCTCAGTATTAGCATAGACTGTGATTGAGCTATTGGGATTCGTTGCGTAAAGTTTTCCCGCTCTCACAGAACCCGCTGTAATGGACAAAGCTCCCCCGCTGTTGACCTCGATATCCTGCAGTTTTTCATCTTTCTCTACTTGAAAAGCGCCATCTGCATTGATGGTTACAGTACCCTTATGATTGCTCAATGAACCCATGGATATACTATGCCCATTGATTTTTGAATCGGAACCTTCACCTGCCCCAAAATCATTGATGGTTACAGAACTTGTATTTTCATTTCCAACCGTAAATTTCCCATCTCCAGTACCTAATTTCCCCACTGAAATAGTATCCCCATGAATAGTAGTTTCTGACTTATTTCCAGCTTGAATGCCTTTCATAGTGACTGATTCAGTCGTATCGTCGCCGATAAATATCTTCCCGCCCCAGTTAGCAGTTGGAATCTTTTGGGTTTCTTTGGGATCAGAAGAGGGATAGTTATCACCAACAGTAATTTTCTTTCCCTTCACATAAACTTCTGGGTTACCCCATGTCCTAAGACTGTGAACAGTAACTTCACTGGTGTCATCCGTTCCTGCCTTCAACTTGCCGTCACCACCGCTCATCCATTTTACTTCTATAGGGTCCCCTTCAGTAGCTTCTCGTGTCCCCCAAGGATTAACATAATTATATAGTTTCCCTTCGGCTGACACCAGTCCCCCCCCCTCCAGACAAAGATAGGACAATCCAGAAAGCCAGGAGCACCTTGGACTGATTTTTTCTAAAAAATGATGGCTTATTTTTCGTCAAATAATACATATCCCATAATCTCCTTCCCGAAAAAACAAAAAAAGACACGCAGGCTCCGAGCCAACATTCCTTTCGACTCAAATCCTAAATCCTGCGTATTTATAGACTCTACAGTCTGGTGGTCCTATTCATAAAAGGACCACACTTTATTTTAATTATATATCAATTATACCTACATTATAAATATAAATCAATTATAAATTCATCGTAAAAAAACAGCCACAACGTGAGAAAGTCACGTTGTGGCTGAATAGGTAAAAAGCTTATACATCCTCGGCAAGCTGGTAAAATCGGTTGTAATTTTAATGTCACCACAAGAAACGCAGTCCTGCATTGAACTGCCATTTCGTCGTTACGTCACCACCAAAGGACTTTTCAATATCTCCATAAAAGACGGTATTATCCGTCAGGGAAATTTTGCCCCCAAGACCAAAAGTGTACCACGTATCTCCGCCATCACAATGCTGATAATAGGAGGCATCGGTTCCCCAAAGGGCCATGTCCCAATCTCCGGAAAATTCATGGAGGGCGTTGAATTTTAAGTAAATCTGATTGGGTTCCTGGCCTTTGGGTGTAGCAAAGGATCGTCCCAGGCGGAAGCCGAGTCGGCCAATCAAGCTATCTTCTCCATCGCTATGAACCTTTACACCGTTAGACAAGGTATAATCACTTCCACCGGATTTACCATATACCAGCTGAGATTGCGGCTCGATGAACCATTTACCGCCCATGTCGAACTTACGGCCATATTCGGCACTAATCATCCAGGCATGATCCGAATAGTCTGCATTGGCCGCTTTCATGCCATCATGATAAATATCGTACTTATTGTTATAATGGCTGTAGGACAAGACATAATCCATATAATGGCCTTTGCTGCCAGCCCAGCCGGCATACAAGGAGCCACCGTAGCTACGCATGTCACCATCGCCATGATGGTAGTCTACATCCCCCATCGTACTGTGAAAAGCTCCGCCGATATGCCATTTGCCATTCTGATTATCGGCTACCGTCCGGTCATACCCTAATTGATAGAAATTCCATCGATAATTGTAATGACCATATTTATCCGATTCCGTTTCCCCAGATTTCATGCGGAACCAGACACCATCTTCCGTGTCACTATAGTCCCGCAGTTCACCCAGGCGCTGATTCAATGTGTCGATGTTCCGGTGCGATAACAAATCACCATGTACGGCAGAGGCAGCGACTACAGGAATCTTGATATTATCCGTCGGATTTTCAGCATAATCGACAAAATACCAGTCATTGCCGTTAGTCCCAAACCGGTCAGATACAATATTCTTATCAATGACTGGCGTATAATCAAACAGGGCACCATCGGAAATATCCGAGGTCTTAGTAATCGCCTTGAAAGTAATGCCTGAAGCCGCATCAGCAAAACGGACTGGATTATCAGGGCTGACGCCTTTTAATGCAGAAATATCCTCTGGCTGGACATAGGCCAGGCCCGAGCCATCTTTAATGGTGAAGAAATCGGTACCCGCGTTGCGATAGGTGCTATTTACTTTAGCCCCACTGGCATCCATGACAAAAGTCCCTTCATTGGATTTCAAGTTATACAGGACCAGATTATTGACTGTATCCTTATCCTCAGTATGGACATTATAGGCATGTGTATCAATGATGCCGCCTTTATCAAGGGTAATGGCACTCAGATAATTGCTCCGTGTATCCAGCCCCTGTGCATCTTTTCCGCGCAACATAATATCAGGAACCCACTTGGCACCATCGGCCAACGTAACCTGCAGCCGGCTTTCACCGAGGACATCACCATACGTTTGTGTCGCTTCTTCATAGTTAATCAGGCCGACACCGGCACCATACCAATAGGAATCTTTACCAGAAAAGCCGACGCGGATAGTTCCTTTTTTCGCATCGAGGTTGCCATAAATCTGCACCGTATTATTGGGGTTTAGGATAGTTCCGTCTTCTTTAGCATTGATATTGACTGTCGAACCGCCACCGTGCTTAGCTGATACGGCATCGTTCTTGCTGATGGTATTAACGTTCCCCTTAGTATCGATGTCATACTCATTGTCATAGCCTTCATGGGTTCCCGTGGCGATATGATCGTTGATATAGGTATTCCCCGTGACATTGATGACGGCCCCCCGTCAGCATATAAGCCGTTATGCGCAATGCTGGCTCCCGTCGTGCTATTGGGATCCAGTTTGGTATCAATGTACAAATTTCCGATATTGGTGATCCCTTTTCCGATGAAATAAGCATTGGTATTAACGATACCGCTGTCTTTAATGGCATTTTTTAAATCCGATTTTATCGTCAGATTATCAATATTCATAGCGCCTGAACTATAAATGCCATAAACACCAACACCACCGCCATAGTAATGGGCTAGCAATCCATCGACCTGAAGATTCACATCGCGAATCTTAGCACCATTGTATTTCGGTTCTAATAAAACAGTCTGATAATCACTCTTTTTGTAATCGTCCATGGTCTTAGACGAATCGGCTCCAAGTGTGGCACGAACAGTATATGAATTCAGGTCTTTCTTGGAATTCATGATGATAAGGCCCCGTTTTTCTTTTGAAAGCTTGTCGCCTGTATCATACGTAAAATTCCCATCCTTGAGCAATCCACTCGTATCCACTTGAAGGCTGGGATCTTTGTCATTCTGGGTTACCGTATTATTTTCGTTGATATACAAAATCTGTTCATACGGCGGATTCCCAGTAGCATACACCTTCTCATCAATTAGTCCCCCCCAATGTACATCCAGCAGCCAGGCTGAATATAATAAGTCGTTGCAAATTCTGATTCATTTTCATATCCATTCCTCCATTTATTCATATTTTTTATTTTTATACTTTCACGTGTGTTTTATATCACTATTATATCTCTTATCACAAAATTTCTCAAAGTCTTTTTTTCAAATATGCATCAATGAGAAAAGCCACATCCCATGTTTTGCACAGGTTGTGGATGAATTTCATATTAGAATTGCCAGTTGATACCGACGTTGGCCTGCCATTAGAAGTCACCTTAATCTGGAGTCCGTCTACCAGATTCACCGTGCCGGGATAGTCATGCTGCACCCAGATGCCGTTGGCTTCGCTTTTGTTGGAGAAGGAAGCTGTAATGCTCTTTGTGCCCACATTGGTCACATCATCGGTGGTCTTGGCCGCAGAAGCAGCAATTACTACTGCCGCCGGTGCCGTGCGGTTCTCAATATTGAAATCATCAGTCACCGTCACCGGCTGATCTTTTGCAGTCCCCCCCCCAGTGGACGCAGCAGCCTGCACAGAAATCCCGGCAGCACCGGTAAGCAAAAAAACAGCCAGCATAACGCGGGCTGTATGAGTTTGGGATGGGATGGAGTATGTCATAAGACCTCTTCTTTCTAAGCAAATAGACAAATTCATAATGTTCTGTTGTTGCAGGGAACAGTCTATTCCCTATGCACAACTTTGTCAATCACATTATAATAAAATTTACTTTTCATTTAATACATTTTTGTAATAATACGCATAACACCGCATTTGTCCGCTTATAAAAATATATGACGTATTTACTACATGACATATTAACATAGAGAAAGATCGTTTTATGTCTTTTAGTAAAGTACAATATTATTAAGTAAACCACGGGCAATACCGTCAATTTTTTTCGAAAGCAAACGAAAAGTATTTGAACCTCTCCCGCTTACAGAAGCGGGAGATTCTTGAGAAGATTGCGGTTTAAGTTTCCTCCTGAAATCAGGATAGCCTTATTCTCAAAGGGCTGTCCAAAAGCCCCTTACACAGTCCCTCGAAATCGAAGTTCTGCTTACTTGAGTAGATACACATTTTGCACTTCTTTTCTACCCGTCGCGATTCGCCTATGGCGTCGTGCTGCGGCAAGGGAGAGTGCTCCTCCAAAAACGGTTCAAAGACCGTTGATTGAAAATACTTTTTTGTTTCTGCAGAAGTCTAACTGCTATTGATATTATATCACAAGCTAGCCATTCATCTCCTACCTAAGAGGAAGGAGTCTTCTGGCGAAACTACGATAAAAATAATATAACTGGGATTGAGTTCATCATAATCAGCCCCTTCTTCCAATAATCCCATATCAATCATGGACTGGTAAGGTCGTGTATTTTTGTAGCCAGTAAACAGAGTTCCCATTTATCGCCTGGCTGCGATACCGTAGGGGCCGTCCTGAACAAGGCGTCCAGCTACAGCTGTCCATTTTGGCAACCGTCCTGCGCCTTCCTCTGGTCGGCACCTGACTGGCCAAAAAGGCCGCGTGAATCCCGTATACAGCCGGAATTTATGACGAATGGCACATGGTTGTAATACAATTCTGAGTTTATCGCGGCGAAGCCGCATCTGAATCCGAGGAAAATCCCGTGAATCGTATTTCGTAAAAGCTCACTATTATACTCGAATAGGTTGTAACCCAATCTCACAGCGGGACGCCCTTTGGGCGTCCCCTACGCACAAGGCTGCTGGCCGTGTATTTTTGTAGCCAGTAAACAGAGTTTCCATTTATCGCCTGGATGCGATTCCGTAGGGGCCGTCCTGAACAAGGCGGACCGCCTGAATTTTGTGCATAGCCGGAATTTATGACGAATAGCACTCGGTTGTAATACAATTCTGAGTTTATCGCGGCGAAGCCGCATAGAGTCCGAGTTAAAATTCATACGTATCAAGCTGTAATTATTTTTCACGAAAAAGTTCCGGCTCTGTTTCGCATAAAATTTCTGCCAATACTTTATAATCTAAATATGGGATTCCTTCTTTTCCTTGATGTATTTTATCGGCTAACTGACTATGGTAATAGATGTCCATTGCCTGCTGTAAAGTAATATTTTTAATTTTCGCTAAATAATCAATATTTTTTAAAGATAATGATTTCTTTTTCTAAAAAAGAATTAAATAACTCCAATAATCTTTTATAATTTTCATCTTGAGTGTGAGCACCAGGATTATATCCATCTGTCGGAGGCAAATAATAAATAAAATTTTCCATATCGCTGGGGTAATCAAATCTTACATAAATAGCTGCAATACGGTGTAATAAATCATCCACCTCTAATTTCTCATTTTTAACTTGCACAAGTAAACCAAATCTCCATTTTCTCTTTTCAAAATCCCATAAATCATTATTTTTCTCTGGAACTTTACTCAATCTTTTCTTAATTATTTTTCTTAATATATCTTCACAGTCAGAATCGTCAAATACCAACTCACTTATTAAATAATCGCAATTCTCATGTCTACCCAGATACATTTCTGCATATTCAGATACTTCTTTCTTATCTATAATTTTTAATTGATACCCTATAAAAATACTACCCCATGAAACCGGTATAGCTTCTTTTTCTAATATATGAATTAATCCATCCATTTCAAATTCTCCCTCTAAAAATATAATATAATACGCTAGCGGGAATTACGGTAGGGATGGACGCCGATGTAATTACACAGCTCTATGGCACTCTATTCAAGAACGACCGGGGCATTATTCCCTATCGTGAAGACGGCAAATGGCTTGTATTTGTAACTAACAATGGGAAAATCGTAGAAATCAAAATTTTTGATTATGCTCTTTGATTAATCATAGGATTATGGGCGTGCATCATATTCATCAAGGCAGTCAGTGAATAGGTCAATTCATCTTCCGTAGCTTCCCCATGGACAATACGTTGAAACAGCCGTTTCGAATTTTCATCCACTTTATCACTATCACTAAGATATTGATATTTCGCATAGACCTGGGCAAAGTAGAAGCGAATGAACTCCAACATCCTGGCCCAAGTATGCCAAGACGGATTCTTAATATCCTTCAGCGACAGGAAAATAACCGGATAACTGCCTTGCTCCTGCATATATGAACTACCGGCTTTTTCAATAGCCAATCCTGTAAAAAGAGGTTTTGCCAGATTGGATTTTTCAATGGAAAAGAACCATTCCAGCATACTCAAGGTCAACGTTTTGCCAAAACGTCGCGGCCTCGTAATTAAAGTCACATCACTATGGCCGTCGATTAACTGCCGGATAAAGTCTGTCTTGTCTACAAAATAATAATCCTTTCCCCGGATTTTGCCAAAATCATCGATACCTACCGGCATTCTCCCACGCATACAATCACCCGCCCTTCTGAAAAATCCGTTGTCTATATTATACCATATTCATTCTCTGACAAGCTTGAGAATAATGCCGCTTTCCAGCTTAATCTTTTTCTGGCCCGAAATCCCAAAAGCCGGTTCCTGTTTCTGGGTCATATTTCCGCCGAATCTGTCCGCCTACGACGGGGCGCAGTTCGATTTCAGCCGTGTACAGAACTTCAATCGACTTGATATGCCCTGCCGCAATATGATGTTCGCCATCTTTTTTATAAGAAAAAGCCGCGTGGGTGTGATGGAAATAGGCACCCGCATCATCAGTAACGACATTCCCAGTCAGCGAGACTAGTTCCAGCATTCCTTTCAGCTCTTGGACCTCAAAACTCCCCGTTTCCGGAATGAACGTCTGGATTTCAGCCGAACGGCAGCCGCCAATACCTGAAAAAATAGCCGATTCAATCTGTTCTTTCTGACAAATCCCTAAAATCGAACTGATAATCTCATCGCCCCGATCCAGCCGAATATAATAAGTTTCCCCAAATTTCCGATAATCCATATGTCATGCCTCCTTGTAGCACACTGACCTACTGCCATTGTAAAGCCGGCACCAGAAAAGAGTCAAGGCAAGCACCATGGCGGTATTTTGGTAATTGCTCCTAAATCAATTTATTTTGTTTAGCAAGTTCCTTGATGATGGAAAGTGATAATCGGGTATACTTTGCGACTTTTTCTAAATCCACACCATCCTTGAGCATTTCCAAAGCTAATTCCAATTTTCCCTTCATCAGACCATCTTCATACAATCCTTCTCCTAAGTTGCACATGAGCTTCAAATCCCCCTCTCCTTCTTGTGTCAAATCAAGCAGATTTATCAGCTAGCTGGTTTTTGACTTTGCTGTTCCCTAATAATAGATGATAGGTCCCCATTTTCTTAATTGTATCAATTTTAAACTTTTTGCACAATTAGGAATATCCTCGCCGTGGTTCATAAAAGCTTACCAATAGACAAGAACAAGCTGTGATTAAATTTCTCTAACGGGCCGCCCTGTCCGGGTCGGCCCTTACGCACAAGGCCGTTCGTCGTGTATTTTTTAGCCGGTAAACGTTGTTTCCATTTATCGCCTGGCTGCGATTCTGTAGGGGCCGTCCTGATAAAGGCGGACCGCCTGAATTTTGTGCATAGCCGGAATTTATGACGAATGGCACATGGTCGTAATACAATCGTGAGTTCGTCGCGGCGGAGCCGCATAGAGTCCGAAAAAAGTGACGTGGTTCGTGGTTGGTGATTCGTGGCTCGTAAAAACCTGCCATTATAGCAGAATGGGCTGTGGCCGCATCTCACAACGGGCCGCCCTAACCGGGACGGCCCCTACGCACAAGGCCGTTGGCCGTGCACATTTTTTGTTCGAGAAATTTGGCAAAAATAGGCCCCCAAAAAAGTTTTTTAAAATTTTTTGGTACACTTTTGGAACTTTTGAAAAAAAGAAAGCCTCACAAATGGCTTGGTTAAGCGATTTGTGAGGCTTGTTGCAACTATTCCCATTCAATCGTTGCGGGTGGTTTACTGGTGATGTCGTACACGATGCGGTTGATATGGTCTACTTCGTTTACGATGCGGCTGGAAATCTTATCGAGGACATCGTACGGAATACGTGCCCAGTCAGCCGTCATGAAGTCGGTCGTAGTGACACCGCGCAGGGCCAAGGTGTAGTCATAGGTACGGAAGTCGCCCATGACGCCGACGGAGCGGTTGTTGGTCAGAACGGCGAAATACTGGTTGATGTCGCGCTGCATGCCGGCATTGGCGATTTCTTCGCGGAAGATGGCATCGGCATCGCGGAGGATAGCCAGTTTTTCTTTGGTGATTTCACCCATGACGCGGATAGCCAAGCCCGGTCCCGGGAAAGGCTGACGCCATACGAGGTATTCCGGCAGGCCCAATTCGGCACCGAGTTCGCGGACTTCGTCTTTGAAGAGGTTGCGGAGCGGTTCGATGAGGCCTTTGAAATCGACGACAGCCGGAAGGCCGCCTACGTTGTGATGGCTCTTGATGACGGCTGCATCGCCGGCACCGGATTCGATGACGTCGGGGTAAATCGTCCCCTGGGCCAGAAAATCGACGGAGCCGATTTTACGGCCTTCGTCTTCGAAGACGCGGATAAATTCTTCGCCGATGATTTTCCGTTTCCGTTCGGGATCGCTGACGCCTTCGAGTTTCTTGAGGAAGCGTTCCGACGCATCGACGCGGATGAAGTTCATGCCGCTGTCCTTGAAGGCCGCTTCGACTTCGTCGCCTTCATTCTTGCGGAGCAGGCCATGGTCGACAAAGATGCAGGTCAGCTGACTGCCGACGGCTTTGGAGATGAGGGCTGCCGCTACGGAGCTGTCGACGCCGCCTGAGAGGGCCAGGACGACTTTGCCGTCGCCGACGGTTTCTTTGATGTTGGCAATGGCCGTCTTGGCATAGTTGGCCATGGTCCACGAGCCGGTGCAGCCGCAGACTTCAAAGAGGAAGTTATGGAGCATTTCCTTGCCGTGTTCCGAATGGAGTACTTCCGGATGATACTGCATGGCATAGAGTTTCTTTTCCGGGTTCTGCATGGCAGCGACCGGGCAATTGGCCGTATGAGCTACGATTTCAAAGCCTTCCGGGATGGAAGCGACGTAGTCCTGATGGCTCATCCAGACGATTTCTTTTTCCTGCAGGCCCTTAAACAAAGGCGATGCCGTATTGACATCGATTTCGGTCTTGCCAAATTCGCGCATGTCGGCGTGTTTGACTTCGCCGCCTAAGGTCTGTGCCATGAACTGCATGCCATAGCAAAGGCCGAGGACGGGGATGCCGAGATGGAAGACTTCTGCTTCAATCTTCGGTGCATTATCTTCATAGACGCTGCCAGGACCACCGGTAAAGATGATGCCCTGGGGCTGAAGTTCTTTAATCTTTGCAACTGCTTTGTGATACGGGTATACTTCACAGTATACGTGGTTTTCACGGACGCGCCGTGCAATAAGCTGGTTATACTGACCACCAAAATCGACGACAATGACGAGTTCTTTGGTATCCATTAAGTGCCTCCTCGTGAAATACTTTCTTTGACAGCGGCGGCTGCCTAAATCATTCGATTATCATATTATAACACACGAAGATGAGAGTGACTAGTCACAAAGGGGCTAATTACGTCCATTCCCGGTACAAATCTTTGAGGATGCACGCCCGGGTGATCATACCGACGACACGCTTATTGTCCACGACGGGAAGGACTTTCAAATGTTCCAGGATCATGACGGCCGCTACCTGTTCGACGTCAGCTTTGGGCGTAGCAATCATGACGTTCTTGGTCATCAGTTTCGAGCAGGGCTGGTCGAGGAGGTTCTTGAACTCCTTGGCATATTTGCCGACGCGGCTGGTATAAATCTTGGTGCCGATGAAGGGCAGGCGCGGGATGTGCGGCTTCGAGCTGCGGTACATGAGGTCGGCACTGGAGATGAGGCCGATGAGATGGTCTTCTTCATCGACGACGGGCACGGCCAGCAGGCGGTGCTTGATGAAAATGCGGAAGACGTCGCGGATGGGAATATCCGGCGTTACCGAGACGAAAACCTTTTCCATGACATCTTTCACGCGGACAATTGGTTTTTCTTTCATTTCTTCAGCCATGGTACGTCCCCTCCCCTTAGTCGTCGCCGTATTCGCTATATAATTCATCGAGGATATTGCCACGAGTAACGATGCCAACGATGTGTTTTTCCTTGACAATAGGAATGACTTTCAAATGTTCAGCTACCATGACGCCGGCAATCTGTTCCACTTCCGCATCCGGCGCAGCGATGATGACATCTTTTGTCATCATGTCCTTGGCCGTGCAGGCCATGAGTTTCTTGAAGCCCTTGTCGTATTCACTGATGCCGTTATAATAAATGCTGGCTCCCAAAAGATTGACATAGTGCGGGACATGAGGCTTTACCTTCTTGTAGAGCAGATCAGCGTCGGTAACGATGCCGGCGAGCTCTTCCTTTTCATTGATGATAGGAATGGCCGTAATGTGATTCTTGACGAACATGTTGACTAAATCAAAGACAGACGTTTCCGGCGAAGCCGTAACGAAATTCTTTTCCATAATATCTGAAGCTGTACGTTTAGACATAGTTATCACTCCTTTTCTTATATTATAAGTATTAGACACAAAGGCCCTGATTTCCTGCTTGGGAGGTAAAAAAAGGTCCTGTCGTATAACGACAAGACCTTTTAAGTGGCTAGTTGTTAGTGGTTAGCGGATGGTTTTAAATTTAAGGCACAGCGGGCCGCCTACGAACAACGAGCCACTAAATACATGGTGCTAGCATATAAATAGGACAAGTCAAACTGAGGTTTTCCATAAAGTGATACAAT
>ERZ772881.1305-NODE-1305-length-22698-cov-169.501435_pt1 | contig 22698 bp, 19 predicted proteins | sample MGYA00580581_ERZ772881 | MGnify/ENA primary metagenome ERZ772881 (study PRJEB29015, sample SAMEA2737668) | human gut metagenome | biome: human gut; feature: human-associated habitat; material: faeces | place: China | collected 2012 ...
TTATGCGAGATTACCAAACTTTTAAGACCCTTTTCTTATCCCGAACTCAGGTTCCTTAGCATCAAGGAACTGCTTCAGTTTGAGGATGCCACCACTCGTTTTACAAAGATAAAGCAGACCATCGAAGATCTGCTGGCTGATAACCCCAAACTAACCACAGCGGACATCAACCGTATCCTCTATCGGCAATTCGGAACACGCATTCATAGGGGTACGGTATCATGGAACGGTGAGACCATCCAACTGCGCCCTAAGGTCACTGAGCAGCTACGGCAAAACTATCTTGCCAGCAGGGGCATCCATCCGACGGCTTACTCAGCCACAAATAAAAATCCCCTGCCGCCTCAAGGAGACAACAGGGGAAATGATATTCATGTTCAGAGCCCAGCTAATACTGGTTCTACCGATAATAACCGCGAATGGGAGCTAAATGGTAATATGGATATGTCAGTCGATGACGAGGCAACTCAGAGAAGAAAGTGGAGGAGATAAATAAAATGGACTGCTTTAATTCTGATCGTTTGCTTTTGCTATTTTGGCATTAAAACATTAACTTTGCAAAGCATTGCAGTAAATACTGTTTTGTAAGGCATAATTGTCTTCTTAGTGACTTCGAACATCATTTTGATAAGACTTTTATGCCTTCTTTTCTTTGGGTCCTCTTCACCTTTACGAGAATAATATCCCTTGTAAGAATCTACTCTTTCTCCCACTGCATATCGGCAAACATCTGTCGCAACTCTCTTGCTTGTATGTCAAGGGTAGGGGCAGGGCGGAGATGGGCAACCTTTAGGGTGCAACCGTGGAAAAGGCCTTCCATCGTGAAGCCCTCCTTGGTCTTCAACAGACGCTTCACATAACTTTGGCGGTCGGCAATCATCTTCTTCTCATCCTCCTCCGTCAATCCCTTAAGAATATCATATTGCGCATAGAGCTTTGCACGAGGATGTTTCTTCAGTACCGCATTGACAAGCTTCACATATAGGCTCACATCTGCGTCCGATGCCCATGGTGACAACTCTAATGACAGCGCATGGACGGTCTCATTGTAAGCTACATATACGCCTGTAGCAGACTTATTGTATTCATACGCCATCATCGCATCCTCACTCTCATCGCCATCTGTCGGCCACTCATCATACAGGATGTCGTCGGGATTGTCCGGCAGCTGGCCGCCCGGATAGAGAGCATCCAGATAATCCAATGCATAATACGCTCTGAACTTCTTCGGTAGCCCTATTATCGTCAACTTATCATACCTCATACATGCCTCATTTTAAAATCATATCCATCGAAACCTTTACTTAGCTCTGCCTCTAACAGATTTATTGCATTTCTTCTCTGAGCTTTTTCCACCGCTTGTCAGACCTTTCCCTATCGACATCGGAAGCATCCCTTATCTCGCTGTTTCCGACTATTGGAGGATTATTGCCGTCATAGTAAAGTCTGCGGCAATAATAACGCATGCTTGGATAAGCGTAAAACTCCACATCGAAGCGTCTGCCATCAATGTACCGCTGGTAAATATGGAACAATACATGCGGACGGGATTTCGTCACGATATAGTTGTCACCAAGGAAGCAAATGTCTTCCCGCATCCTTATCTGCCTCCGTATCAAGTGAGGAACTATGAACTCATCTCTTCTGAAAGATATTTTTGATGTGTCGTAATTGTATTGGTAACCACCTTCCTTTTCTGTAAACTCTAAAAATCCAATTTTTACAGTCTTTCCTCCATTCTTTCGATAGTCACTCGCCCAGTTCCAGTACCATTCTCCACCATCATCCAAACCAGTGGCACTGAGCTCATCTTTCCTGCTTTGCTTGTTTTCTTTCCATTCCTCCAGAGTAGTCTTCCTCAGAGGCTGCTCGTAATCAGTCCTTACGAAATAGTTTTCGTCCTCGTCAACGTACAGGGTCTTGTCATCGATCCTCTCCACGTACTTGTACAGTTTCCGGGGTTCAGACGGCTGAATATAAAAGTTCCTGAAACGAAGGCCGTCATCGATTCCGCAATCCAGTATTTCCCTCAAGGTATACGCCTCAGGGTTCATCCACTTCGACTTCGCCCTCGGGTAGAACTTGAAATTGTCCCTGGTGGTCAGTTCAAGACTGTCCTTTCTTGTGACACTTGGTTCAAACCGGAATCTCACCCCGCTAATAAGGTCTATCCACGAGTCGTCGGTCTCGCTGCCATCCTTGTCAAAAAGTTGGGCTATGGCGTTAGGCCGGAGCGTTATCTTGCCATGCTCACAGGGAATAACTTCGTTGCCGTCCTTGTCAACAACGCCATAAAGTCCTTTCCTGCCTTTGACAATCTTATATCCGAAGTTCTCCTTTAAGTCACCACTTAGTCCGCTATGGTCAAGCAGCATCATCATGTCGGTGTCACTGTCGTCGGAGACTTCCTCCACATAATCGGGGTTATCGAATTGGTCAGACAGGCTATTCTCGTCAACCATGCCTTTTCCAGCCGACCTCCCTTCAAACATTCTCTCCCAGTCACGTTCGTCAGACGGCAGCCCGAAGAGTCTATAGCTGCCTACGTTGTCTAGGATAATGCAGAACTTCTTTCCACCATATACCCTCAGGCCTCTGCCAACCATTTGCAGGTACTTTGAGAGAGAAAGGGTAGGTCGTGCGAGCTGTATGAATTCCGCGTCAGGCACGTCCCAGCCCTCGTCGAACAGTTGTACATTGACAATGACCTGAATGTCATCATCACGCAATGACCTAGACCCATCTATTGGGGTTTCCTTGAACCTTTTAAGGATGTCATTACGCTTCCGGGCTGGTGTTTTGTTGCTTACCGCCTCTGCCTTAATGCCGTTTTCACAGTAGAACTCGGCTATATGCTCGGCATGCTGTATGTTGATAGCATATACGATCCCCTTCTTGTTCTTGGCGTATCTAAGTACAGTGTCGCACAGCCTTTGCAGCGAAGGACGTATGTCAAGCTTCTCGGCCATCTCCCTCACGGAGAAGTCGCCGTCAACACCACGTCTGTTCAATCCGTTGATAATCCTTATATCGGCACTGCTTGGCCTTACTGACATATAGTCATACAGGGAAAGGTATTTCTTGGCAATGAACTCACCTATAGTCCACGACTGAAGCAACTCCTCGAACAAATCGGTAAACGGCTGGGCATTCAACCTGCATGGTGTGGCAGTCAATCCCAAGATTTTAGACTGTGGAAATGCGTTGATGACTGATGAATATGTTTTTGCTACAGCATGGTGCGCCTCGTCAATTATTATCATGCCAGGCTTTTCCTCCACTTCTCCATAATGCCGTGTCAGCCATTGTATGGAATAGACGGTTGCGTGTTTCTCTATGTCTGTGGCATCATCAACTAAGGCCTTGAACTTTCTGATGGTAGCCTTTACCTGTTGTACAAGCTCTCTTCGATGTGTCACTATCCATACGTGTCCACCGATGTTACGAATGAAGTCAGAAACAACTGCTACCAGAAGATAAGTTTTTCCTGTACCCGTAGGCATCTGTACCATCAGTGAACGGTGCTGCTGAAACTCTGTCTCTACCCGGGATAGCATTTCTTCTTGGTAATCATACAGATGAATCCCAATATTTCGTTTTTTTCTTTTTATGTGGACTTCTGTCGTAGGCTTATCTTCATCAATGCTTATATTCTTGTTATTGTTGTCAATAGCCTTCACCTCTTCAGTTGGCTTAGCACCCACTTCCGCGTTGGAGTATCTATTATTGTATTTGCGTTGCAAGTCTTCTGCCTCGCCAAAGAGTTGCGTGAACTTGGCAATACGGTCTTCACGCATCTTACCCCGCTTGAGCAGCTTTTTGTTGTGCTTGAACCAGTCGAACAACACCAATTCCTCCGCATGATGTTTGGAAGGGCAGCGTTGGTACTTCATCATGAAGTCCCTGTATGCCTGCCACTTCCGGTTTCACAAATCGTCCTGCTTGACGGCTTTGTGCTCGTTTTTTTTAGGATTTGTGGTTTTTGTGGCAACGGCATGTTTACCGTCTAAGCTGATTTCTTCTTTTCTGCTTTGCTTCCTTTCTTTCTTTTTATTAGCTTCATCAACTTGATACTCCCTTACATCCTCAATCTTAGCAAGCAGTTTCTCTAGTGTAGCTTTTCTATTGTCTTTTATGTCACCTTCTGCCAAGTGCCTTTTCTGCCTGAACATCCAACTGTACAGTTGCCGGTCACCATTTTGCTTAGGAATTTTTTTATTGTCGTCAAGGTACTTTGAATACCTTTCACACATTTCAAACCAATTCCTTTGTCTGGCTCTTATATGAAATCCCTTCCTATTATCGGCATTTATAATATCTTTGTTTTTGCGTTGCAACTCTTTAGCCTCGCCAAAGAGTTGCTTGAACTTGGCAATACGGTCTTCATGCATCTTGCCCTGACTAAGCAGCATCTTGTTGTGCTTGAACCAATTGAACAAAACCATATCCTCCGTATAATATCTGGAAGGGCAGAATTGGTTCTTCTTCATGTAGTCCATGTATGCCTGCCACCTTTGGTTCCACAAATCGTCCTGCTTGACGGCTTTGTGTTTATTTTTTTTAGGCTTGGCGGTTTTTGTGACAATGGTATGTTTACCATCTAAGATTATTCCTTCCTTTTTGCTTTGTTTCGTTTCTTTCTTTTTATTTGCTTCATCAACTTGATTCTTCCTTACATCCTCAATATTAGCAAGCAGTTTCTCCAGCGCAGCTTTTCTGTCGTCTTCTATGTCACCTCTCGTCAGGAGTTTTTTCTGTCTGTATATCCAATCGTACAGTTTTCGGTCACCATTTTGCGTAGGAACCTTATTATTGTCGTCAAGGTATTTCGAATATTTGTTACACATTTCAAACCAGTTCCGTTGTCTGGCTCCTACATGAGATCCTGTCCCATTATCGGCATTCAGAATTTCATTTCTTTCTCCCTTATTAAGATTTTCCTCATGAAGTCTTGACACATGATTGATGACATTATCGTTCTTGTACTGTTTAGTACTCTGCAATAGCTGGTCAAAAGTGTGCATCTCTTGATCCGTGAGTCTGCTATTGAAAAAGTCATCCTTAGTTTTCAGATACCATTGGGCAATATTCATTTCCTCCTTTACATGCAGCCGTGGATGACGCTCCATACGGTTGCAGAAGTCAATATATATCTTGCACGCTTCTGCGAAATGTATGCTGCCTTCTCCATCAATCTCTTTTCCTATCAGGTCGGTATCCCTACCGAAGAGAGCCAACTTAGATAAGCTCTTTTCCCTGTTTACGACATAGAACTGATATGTTTCACCATTATCGGCGAGCTTTGAGAACGACAGTTCCTGGTCTTTGTCCAACTGCCCATTATCCAATTTCGATAAATTGCTGTTGTACCAAGTATAGAGACTTTTCTCCTTATAGTGCCCAAGTTCAGGTCTGCGGCCGTTCTCTCTCAAGAACTCCGCATACCTATGCCATGAATTACGCCATCTGGAGCCCGTTGGTTTCTTAAGTGAATCCGTCATTAAAAATCAGTTCTGGAAAATGTCAGAAGCTCGTAACCATTCTTATGGGAGCATTCCGTCATCTTATACACCACCTCACTGCCGTTTGACAGTGTAAGGAAAAGCGAACGTGGCCGCTCACCTGCCAAGCTCTTACCCGGCAAAATCTTATACCAAGCATTCACATACGCAACATTAGTACGTGAGCAAATGTAAGCCCTTACCAACCTCCCTTCGCGCCAATCATTGATGAAGTGGGGCAAACAAGAGTAGCGTCTGAACTTTATATGTATCTCCTTGTCGTTTTCCATGACATCTTTCAATGCATTGTAATGCGTTCCATCCTTGTCGTCAACTTCATGCTGGCTATCTGAAGGGTAGAACAATATGTCGTGCACCGCCTTTGCGTCAAAGTAGTAATGGGGGTGGATATATCCTATATCGAAGCCCTTGAGTGTCATTTCATAAGCCAACAATCTACGATTTCGCTGGCTCATTCGCTTTATCTTCTGCCAAATCTCCTCGTAAGTTATCACAATATTTTAGTGTCTGTTTTTGTCAATGGAGCGAATTGTCAACTTGGGTATCCATAGCAGGTTCTCGGCAGGTGATAACCAAAAGAATTGCGTGATATGACGAAATGAACGTAATCCCGTTTCTATAGAATGTTTCCATCCTCCTTGCTGCTCCTTGCGACCGTACTTACCGAAGTTGCCATATCGCAAGACTATAGCCAGAATTCTGTCCACATATTTCTTATCGTTATCCGTGAGTGAGTGGGGGAAGTACTTTGTTTCCATACCAAGAACTTCTGTCAGCACAGCACCAAAAACTTTAAAAGCGCGGAGCAAACCGAGCCGTTCGAGTTTGGCTGTAAGCTCAGAAACTACTATCTCATCATGCTTGGCCTCAAAGAACATCATCCAGTCGATGAACTGGCGCAGTGCAATGCCTTCTTTCAAGAAGTGGTGGTAGATATGCACGAACAGATAGATGGAATTAAGAGTAGGGGGTAGTGTTGGAACCTCAACACCATTTATCTCAACATGATCGAGCACATCATCAAAATAGCTTTCTATCAGTTCATCCCAGTACCGTTGCTTACTCCCACTTGCAAAGACTGCTGTGTGATAGTGCACCTCGAATGGGACTCCATCCTTGGTAAATTCCAAATGCTGGCCGGAATGATCATCTGTTATCGTAACTTCCTTTTCCAATAAAGATTTGGCCCTGTCCCAATCTTTCTTGAACACATAGAAGTCAACATCTCCACTCGTCCGAATCTCAGGCGTTGGATAGTACGATGCAACGGTCTGTCCCTTAAACACAAAGAAGCCTATGTCATTACTATGCATGAAATTCGCGAGCCATGCAACAGCATCGTCCGTCTTCGTATTTCGTCTGACAATCTTTGTGTATTCCCCCATCCAATCCATCACATCATCCTCAGATGGCTTATTGGCGACATCTCCAAGTCTTTGGATTCCTTGCCAATATATTCCAATGATGGTTTGTTTCTTGGCAAAAGATAAGAGCTCCTGCCAATCAATCTTTGATATACCTACAGGAGCCTTACCTGTTGGGTGCTGGCACCAACGTAAAAAATTAATGTAATCACTGAGAACAGACATTCTCATACTTTTCTTGTAACAGATGTATTCTATTCTTTATGAAAAACTCGTTGACAAATAACTCCCTTGACTTCTTCCCCATCTTGTCACGTAGTTCGTCGTTTTGTGCAAGTTCTATAATTTTATCAGCGAAGTCGTTAACAATCAAAGGCAGAAGGTATCCATTAATCCCATTCTTTACACAGTCCTTGTTACCAACAACATTACTCGCGATAACGGCCTTTCCTACTGACATTGCTTCAATGACGGCCAAAGGTAAACCCTCATAGATCGCAGTTGACAAGTAGAACGAGGATTTTCTGACATATTCCATGCAGTCAGCATGGCTCACCCAAGGCATCAGCATGATATTATCTTCAATATGTAGGTTCTGTATCTTCTGCTTGACTTCTGCCAATTCGGGTGAATGATAACCGACACCGAGTAAAACGAATTTTAGGTTACATCCTCTATCCTTGCATTCTTTTACAATATCCAATAAAAACAAGACGTTCTTCTGATAGCTGGGCCTGCCGATGTAACATGCATAGGGAAAATCTAAATCGACTTTCTTTCCTTGTTCCAATGATGCATCGGGAACTGCATTGTGCCATACCAAAGCATGTCTTTCATCATAACCAACTTCTTCTTTGGCCATTTGCTGCTCCGATTCAGAACAAGCAAGCACGAATGTCTTGAATTTTGTTATCTTCTCAATAGCAAGAAATATTTTTCTTTTCAGCTTAGAGGACGTGCAAAGATACGAAAAAGCATGGGGCGTATAACATGTAGGCGTGTGGGTAAGCCATCCAGCTGTTCTGCCAATCACTCCTCCTTTGGCACTATGGCAATGGATAATATCTGGCTTCTCCTTCTTAATGATTTTTACTGTTCGCAAAAGAGCCTTTAGGTCCTTGAAGGGATTCAGACTGCGATAGAGGGAGATGTGATATTCAGGAACAGCCTCACCGTCTCTCATCACTGGGTTGTGTTTATCTCTATATCCACAAACAATTATGTAGTCATTGTGAGCCTTATTGTAAACAATAGAGTTCCGGATGTAGATATCCAACCCTCCAATCATTTGACCGACATGAAGTATCTTCATGCTGCCCTCCTTTCTTCATTATAGTGGAAGGCAACAGACACTATCAGAGCCTTATTTTGTTCCGCCCCCCCCATTGAGATTAATCCATCAAACATGTTTATATGCTGTTTTACTACTCTTTTTATGTCATATTTGCTTTTTACTTTCCTTAAAGCCTTCTGTCTCATTTCTTTAGCCTCCTTGGAATGACTGTAGAACCACAGCACCTTGTCTGCAGCTTGCTCTGGATGGTCTATATCAACTAAGAAACCATCCTTGCCATCTTCTATTAGGCTGGGTATTGCGTCAGCTCTGGCTGCGACGACATTCTTCTCCGCCGCCATATACTCGACGATGGCGAGCCCGAAACCCTCCCATCGGGAAAGAAGCGTTGCTACATCAAAAGCCTTTAGATAGCTATAAGGCTTATCTGTCCAACCTGTTACAACAAGGTGAAGTCCATGCTGTTGTGCGAAATCTTCAATCTCTTCTCGCTGTTCGCCATCACCGACTATTATAAATGCGGAGTTCGGTATTTCCTTATGAATGATTTCTGCTGCTCTAATAAACACATCAGGAGCTTTCTGAGCTGACAGCCGTCCTATCATGCCTACTACAAAAGCATCATCAGCGATGCCAAGGTGAGAACGCTTTACTGCTATGGCAGACCTGACAGCATCAATATCGATACCATTAGGGATAAATGCCAGTTTGTCCTCACTGCACACATTATTATATATAGCGCTGTCATGCTCCGCCTGCGATATACAAACGACTTTATTGGTAACATGCGCTAGTGCTTGTTCCATAGTTTTGAATACCTTCAACTTTATGAAAGAAGTATTCTTCATATTGAATGCCCAGCCATGCGGATTATACACTACTTTGCAATGTGTCCCTATGGCGGCCAACCGTCCAAAGACTCCTGCGAAGCTGCTGTGACAATAAACGATATTAGGTTTTGAAGCTATTATCGCTCTGCGCACTTGCCTGATAATCTTCACCACAGCAATAGGATTGAAGGTCTGGCGCATGTCTGTGACATAACATGCATCTACTGATTCCTTCAATTTATCAAGATTGACAGAGTGTGAGCAGATTATCGTCTGTTCAAATCCTTCCTTTTTTAGCCGAGGCGCAAGCAGTTCAAGGTATCGCTCCACGCCACCGGCGCACTCAAGTATATGAGTTATTTTCATAATTTTCTCGTTAAGAGAGCCACTTATCTATGTCTAACAAGCTTAAAGCATCTTCTAACCATATTCGGGCCAAGATATGACAAGAGCGCAGCTACACGGGTCTTCTTTCTTGCCTTAGAGTTGAGCAAGACTTTTGTGCGGTATTCTCTTACTTTTGCATAGAGTTCCTTCCTCCTTGGATAGCCTTCTGGCATACTCAATAAAATATGGAAAGCGAAGCTGAGCATTCTACAATAATAGGCATCCTTACAACCAGACAGAAGATCTTCATGAGCTTTAAAAGAATCGAATATCTTCATAGCACTGTCCATTTTCTCATTACTAAAGACAGACCCTTCTATACTGTCGCTGCGTAATAGATAATAATACAGCTCCGTGGCCTTAAATGCTATTTTGTCACATCTTTTAAAAAGTAGGTAGGTAGTTGGCAAATCCTCAAAAAGTAAGCCTTTGGGATAACGTATGCCAGACTCAAAGAGAGAACGATGGTAGAGCTTACCCCAGGCTGTAGTATCAAACTTGTTTTGATAGAACATCTGTTCAAGGGTCTCATCTGCACTCCAACAATATTCTTGATTGTCATGCTGGAAGGAATGCGTCAGATTTCCATCCTCATCAATAGCCACGGGATTGATTATTGAAGCCTTAGTATGGTATTTCTCAATTAGAGAGTATAGAGTCTCAACGTAAGTCGGAGCGATATAATCATCACTATCAACAAAACAAATATACTCTCCCGATGCCACATCTATAGCTACATTGCGTGCGTCAGAAAGACCACCATTCTTCTTGTGGATGATCTTAACACGATTGTCTTTTCTGGCATATTCGTCACATATAGCTGGGCATCCGTCGGGCGAACCATCATCAACGAGCCATACTTCGAGATTGTGGTAGCTTTGACTTAAGATACTGTCCACACAACGCCGAAGATATTTCTCAACATTGTATATTGGAACTATAACACTTATAAGTGGATTATTCATTGTCATTTTGATTTTACCTTAAACTGCCGACTTTGCTATCATAGATGCCCACATTTGGAAATTGCTTATGTATCTTGGCAAATAACAAAGGCTCGTTAGTCATGAAGTTGGAAATGTTCTTTCCGATTATAATTGAGACAAGTTCAAATGGCAAGTCACCGTAGCTTTTTGATGCTTCATCATAAGCGAAGTCCTTATAAGGGGATAGCAACCCGTTGTAGTTTGCTAGCTGTAAATCTTCTTCCTTAGCGTCATAGAGAAATCTATATTCGCCCTCGACTCTATATGAAGAGTCCTTAATGAAAAATCGTTTTTCATCCAAGCCTTTGTAAATGACTTTGATTTTATTGGCATTTAGTCGGGTTGAAATATTATGAAGTTTTTGGAAAAGGTCGTTGCCGTCACCTACATATCTTACTTTCATAACGCTATTTCCAGGAACTTTAAATACTAGACAAGCCCCACTACCATTGTTTGAATAAAGTCGCCACATAGTAGCATCATCACTTTTGTCTGTGAATGACGTTACTAATATATGACTCAAATCTATAACATTGAACTTGTATTTTTCACTATCAATGTAGTCTGGCTGGGCTATCTGTGATGCCCATAATGTCTCTTCGCTATCATTCATTCCAACGATGGAATTCATACGAAAGGTTCTATTATTCAACATGGAAATGAGAGTATCGAAACTCACATACTTGCATAACAGGAGAGATTTTTCATTTCGCTCGACTGTAATAGAATCAATGAGTGTATTGATTATTGGAGAGTCTACAACGTAAGCATGTTTAATGGAATCATAATTAATACTATGAGTCCCCTTGAAAAAGTGCCTTAAAACAGAGGAGTGTCTAAAAATACATTCAGTTTAAAACTATAGTGTGCAAATAATGCCTATAGATCTTGTAAAATGAAGTTCATAGACCCAATATATGGCTTATTTTGTCTCTAATACTTATAAATTGAAAGCACGCTGACTTTTTAAAGTGGACTCATACTATTGATTTCCAATTTAAATATACTGCATGCTAATTTAATTTCCTTTTTCTCCTCGTCGTTGCCAATTGGTAAGAATCTATCTAGAATTACTTCAAATCTTATATCATTAGCCTCATTTAAGTTGCAATTTGCGTCCTCATCAATATGGACATCAATATCAAGTCTTCGATTTAGATAATTATGATACCATTCAGCATAATATAAAATGTGGATTGTATGAGAAGCTCTAAATCTTGGCGTTCCTCCAAGGCCAATAATACGTTTTCGCATGTAATGAAAACGTACGATATCTATTTTCTCATTCTTTACTACAATTAAACCAGATTGGTCTTTTTCATTGTAATTTTTCTCAATAGTAAAATTGCTATATGGTAGTTCAATCTTGTCAATTCGTTGCTGAATGATATTACACAATTCTTCGAAGCCCATATTACTTATGCTTTTTGATAAATACTTTCAACAATAAAGACATTAGTGACTTAATCTCATAATTAAATGGTACTGGCAGATTGTTCGCGAAATAATTCTGATATTTTATGTCCAAGCTTTAATCAAATTAATAGTTTCGTTAATGGGTTTGTTCTCGTCCTCAATGCGATTAATCTTTACAATTATGGGCATTTCTGTCATTTGACCTGCAACAACGCATACACCTGTTGAGAGTATTGGCAGAGATTCAACAGATACTTTGTCCATGTAGGAAATATTATTGCTGACTTGTTTAATATCATTGTCATTCACAAGTCGATGGATGAAATAATTGTGTAGCTGGGATATTATAGTAGGTGATATATCAAAAGGACGTTGGCTGGCTATTGTCATAAACACCCCAAACTTACGTCCTTCTTTAATTATTTCCTCAAAAACTTCCAATCGGTAGTCCTTCCATTCCTCACTTTCACGCATTGACTGATAGGACAGAATGTTGTGGGCTTCATCGACTATGATGTTCAAGTATTCATCATTCTCTTCCCTTTCATGATTGCGTTTGTATTCTGAGTACAGCTTTTTGGTTAAGAGCAATGGAATCATCTTCTTTGTATCAGTATTCACATCGTTGAGGTTGATGACTACTACATTTGAACTTCCCCAAAAACCATTAACATTCTCATTCCCGAATGTAAACACCTTGACTATACTCTTAGCTTTGCTCTTAAGTTTATTAATAGCAGGTGCAATGTGCTCATTCATAGCCCTATTGTCTAAAACATCATAAATGAGTTGCATATACATTATGGCCATGAAATTCTCAACAAAATTATCTGTGAATGAGAACAAATCGACTTGTTTGAATAGTTGTAAATTGTGAACTAATTGAGGATTTTGTTGCAAATTATTGGATGTGCTGTTTTTTAAATAGTAATAACCATATTTGTTTTGGAAGGCATAGTCATATTTAAAGCCTTTATCTATACCATTAACGATGTTAGGCGGCAAGATGGAGATAACATAGTCGATCAGTTGCTCAGATCTTACTTTGTCAGACATGCCAAATATATCTACTATTAAGTTCTTTAAGCTGTTTTTAAAGTGCTGATTATCTTTGTTTATTTTTTTATAAAGTTTGATACACCTGTTAATAAACGGTCGCTGCGTTTTTTCTGTGGCATTGGCAAAGATGCTAAGCAAATCCTCGTCCAGCATATCATTATCCGACAATGGTATTTTGTCTTGACCGTTAGGTTTCGAGGTAGAAAGATTGTATACCTTCTTCTCATCTATGATTGCATGTGGAGCCGAGTACTCACCATTGAAGTCATAGAAAAGGAAGTGTGCCTTTTCTTTGAATTTGGGTCTGACCTTGAACGCAAGAAACAATTGGCGATAAAGTTTGGACAATGTGTATGATTTGCCGCTTCCTGTGTTACCGAATATTCCTATATGGCTGGCAAAAAGCCTGCTTACACCCAATTTAATAGGTACAAGTTGGTCTGTCGACAATGTGCCTATATCCAATAGTACATCATCTTTACCTGCGTATGAATGGATTATATCAAACTCAACCTCTGTTAGAAGATGGCATTCATTGTCAATGAGCGGCAGTTCTGTTATACCTCGTACATATTCTTCCCCTTCAAGATGACCAATTAGTTTAAGATTCAAGATTCTACTAATATAGTCTTCTTCAGAAGTGTAACGCTCATAGGGCTTTGAACCAATCCTAATGATTTTTTCTTTGTTATGCTCTATCTTTTCTGACTCGACCTTTCCGATTAAAACTTCAAAGCCTTTGAGTATCTTTACATAGCTACCAACAGCTACGTTCTTTATAAGGCGTCCCTTGTATATAAGATGACTTGTGTTTTTGTCACGGTCTACCAGTACTTGCACATCACGACCGTACACAGAGCTAACAACACCTATTCTGAAAACAGAATGATGAGTTATAAAGTCCTTGTTTTCTGGTATGGCTCTTTTTGTTGTCATATTGATGAGTGTATACTTGCAGCGATTGTGTCGAATACTAAATTAATAGTTGAAAGGTCAAAATGGTCTATTTCTTTGCAAAGATCCTCATGCTTCTTATCTGTACTATTATTTTCTCTTTTAAAATCTGTCGGAGTTATAATGGCAATGTTGTTATTAGCACCTTTACCTGTAATGCCAAGGTTGCGAAGATATTTGTCTTTATCATTATCACTAAAGGCGAATATTATAACTTGAAGAGTTGGATTTGTTGCAGCAGCGCGTTTGGTCAATTGTGCAAGATGTTCATCAGCAAATGAGAAGCCCATTACAAATAGCACGCTATTCTCGCGTTCAAGAGCGTTGGAATAAATCCGCATTAGCTCATAAAAATGATAATCCATCACAGATGTCTTGAATTTCTCCTTTGTCGGATTTATCATTACGATTTGATCATATTCTTTGAAAAAATCATTGAAGATAGAAGATGTAAGCTTGATTTTGCCTGCACCATCAACCAACTCGTGGAATGTCTTGTCAACTTTATTCCCATTCGGGCCATTTTTGGTCAAGCTTACAAAATAGTTTGCAGGAATTTTACTAAGTAGCTCTTTTATTCTGCCACAGCGATATTTGTTGCTGCAAATGGTATTGTCTTTTGCTTCCCAATTCACAGAACCATGAATCTTTATCAAGTTGAAAACAGGTATCTCGGCAGCTTTATGATATTGCATGCTGGATTTTGAAAGCGAGATCTGGAAGTTAGTTTCATTAAATGTTGGATTTAGTGTACCCCTGAATCCATCATTAAGTTCTATTCCTGAATTTGACAATGTGTCCTCAACCAATAAATCTATATTAGTAGTGAACAAGTTGACCTGCTTTTCAAGTAAAAGCGAGCTTCGTTTATTGATGATGTCATTCCAAATATGGAAGAAGTCATTATACGCCTGTTGTGTCGCAAGAAAGTCAGCATCACTGCGAGGAAAGATATAATTAGGCGAGATTACACCGTCACAATATGCTTTGTACAATGATGCTCGAATTATATAATAAACATCGTTGCTAAGGCGATTTTCCTTTTCCAATTGGGTCAAAAATTCCTCTATGTTTCCCAAAATTGCCAAGTAAGGTCTTGAAACGCCTGAGCCATACAGAAAATTAATGTGTGCCGACTGGATTATGTATTTCAATTCTTCTATCTTCATAACATGCGTCTTGTTGATTTATAAATGAGTCCCCTCTAAAAAGTCCGTTTTTTGAGGCCCCTACCTCAAAAATGTTATGATTTGAAACCTATCAGCCTAACAAGAAGGCTTTTGGAGCGTAAAATCTCTCATTTATTGAGGTATAATCCTTGGAAACTGGCACTCAACTTTTAGATTGAAAGGGGTGCTGACTTTTTCAAGTGGACTCATAAATACATTATTAAACATAACTTGGGTTTATTGACGTATTTTGTTTACATACTCATCCAAGAACGCAAGGAGTTTCTTGTCATAGGTTTCCATAATGTTCTTCTCATATTCCCATTCTGTGTAAATGCGCCTAAGCAAAGAGTCTTTGACTGCCTTTTCCATATCGCCTTCATTGGCAGACATTACTCTTAATACTAATTGCAAGTATGGTATGCGATGAATCAAGTTCATCTCGTAATCTCTTTTTGCTTCTTTCAGAACTTGGCTAACAACCAGTTCTCCGACATATAATGGCAGGACGACTTCGTTAGAATGTGGAAGTTTGACAAATTGAACTTCTTCTATGAGCCTTGAACTAATACCTAAAAATACGGACTTGTCAGTAAGTTTCTCAAAACTTAACATAACAATGGAATACCACAACAGAAGGCGCCCTTGGTACTTAAAAACGTCATCCACTCGGACATTATACCCTTCAGAAGGTTTGAAATAATTTTGAGACAGCATCAACGGCTGCTCGCCCGATTTCAGAAGAACATTATAAATGTTCCTCATAATGTGCAAAGAATTATCCTCTATGGTAAATGGTCTGATATACTCGCTTTCGAACAATGATGCGCAGATGGCTTCGATAAGTAATTTGCTATTTTTTTCTGTTACATTCCCTACGTTCACCTCTTCCGCACATAAACACAATGTGGGGAAGTCATAGTCATCATATTTCTTGGTAGTTGTTTTATCTCTTTCTAAAAGGACTGTCAAAAACAATTTTAATATCGATTGTTGCAATTTCTGTTGATGGAATGTCGGATTGACTAATCTGTATCTTTCATCCGCTATCCATTTTCTGACATTGTCTATTCCGAAAGAAGCTATGTAAATATCGAAAATATTAGAAGCTAATTCAATTCGTCGATGCACCATTTTATACAGAATATCAAAGGCTATCTTGCGGAATTCGGGAGTTAACAATTCATCCTTGCTATTGTTTGATAGGTGAACGATATTATCAGAAACGATACGAAGCAATCGCTCCCTCAATAAATACATAATAACTTTCTGATGCTTCGGCTTATTGTCATTTATAACATTAACTATATTAAGGTAGGTTTCAAAGTCTTGAATTCCTACTATCAAAGCCCCCTGTAATGCGAAATACTCAATACCGGTCAGCAACTCACACCATAAGTCATATTCCTGTGCCTGCAAACACAAGTGGCCAACCAATCTAACATAGCCTGGCAGTTCAATGTAGGATCCATCGTTATAATGCCCTATTTGGGCCATAATTTCTTCATCTGAGAGATTTGGAGTTAATTCTTGCTTGCAGAAATTATACAAATCCTCAGTCCGTGATGCCATATCACGGGTTCTGTGCAATACATTGTCCACGTCTTTGACAATACCATCTATTAGCTCTTGCAGCTTGTCATGTGTTAAAGACAGACCAAGCAAGAATCCCCAGTCAGTGTTTTCCTCATAGTAATCAAAATCCTCTAAGGTGCATTCGTTCTTTTTAGATATTTCCTCGGCTGCCAGGAAATAAGCTATTTGGGTGTATTTTTCTTTTTCGTCATAATTCAAGTCCTTAAAAGGGTTGCTTGTTATGTCTGGGTTATTCTCACTATAACGATTATATTCTCTCTTAACAATGAGATCCTTTAACAGACTCAGCCTTTTTTTAGTATCATCAGATATTCCTAAAGGAAAGGCTTCTTGTCTGTTCCTTTGTCTGAGCAAGTCAAGGAAGTCCAAATCTGTCTTTAGACGATGATTCTCCCTTGTTCGAAGTTCGAATTTTATAATCCTGTCAAAATCCATATTGCTATTTGGTTCTGCTAATCTGAAATCCATTTTTCGGCTTGGTAGCATTGCTATAATATTTTTCAAATGCCGTTTTAATAATATTTTGATCCTTCGCAGAATCCACTTTATATATGCCATAACTCTTGTTTCCGTTAATATGATTGCCAAGGGATGCCCCAACCAGATAGTAACTCACGTCATCTATAATCAGGAACCTGTCATGCCAGAGACTCTTGATGTTTGTAAAATGGTAAGATGAAGGTCTGTTAAAGTAACATCTTACCTGTAGTGTGCAGCCATTTGACTTAGCCTTTATTTCTTTAAACATATCATCCGCCAAGTTTTCCATGTCCATCTTGTCCTGCCTGTCTGACAAAATGCTTAGAATCCTTATCTGAACGCCATCATTGACATGGCTTAGTGCTTCGAATATCATCTCGTCACCGTCTTGTATATGGGTGTCCCATATTGTTATGCTTTTCTTAGCTATGCAGAGCAAATCTATATATGTGTATGGAAGAGCAGTGGAGTCCACTGACGCATCATAAAATGTATAATAGACACCCTCGTAGGTATTCGATGGTTTGGTCGCTAAACGTGAAGAAGATATTGGACGAATTCCCATGTTACAGAACTTCTGTTATAGATTCATCAGCCCACCAAGATTTAATTTGCCCAATGATTTTTGGCGCATACTCGTGTGGCACTCGTACAACGGAGGCTGCTCTTACACCCAATTCATTAAGTGAACAACCAACAAGCCAGGCATTGTTATCTGCGACAATAAATCTGTCGTGACTTACTACCGGTTTTCCTCTCATCAACCTGCATTCAATATCATTTATCCCTTTACTGTTCAGCTCGCTTATACAGTTAGCTAAATGTTGCTTTGCGTCATAAGCTTTCATTCCGTCTGTTTTCCTGACTTCTGATTGCCGGCTGCTTAAACCTTCTTTAGAACTTAATATATGAATCTTCACATTCATGCGTTCAACTGCTGGTAGTACAAAGTCGGTTATTTCAAATCCAGAAAAATATGGGTCAACTATATAGCATTCCATTTGGGATGACTTTAGAATGCGGCTCACCACGTTTACCGCACGTTCGCGATTGTACTTCTGATTCGATTTGTTGCCATCAAAAAACACGAAGTCCAAAGCGTCCTCAAACCGCTTGTAAGAAAATTCCTCTGATGTATCCATCAAACTCTTTATTGGCTCATCTTTACCGATGATATGTCTTTCTGATGAATACCTGTTGATGGACTTAACATTTCCAGCATTATCCTTATATTCAACTTTCTTGGTCATTACACTCATGGCAATGTCAATGCTGTGAATAAAAGTCACATCGGTATAATAATCTATTAAGATTCCATTGGGATCAAGTACTTTTATGTCTATAAGTCCATATTGCTGCTTAAAATCGAAATGTGATAGGAATCCATTATGTTGAGTGACAAAACGTTCTTCTCCCCAAATGTTTCCTTTTTTGTCTTTTCCAGTAACTATTATGTTAAGAGGAATAATTCTTCCTGCTCTATAATATGTCCTGAAATATAAACCTGGTCGTTTAGCGTCCTCCCTAAAATCTATCATTGAGAAATAGGGATTGCTTCTAACAAAAATCACTGCTCCCCAATATCTGTCATGTAGGGACAAGTCAAAACTTAAGCACTTTAAGGATAATTCTTTAATCTGCCCCTTAACTTGTTCATTGATTAGGTCTTTGATAGGTTCTTTAGGTAAAAAGCAAGCGGCAAAGCAAGAAGCGCAAAACACTGGCAATACGGTTTTTATTTCACCTTTAAAATGTTCATCCTTAGGTATTAGTATCTCTTTACCGTCATTTTCTGCTACATAAGATTCACATAGAGGATGGATTGGCGTACCACTAACAACAATTTTGCCTGCAGGATTGTCCACCATTTCTTTTGTAATAACTATCTTGTCTTCTACGACATAATAAACACTGTCTTTATCATTTGATGAAATATCACACCTTAGCCTGTAGATGCCTGTTTTGGGATCAACAGGAACAGAAAGCCTGTCAGAAGCATAGTCATTATCCTCGTAAACTGTGAAAAGCTGATAGTATTTACCATCAGGCTTTCTCACATTGAGGCTTATCCTCCTTACTTTCCTACCGATATATTGCCCTAGCATAAGATTAAGTGTACTATTTCGATTCCAATTGCTTCATTCTCAGCCATCCCAACAAGTCTAGAAAAGGATAGAGATGCAAATCTATAAGTTTCAATATTACCTTTCGCTGCTTGTCAAGACCTTTTCTGGAAGCTGTTTTCATAGACTTCACAACCAACTTGTCGTGCATGAAGGACTTAAAGCCGTTGGCTCTTACTTCAATACTTCGTTAATATTTGCCCCATCTTTTAAGCAGCGGCTTCCGATAGAGAGCGAAAGTCTTTCAAGATGAGATTATTTTTCTCCTTGTCAAGTTTGATACCTGACACGTCGATAATTCTTTGATATATGAACATGTTGTGCATCAGCATACTATATGCCGCTAAAGACATGCCCTTGTATTTGTCATCACGTGCCATTGCCACCTTTGCTGTATTGATTGCGGCGAAGTGCAGTTTCTTTTTGCTTCTGGCCTGACAGTCCTGCAAGCCGGTAAACTGTTTGCCGTCGCGGAAAAGATATTCCTCTTGGAACCTGGAATGATAGATGGCCATGGTATCCTCTCGCTCATGTCCTTGTCAGTAGAGTAATAGAGACGGAAACCGCCGTTCTTAACCCGGGCAAGACCCTTGGGATACCATACCACCAGTCTGACATTCCGCTTGAGGCATTTCACATTTGCAACTATGAGTCCACTTGAAAAAGTCAGCACCCCTTTCAATCTAAAAGTTGAGTGCCAGTTTCCAAGGATTATACCTCAATAAATGAGAGATTTTACGCTCCAAAAGCCTTCTTGTTAGGCTGATAGGTTTCAAATCATAACATTTTTGAGGTAGGGGCCTCAAAAAACGGACTTTTTAGAGGGGACTCAACTATTGTATAATACTCACCATCATCAACACTCAGACTGTCGATCTTCTGCATTCTGCCCAAATCCGGACTTTCAAAGTCAATGTATCCGTCAAATGTCTTCGGCCGGCCTCTCTTCCCCGTCTTCTTACCCGCGTACAGATATCTGACTGCTGTGTCCTTTCTCAGACGGTTGACGAATGTGAAACCTAACTCTACCATACTATCGGTGAAGTGCTTAGTAGAGAACACCGCATCACCTACCATGTTATGCGTAATCCTCTGCATTCTCTTGGAGTACTTCTTGACTTGTTTGATGTAGAAGTCTGTAAGCGACATCTTGCGTCCGTCAGCTTTACCAGGCGTCTGTATTGCCCGGAAGGCCATTGCGTCTTTTTGTGTCGCATTGACGATGGCCAGCAGGGTAATCTCACAGCCGTGCTTGACTGCCTGTGCACATCCGGACCAGTAATTGCCGATGTCATAAGTCTCTTTCCCAGCCTTACGGATATAGCTCTGGTCTATTGCCACAGCAAGCAAGTCGTTCTCTGTGTCAAAGAGTTCCCTGATGAGCTTTGTATTTATAGACACACCAGTCGATGCCTTTCTTGAAGGCACTTCTGTATGTGTGCTCGTTGTGTTTACCGTACTTTGCCATCTGCGTAAAATTCTTTTTTCTCAGGACCAGCAAAAGAATCATGATCTCAGGGAAAAGATTCTGAAGATTTTTTCGTACTTTTGCACAAGTTGCGAGGAGAGTATCCTTTGCAAGTCCCATATAGTGGCTTATATCTTTTTGATTTGTCATATAACTTCATTATTTTCTCAACTATAAAGTTACTGAAAATCAACGATATATCCACTATTTTATGTCATAATTAATCTTGTCGTAATATTAAACTTTATTATTGATAAGTATCTAATAATCAACACGTTAAATAAACTTTGATGGAGGCAGTTTTCTTACCGAACCATTGCTATCAAGCCTTCTACCTGCTTCTTATCCCATCTGTATCCTCTTTGGAAAGACGGTATTTGGAATTTAAGAGCACCCATCAATAAATCTCCGACAGATATAGGTTTAAAGTTATCGTTACTTGCCATGAATATATATCTGAAAATTATATTATACTATAGTATTTGGATTTATTCGCTCAAATTACAAATATATTAATTCATCATATTATCAGCAATGCTTTTAGCCAAAATTTACAATTACTGCAAGGCTCGTACAAGTTTCAGCGAACAAGCCTCCGGTGTATAGTTTTCTTTCACATATTGAAGCAATTTTGGCTGTTTGTTGCCGTGCTCTAAAGCTTCAACACAAGCTTCCCCAATCTCATCAAGAGACTTTGGATTAACAAGATAAGCGAGACCATTATAATATTCCTTTGGTGCTCCATCATCCGTCATAACGATTTCACACCCTCGACCTGCTGCCTCAAGTGCTACCATGCCGACACCTTCTTTTAATGATGGTAAGGCAAAGACCTTAGCTCTATCGTAAAGATCCAAGAGTTTTTGTTCAGAGACCTCTCCTTCGTATTCGATATTGTCGTGCCCATCTATCAAGTTGTGCAACCACTGCTTGTCGCTTTCCCCATTAAGGAAGCCTGCAAGCTTAAGATTGAAGTTATACTTAATTGCCGCAGATACCAATCGCGGAACATTTTTGTTCTCAGACCGCAGTCGACTCACATGAAGTACGAATTTTTCTTTCTGATGGATTTCATCTACCATAGGAGTACGCACCTGTAATGGAACAATCTTTATCTTGTCCATTGGGATATCAAGACATTTATGAGCATACTTACTCTCAAATTCAGAACGCGTAAGAATGACATCGTATAAATCTTTTGCCAGGTACAAGTCATGGAATCGTGAAGTGAGCCCTAAATGTTTGTGATTGCCCCAATACTTCGTAAAGAACTTATAGAGGCCTGTTCCCCAGTGCGGGTCTATAATTGGTGCAAGGGCCAGCTTCTTACAAAGCGGTCTCAATCCATTCGAGAGATTCCTTAGGAAACCGCCATAACCCAATACCACTATCGCATCGTATGACTTCCAGTCATATACTTTCCAGAAGTCTATAAGATCGCATTCGTGACCTGCAGCGACAAGCCCATCATGCCACATCATTCCTTGCATACGAACACCGCCATTAGGTGTAAGAGCCTCATTTACATTAATAATGCCTATTTTCATATATTTTTTATTTTGCTACTTTAATCTGTTCTTTCAATCTACCATCAAGTTCTTGCATCCAACGACATAAAGTACACCGGATGTCAAATTGAACTTACCTTTGTTGTTCTTAAGTTTTTTCCCCATATAATCGTAGAATACGGGAGAACCAGTGTAGCTAAGCTGCCGAAGGCTACAGTCTCCTTTGGGATTCCAAACGGCCCATACTGTCTTTCCGTCGGGACGAGCCCAACTAGCCTTGTATAAGTCTCCGGAAATCTCCAGTCGAGGACGCGAGGAGCCTGATGGACACAACGTCGTTAAAGCCTTGTAAGCATAAAAGGCTGGCTTCGGACTTAAATCTTTATGAACAACGCCAAAGTTATCCTCTGTATAATATGGGTCTTTCTCATAAGAGCGGAATTTATACCAGAATACCTTATCGACACCATAAGCAAAGGAAATTAAATAACGTGAGTTCGATGAATTATAAGTGCTTATAAATTTGGTGATTAGCGAAATTT
>ERZ772881.1309-NODE-1309-length-22601-cov-37.215692_pt1 | contig 22601 bp, 18 predicted proteins | sample MGYA00580581_ERZ772881 | MGnify/ENA primary metagenome ERZ772881 (study PRJEB29015, sample SAMEA2737668) | human gut metagenome | biome: human gut; feature: human-associated habitat; material: faeces | place: China | collected 2012 ...
TTGTTAAAGTTACCCTCAAAACAGGTCACTTGGCAAGATAAGTGGTTTCAAACTTTTCCGGCGCCGCCAGCAGCTGGAAGCCCCCATACGGACGTACACCGCTTAGCCACATAGCCTCCCACACGTAAAAAACTCGAGACCCAAGTCTCGAGTTTTCTTACTCTATTCCATATATGGCCATGCCATTTTTCTTTGTAATCTCTATGAGTTCTTCCACCGGGATCCCTTTGATCCTTGCCAGTTCTTCTGCCACGTAGATGACGTTGGACGGGTCGTTCCGCTTTCCCCGGTTCGGGGGCGGCGTGAGGTAGGGGCTGTCGGTCTCTATGAGGAGCCTGTCCAGAGGAACTGACGCCGCCGCTTCTTTGAGGCGGGTGCTCCTGGGAAATACCACAGGTCCTGCAAAGGAGATGTAGAAGCCCAGTTTCATGAATTCCTGCGCCATTTCCGCGCTGCCGGAGTAGCAATGGAGGATGCCCCGCATGGCGCTTCCCCTGTGTTCCTTCAGGATAGACAGGGTATCGCCGTGGGCTTCCCTGTCGTGGATGAGGAAGGGCAGGTCCAGGTCCTTAGCCAGCTCGATCTGCCGGCCGAACCAGGTCTTCTGGGTTTCCTTGTCGCTGTAGAGGTAGTGGTAGTCCAGGCCAATTTCTCCGATGGCCTTCACCTTCGGTGACGACTGGGCCAGGTCTCCGATTTCCTTCAGGATTTCCTCGCTGGCCTCCCCGGTTTCCTGGGGATGGATACCAACGGCACAGTACAGGAAATCGTACTTTTCTGCCAATGCCAAAGATTTCCGGCTGGTTGTGAGATCCTCCGACGGGATGACCACGTAGTCCAGGGTTTTCCGGAGCCTTTGGATCACCTCGTCCCGGTCCCGGTCGAAGGCTTTGTCGTAGAGATGGGCGTGGGTGTCGAAGAGGCCCATTATTTGACCTTGCTGCCGGCGGGCATATCTACGAAGGGCACCTTCAGCTCTCCGTCCTTGGAGGCGGCGAGGATCATGCCCTGGGATTCGATACCCATGAGTTTGGCCGGCTTCAGATTGGAAACGAAGATGACGTGCTTGCCGATAAGGTCCTCCGGCTTATAGTATTCGGAAATGCCGCTCACCACGGTCCGTGTATCGCCGTCGCCGAGGCTGACGGTCATTTTGATGAGCTTCTTGGACTTCTTCACCTTTTCAGCGGTGAGGATTTCTGCCACCCGGAGGTCAGTCTTGAAGAAATCATCGATGGAAATGGAAGGTTCGGTCTCCTTCTTTTCTTTCTTTTTCTCTTCTTTCTTTGCTTCCTTCTTCGGAGCCGGAGCTTCTTCTTCCTCTTCGACTTCGATGCGCGGGAAGATCTGGTCTCCCTTGTGGGTTACGGTGCCGTCAGGAATGCCGCCCCAGGTAAGGTCCTTGTAGGAGGCAGCCTTGAAGTCCGTAAGGCCCAGCTGGTTCCAGATCTTTTCACAGGCAATAGGAATCACCGGTTCTGCCATGAGGGATACGAAACGGAGTCCTTCGCAGAGGTGGTACAGCACAGCATCCAGGAGGTCCTTCTTCGCCGGATCCTTGCCAAGAGCCCAGGGCATGGTGACATCTACGTACTTATTGAGGGAACGGATATAGGTCCATACGGCCTTGATGGCGTCGTTGATCTTCCAGTTGTCCATGCCGCTGCGGAAGGCTTCGAGAGTCTTTGCTGCGTTTTCTTCCACTTCTCTGGAAGCGGCGGCAATGGTCTCATCTCCGGAGGCATCACCCTTATGGAGGACGCCCTTATTGTACTTGGCCACCATGGACAGGGTGCGGTACAGAAGGTTGCCCAGGTCGTTGGACAGGTCCGAATTGATGCGGTTAATAAGGCGGTCCCGGCTGAAGTTGCCGTCCTGGCCCAGCTGGATATCGTTCAGGAGGTAGTACCGGATGGCGTCGGAACCGAATTCATGGAGCAGCGGAATCGGGTCGATCACGTTGCCCCGGGACTTGGACATTTTCTCCCCGTCCACAATGAGCCAGCCATGGCCATAGACCTTCTTCGGCAGTTCGATGCCAAGGCTCATGAGCATAATCGGCCAGATGATGGTATGGAAACGGACGATTTCCTTCCCCACCAGATGCACATCGGCGGGCCAGAATTTTTTGAATTTTTCCGGATTATCCACAATGCCGGCGGCGGTGAGGTAGTTTACGAGAGCGTCGAACCATACGTACACCACGTGCTTCGGGTCGAAGGGCACCGGAATGCCCCAGGTGAAGCTGGTACGGGATACGCAGAGGTCTTCCAGACCGCTCTTCACGAACTGGATCATTTCATTTCTGCGGGATTCAGGCTGGATGAAATCCGGATGTTCTTCGATATACTTCATCCAACGGTCCGCATACTTGGACATGCGGAAGAAATAGGCATCTTCACTGACCCGCTGCAGGGGACGGCCGCAGTCCGGGCACACATGCTCTTTGGTGAGCTTGTTTTCCGGCCAGAAGGTTTCGTCGGGGATGCAGTACCATCCTTCGTACTTGCCAAGGTAAATGTCTCCCTTGTCATAGGCCCGCTGGAAGAGCATCTGGACAACCTTCTTATGCCGTTCTTCGGTGGTCCGGATGAAATCGTCGTTGGAAATGTTCAGTTCCTTCCAGAGCTGCTTGAACAGGGCCACGATCTTATCCACGTACTGGATCGGGGTGACCCCCGCTTCTTCCGCCTTCTGTTCGATTTTCTGTCCGTGTTCATCACTGCCGGTCAGGAAGAACACGTCGTATCCGTCGAGCCGCTTGAACCGGGCCATGCAGTCCGCAATGGACGTGCAGTAGGTATGGCCGATATGGAGCTTTGCGCTGGGATAGTAAATAGGGGTGGTAATATAATATGCTGGTTTTTCACTCATAAAAAAATGCCTCCTCATGGATTGCCTGGGATAGGGCTTGTGATTGGTTTGTATATAAACATTATTATAACGCTAATGGGAAATAATAATCAATGTAAATGAGATCGAGACCGAGGTCGAGGGAAGCAGCGAGCAGGTGGCTGGTGGCTGGTAGCTGGATCTGGTGGCCAGGGGTCCAAGCCCTGCGGGCCGAGTGGCGTATGACTGGGCGCCGTGCGCACGGGCGGGGGCTTCCAGCTGTTAGCTGCTAGCAGCCAGGAAAGCTGGTTCGCCTGCGGCGCCAAAGGCACCAAACCTCCCCTCTTTAGAGGGGAGGGGGACCGCGTCAGCGGTGGAAGGGTGCCTGATGGTATACCGCGAGAGGCCGGGGATTCCGGTTCATACAGTGGGAGCGACTTCAGTGGGAGCCCCCTCCACCTACGGCACCTCCCCCATAGATGGGGGAGGTAAAGACCAGCCTCCGTCGCGCTGACATCTCGAAAGCCAGCGGCTGGAAGCTGGCAGCCCCGTGCTGATGACTCCAGCCGTAAGCATCGAAACCCGCGGCGCAGCCGCTGGACCTCAATTCTCTTCACTCAAATCTCAATTCTTAATTAAGAACTGGTACACCTCTCTCCTTCCCATATGGAAAGCGGTGGCGATTTCCCGGGCTGCTTCTTTGGCGGGCATGGTCTTTGCCAGTTCCAGGGCCTTTTCCTGCCAGCTGGTGGCGCTGTCTTCTTCTGCCGCCATGTCATCGTTCCATCCTTCCACAAGGATCACGTATTCCCCTCTCGGGTCTTCTATGTCCATGCCTTCCCGAAGGGATGTGAGGGTGCCCCGGTTGAATGTTTCAAATTTCTTTGTGAGCTCCCGGGCGGTGACCGCTTTCCGGTCCCCCAGAGCTTTAATGAGGGTGTCCATGGTCTCTTTGATCCGATGGGGCGCCTCGTAAAAGATGAGGGTAAAGGGCACCTTCTCCAGGTCCCCTAAGAGTTTCTTCCGTTTCGCCGTGATTTTCGGCAGGAATCCTACGAATACGAACTGCCTGGCATCCAGGCCCGATGCCACCAGGGCCGTCAAGGCCGCGTTGGGTCCCGGCAGGGGGACGATGGGGATGTCCGCCGCAATGGCGAGACGGACCAGATCCGCCCCGGGGTCCGAAATCACCGGCATGCCGGCATCGCTGACCTGGGCCACCGTCTTTCCTGCTTCCAGTTCCTCGATAAGCTTCGGTCCCGCCTCTTTTTTATTGTGTTCATGGTAGGACACCACATGGCCCCCGATGCCCAGATGGTCCAGGAGGATTCTCGTATGCCTTGTGTCTTCACAGGCGATGATATCCGCCTGCTTCAGGATTTCCACAGCCCTTTCCGTAATGTCCGACAGGTTTCCTATAGGTGTCGGTACCAGGTACAGAGTACCTGCTGTCAGTTCCTTCATGGTGTCTCCTTCCCGTAGATAGCCAGGACTTCGTCGGTATAAGAACCGTCATCATTGTGCAGGAGCAGCGGCGGCTCCACCGTAAGCTCCGGGTGGCCGCCGTATTTCCATTCCATGAGCACCCTGACCGCCGTGTGCCCTTTCCGGGCATAAATAAACCGCATCCTCTTTGGTTCCATGCCATACTTTCTCCCCAAAGCGATGAGGTCCGCCGTCCGGTCGGCCCGATGCACCATGGCCAGCCGTCCGCCATATTTTAAAAGATACCGGCTCGTGTGAAATACTTCTTCCAGCGTGGCATTCAACTCGTAGCTGGCGCTGGCCACTCCCTTCATGCCGCTCATTTTCCCGCTGCCCACTTCCCGGTACGGCGGGTTCACCACCACCAGGGAAAAGGACCCCGAAGGAAAGGCCTTCTTTGCCTCCCGGTAGTCCCCTTCCACCACGGAAATCACGTCTTCCCTATGGTTTCCTGCCACATTGCGGCGCGCCAGGTCCGCCATCACCGGATTCACCTCGAAGGCCGTAATATCCCGGCCCCCCAGGGCGGACATGAGGAGGGCGATAACCCCGGTGCCGGTGCCCAGGTCCGCGATTCGCTCTTTCGGCCGGATGGCGGGGTAATGGGCCAGCAGCACCGAATCCACGGAGAAGCAGAACTGGTCCGGCCGCTGGATGAGCTTCATCCCATCCCGCACGAGGTCGTCCAGCCGCTCCCCTTCCTTCAGCTGCCAATCAGCCATTCTCTTCCTTCTCCACTTCATCCCAGGGGAAAATCTTCGTCTTCTGTCCTTCCAGCTGCACCTTCACCGTGTGCTTCTGGCTGTTCACGTAAATGACCTGGCCGCTGCCCTCTTCAGTGACCACCTTCATGCCCACCCGGAAAAGGGGGCCCTTCTTCCGGTCCATGCAGCACCGCTTTTTCTTCGTATCCCCTTCGTACTGGTCATTTTCATAGCGCAGGCAGCACATGAGACGGCCACAGACGCCGGAAATCTTCGAAGGATTCAGGGAAAGGCCCTGGTTCTTCGCCATCTTGATGGAAACCGGCGCAAATTCCCCGAGGAACGTAGCGCAGCAGAGGGGCCGTCCGCAGGAGCCGATGCCGGATACCTGCTTCGCCTCATCCCGTACCCCCACCTGCCGAAGCTCGATGCGGGTATGGAAAACGGAAGCCAGGTCCTTCACCAGTTCCCGGAAATCTACCCGGCCTTCAGAAGTGAAGAAGAAGACAATCTTGTTCCGGTCGAAGGTATACTCTACCCGGAGCAGTTTCATGGGGATTTTGTACTTCTCGATTTTCTTCAGGCAGATGCCGAAGGCCGACTTCTCCCGTTCCTTATTCCGCTCCAGCTGGGCCATATCCTTCATGGTGGCCTTCCGGATGATGGGCTTTAAGGGATCATCGCCCTCGATTTTCGGGTTCTTCGGGAAAAGGACGGCATACCCGTATTCCTTGCCCCGGGACGTTTCCACGATGACCCCGTCATCCAGATGGATGTCGAGGTTGTTGGAATCAAAATAATAAATTTTACCGGCCGGCTTAAAGCGGACACCGATTACCTGTTCCATGTCTTTTCGCCTTTCTGTAGTTTTTCTAATTCAATGAGAACCATGTCCCATACATTCTTTATATTGATATACCGGGAAACAGCGGTTTCCGCGGTCTTCAGCACTTTCACAGCCTCTTCCCCCCGGCCCTCTCCCCAGCGGGGCGCGACGGCTGCCTCTCTGGCAGCTATGGAGCGGCACCGCACCAGGGACGAATCCCCGGTCTCCGCCAGCACCATAATATCCCGGCCCACCAGGGAAATCCAGCGGATCATCTTCAGGAAATCCTTCCGGTCCTTGAAGACCACCGTACTTTCCCGGGCAAACGGAGCCACGCCGTCAGTCATGATTTCCCAGAAATCCATGGCGCTGCCGGGCTGGGCGCTTCCCTTCTCATCGCAGACCTCCAGGGTAATCCCCGGATTCCCCTCGGACATCTGGAAAAGGTCGTCCTCCTCTATGCCCCTGGGAAATGTAAATTTCTTCGGATACGCCGAAATGAGGTCATGGTAATCTTTCCGGGAAAGGGGATAAAAGCCGAACCGCTCCCCCCGGGAAACGATGGTGGGAAGCAGGGCATCCAGGTCATGGGTGATGAGGATGAAATGGATATTTCCTTCCGGCTCCTCCAGGGTCTTCAGGAGGGAATTGGCCACAGGCTCCATCATGGTCTGGGCCTCGTCGATAATGCACACATGGGGCTTCTCGTCAAAAGAAGCCATGGCTGCAAGGAATACCCGGAACTGCTCGATCTTCAGCTCCATGCCCTGGGGATAGAGATACCATACCCGTTCCCCTGCCAGGGTGAGGGCGGGCATCTTCCTCCACTCCTCCTCCGGCACCGCTTCCACCGCCGCCGGGAGATTCTCCCCCGTCCCCGCCAGCGCCGCCGCCAGGTCCAGGGCCGCCGTAGTCTTCCCCAGCCCCTCGTCTCCGTAGAAAATCAGGGTATGGGGCAGCCGGTCCTCCTCCAGCAGCCGGGAGAGTTCTTTCTTTACCTTTTCCTGCCCGTATACATGGGGAAGAAATTCACTCATACACGCCTCCATAAAAATCCATGATTATTCTACCATGGGAGAAAGGGAATGGCAAAAGGAGCCGCCACGCCGCGGCCGGATGGCTTGATGTCGTGCAAACGGGTGGGACTGCCAGCTGCCAGCTGCCAGGGAAACTGATCAGCCTGCAGCATGACAGGCTGCCCGTCGAATCGTTGGGGCGCCGCAGACTGTTGAGTTTTTCCAGGAGCCAGAATCCCCATACGTGCCCATGCAGTTCAGCCACACACTCGCGGCAGAGCCGCTGGAGGTCTAGATTTAGACCTTCAAGGTCAAAGACCCTATTCCCTCGATCTCGACCTCGGCCTCGATCTCACTTGCCCGCAGGGCCTGTCCAGCTCAAGGCTCAAGGCTCAAGACACAAGGCTCAATGCCTCGCCTGTACGTACGAATGCTAAACGGTTTCAGCGCCGCAGGCGAACCAGCTTTCCTGGTAGCCAGCAGCTAACAGCTAGAAGCCCCCGCCCGTTCGCACGCCCGCGAGCCACCCGACACCCTGCCCGCAGGGCCTGTCCAGCTCAAGGCAAAAGGCTCAAGGCTCCGTCCGTTCGCACTCTGCCCAGCTGCAGGCCACTGCCGCGGAGCGGCCGAACCGGGGCTCTCAACTCTCAACTCTCAAATCTCAACTCTTCACAGAAAAATTTCTATTCCCATCAATCACCTTCTCAATATCCGTAATCCGATCCACACAGGGCACCTGTTCCCGTTCGAAGAGGGACGCCGCCTTTTTACCTTCCAGTCCCGTAAGAATGCCGATGAACTTTGTCCCTGCCCGGCGGCTGCCGAGGACGTCGGAGTAGGAGTCACCACACACGTAGACCTCATCCTCCGGGGACGGCTTCATCTGTTCCTCCAGGTAGGCCTTATAGTTTTCCCGTTTCCTGCCAAACACGGCGCAGCTGAAGATAAAGGGCTGCGGCTTATCGGGCACAGGGCAGCTGTACATCTCCGCCGCCTCCTCCGCGTCCGATGCGGTGGCCAGGTACAGGGGATCGAATTCTTCGTACCAGTGGAACATTTTGAAGGGGATTTCCATTTCCTCCCTCGCCCGGCCCGTGGCCACGGCGATGCCATAGCCCTTTTCCTTCAGCCGGATAAAGAGAGACCGGATGGCCTCCGCCGGCGCCAGGGGCACCTCCCGGTGGAGGAACCCCTCCTTCCCGCCGCTGTAGGGCAGATGATGGAGAAGGGAAATGAACGTATCGTCCCCCAGGTACCAGGCCTGGAAAGCCTCCGTATGGACCTTCCAGAAATCAGACCGAAGCAGGGCCCAGTCCGTGGGAGAGCCGAAATCCTTCGCCATATCCTTTGCGAGGAACGTAACCACATTCTCCCCTTCCAGGCCCTTGGGCAACGTATTTTCCCAGAAAGAAAGGATTTCCTCCGCCTTCGGCATGGGGAGCCCCATCATGAGGAGCCCCGCTGCCTGAAAGTCCTTCGGTCCATGGAAAGAAAGGGACAGCTTCTCCCCGCCGCTCCTCTTTTCATAGACACGGGCCATGAGCCAGAGCACCGTTATGAGGTAAGCATGCACCATGTCCCAGTTCGAATTGATGCCCCGGGCCTTCAGCCAGGAAAGAAGGCTGTCATTCCCCCACACCCGGCTCCGGCAGGACGCGATCTGCCCCTCGGTGACCGAGGTGGGATCGAAATCCTCCCCCTCCGTGGGAAGCCCCATATAGGCCTTGCTGTGCAGGATCTCCCACACCGTCAGTGCCGACACATCAAAATACCGTTCCTCCGAAAGAAGTACGCCATCCACATCAAAAATGATTTTCTTCATTGTAACCTCCCACGCCACAGACGTTTTCTTTTTATTTTAACATATGGGGAGAAAAGAGTGAGATGGCAGGGGAAAATAGATAGAGTTGAGATATGAGAGTTGAGAGCCCCGGTCCCGCGGCTTCGCCGCAGGCGTCATGTGGATGAGTAAGGTGCGTACGTGTGGGGGCTTCTAGCTGTTAGCTGCTAGCAGCTAGGAAAGCTGACCAGCCTACGGCGTGACAGATTGTCTGTCGAATAGTTGGACTGCCGCAGGCTGATCAGTTTTCCTAGAAGCTAGCCGCTAAAAGCTAGAAGCCCCCATCCGTTCGTACGCAAGTGCACCCGCAAGCGCACCCATCCGCTGCCCGGCCCGCTGGGCCCATTCAGCTCAAGGCTCAAGGCAAAAGGCTCAAGGCCCCACACGTCCGCACGTACACCGAGCCGCAAAAAAACGCCGTGAACAGGCACACCCCGTTCACAGCGTTTTCTTTTATCTCTTATGTTCTTCAATGAATCCATCCAGCGCCTGCAGGGCCCGTTCGGAGAGCTTCAGGTTCTTCTCCTTTTTCGGCACCCTCTTTTCCAGTGGCGGCACAAGGCCGAAGTTCACGTTCATGGGCTGGAAATTCTTTCCCTGGAAATGGGAAATATAGTAGCACAGGGATCCGATGGCCGTCTCCCGGGGGAACTCTTCCGGTTCCCTGCCCAGGAAGCGGGCCGCTGCGCTCCAGGCAGCCACGATGCCGGAGGCTGCGGATTCCACGTACCCCTCTACCCCCGTCATCTGGCCGGCGAAGAAGAGGCCCCGCCGTTTCCTCGTTTCCATGGTGCCATCCAGAAGGTCCGGCGAATCCATGTACGTATTCCGGTGCATCACGCCGTACCGGATGAATTCCGCATGGGACAGGCCCGGGATCATGCCGAAGACCCGCTTCTGTTCTCCCCATTTGAGATGGGTCTGGAATCCCACGATGTTGTACATGGTGTCGTCCTCATTGTCCTGCCGGAGCTGCACCACGGCGTAGGGATCCTTCCCGGTCCTCGGGTCCGGCAGTCCCACGGGCTTCATGGGGCCGAACCGCATGGTATCTTCTCCCCGGGCCGCCATGACCTCGATGGGCATGCACCCTTCGAAGACCTTCTTATTTTCGAAACCGTGGACCGGCGCCATTTCCGCATGGCACAGGGCCTCCCGGAAAGCTTTGTACTCCTCCTCATTCATGGGGCAGTTCAGGTACGCCGCTTCCCCCTTGTTATACCGGGACATGCGGTACACCACGGACAGGTCCAGGGATTCCTTCGTCACAATAGGCGCTGCGGCATCGAAGAAATGAAATCCCTCTCCCCCGCAGAATTTCTCGATATCCTCCGCCAGGGCGCCCTCCGTCAGGGGGCCTGTGGCGATGATGACGATGCCATCCTTCGGGATTTCCGTCACTTCCCGCTCTTCGAAGGTAATGAGGGGATGGTTCTTCACCGCCTCTGTCACCGCCTTCGCATACCCCATGCGGTCCACCGCCAGGGCTCCGCCGGCGGGGACGCTGTGGGTATCGGCGCAGTGCATGATGATAGAATGGAGGTGCCGCATCTCTTCCTTCAGGAGCCCCACCGCGTTGGTGAGCGCCGCTGCCCGGAGAGAATTGCTGCAGACCAGCTCCCCGAAAAAGGCAGTATGATGGGCCGGCGTCTGCTTCGCCGGCCGCATGTCGACCAGGGTCACAGGAATCCCCATTTCCCCCAGCTGGTACGCCGCCTCACTTCCCGCAAGGCCCGCACCGATGACAGTCACATGATCGTTCAATGAAATATCTCCTTGGAATAAAAATAGAGTTGAGATTTGAGAGTTGAGAGTTGAGTTTTAGCCGCTCCGCGGCAGTGGGCATGAGGCCAGGCAGAGTGCGCATGCAGCCCAGCCACACACCTGCGGCAGAGCCGCTGGAGGTCTAGACCTGGATCTAGACCTTCAAGGTCAAAGACCCTATTCCCTCGATCTCGACCTCGGCCTCGATCTCACTTGCCCGCAGGGCCTGTCCAACTCAAGGCTCAAGGCAAAAGGCTCAAGGCTCCACCTGAACCACTAACCCACTATCTCACTTACTCACTTTTCTTACTTTTCCTGCTCTTCGCCCTCGTGGGACATTCGGGATTCGAGCAGAAGACCAGTTCTTTCCCGTTTTTATAGGTCTTTTTCACCATGATGGAGCCGCATTCCGGGCAGAACTTATCCACCGGTTCGTTCCACAGGGCGAAGTCGCAGTCCGGATACCGGTTGCAGCCGTAGAAAATCCGGCCCCGGTGGCTCCGTTTCTGGACGATATGCCCTTCATGGCACTTGGGACAGGCAATGCCCGTATCGATGATGATGGCTTTGTTGGCGCCGCAGTTCGGGCACTTCAGGTACCGGCCGTAGGGGCCGTCCCGATACACCATGAGGGTACCGCACTTGTCGCACTTCACATCCGACGTTTCCTCGGGACCATTGAGAAGGCTGTAGGGCTTGATATTATGGCATTCCGGATAGTTCGGGCAGGCGAGGTATTTCCCGTACCGCCCCATCTTTACGATCATGTTGGCGCCGCACTTCTCGCACTTGATATCCGTCACTTCCTGGCTTTCCTTCTTTTCCTTGTCCGCCGACAGGTTCGCCGCTTCCAGCTCCTTGTCGAAGACCTTGTAGAAATCGGTCATTACCTTCTTATAGGTGGCGTGGCCTTCGGCGATCTTATCGAGCCAGTTTTCCAGGTTCGCCGTGAAGCCCACGTTGATGACCTCTTCGAAGTATTTCTTCAGGAGATCCGTCACCTTGAAGCCCACTTCCGTAGGGACGAACTGCTTTCCTTCCTTCACCACGTACTTCCTCCGCTGAATGGTATCCAGGATCGGAGCGTAGGTGGAAGGACGGCCGATGCCCTTTTCTTCCAGGGTCTTGATGAGGCTGGCTTCGGTGTACCGTGGCGGCGGCGTGGTGAAATGCTGTTCCCCGTCCACCTTCACGTTCTTCACCATTTCCCCCTTCTTCAGGGGCGGCAGGAAGCCCGTATCTTCGTCGTCCTTCTTCTTTTCCCTTGTGGGCTGCATGATGGTGAAACCGTCAAAGGTGACATGGCTCCCCACAGCCTTCAGGGTGCACCGGCCACACTGGAGGGTGGCGGTGGTGCTCTGGGAAATCTGGACCGCCATCTGGGAAGCGATGAACCGCTGCCAGATCATGGTGTACAGCCGGAGCTGGTCCCGGGACAGCACGGAAGTAAGGGCTTCCGGAGGGAACTGGAGGCTCGTGGGACGGATAGCTTCATGGGCGTCCTGGGCCTTCTTGGACTTTGCAAATACATTCGGCTTCGGCGGCAGGTACTCTTCCCCGTACACCGTCTCGATGTAGGGCCGCACCTGGGCGATCATTTCATCGGAAATACGGGTGGAGTCCGTACGCATGTAGGTAATGAGCCCCACATGGCCGTGGCCCGGAATTTCCATACCTTCGTACAGGTTCTGCGCCAGCATCATGGTCTTCTTCGAGCCGAAATTCAGCTTGTTCACCGCATCCTGCTGCATGGTGGACGTGGTGTAGGGAGGCTTCGCCTTCCGCTGTTTCCGGGACTTCGTGACGGAGACCACCTCCGCCTCCTTCCCGTCGATATCCGCCAGCACCGCGTCGGTTTCTTCCTTATTGTGGAGGGCCGCATCCTTCCCGTCCACCTGCACCAGCTTCGCCGGGAACTTTTCGGAGTCCTCCTTTTTGTAGAGGCCTTCTACAGTCCAGTATTCCTCCGGCTTGAACGCTTTGATTTCCTCTTCCCTTTCGCAGATGAGCCGGGTAGCCACGGACTGCACCCGCCCTGCGGACAGGCCCCGGTACACCAGTTTCCACAGCCAGGGGGACAGCTTATACCCCACCAGCCGGTCCAGCACCCGGCGCGCCTGCTGGGCGTTCACCCGGTTCATGTCGATGGGTCCCGGGTGTTTGATGGCCTCCTTAATGGCAGGCGGCGTGATTTCATGGAACGCGATACGGCAGTTGTCCTCCGGGTTCACATCCAGGAGCTTCGACAGGTGCCAGGAAATGGCCTCCCCCTCCCGATCAGGGTCCGTAGCCAGAAGGACGGTCTTCGACCTGTTTGCCTCTTTCTGGAGGCTCTTGATCACGTCTTCCCGCTCGCTGGAGTCCACGTACTCCGGCTGGAAATCGTGGTCGATATCCACCCCCAGCGTCCGCTGGGGCAGGTCCCGGAGATGTCCCTTCGATGCCATGACCTTGTAGTCCGGCCCCAGGATCCGCTCGATGGTCTTCGCCTTCGCCGGTGATTCCACCACCACCAGGGTCTTGCCCTTGGGGTTCGGCTTCCTCTTGAACACCACTTCCTTCGCCTTCCGGCCCCGCTTCTTCCTCGTCACCGTTATCGTTCTCGTTATAGCCAATGATACCTCCCCGGAGCCGAAGCTCCCGAAATCATAGAAATATCTCTATTGTCACAGGCCCCATTCCCGGGCCCGTCCGTTGTCTGTATAAGAATACCACATATTCCTACTTATATATACAGGATAGGGGGAAAGAAATCAAGAAATAAAAATCATAAGATAGTAACAGAAACCGCAAAATATAAAATCATGAATCTATTTATAGGATTGTGCTCCATCAAAAAAAGAAAGATAATTCCGTTTTCAAAGGAAACGGAATTACTCTTTAGATTATTCGCATAGATTCTTTATACTTTTTAATCTGCCATTACCATATAACGTCCCGTTCCGACTTCCCGAATATATCCCTTCAATTGCAACGACAGAAGTACCATGGTAAGCCGGGCAACAGAAAATCCGGATTGCTGGAGAATATCTTCAGACGATACCTCTTCCCCAAGAGTGCAATATTGGTATACCATTTCCTCCTCCACTGTCATGGGCTGGCGGAAGGATGTTTTCTTTTCGCCCTCTTCCGGACACCAGCCATATTCCGAGAGCACATCTTTAAATGAAGTACAGCAAATGGCCCCATGCCGAATTAAAAGGTTCGTACCCATACAGGAGGGATAATAGATACTGCCGGGTACCGCAAATACATCCCGCCCTTCTTCCAGAGCAAAATCCGCTGTAATTAAGGATCCACTCCGTTCCGCCGCTTCCACGACTAACACGCCCCGGCTCATACCGGCAATAATCCGATTCCGAGCCGGAAACTGTCGCCCCAAAGGCGGCGTCCCCGGGGGATACTCCGAAATCAAAGCGCCACCATTTTCCACAATTCTGTCAAACAGCTGCCGGTTTTCCGGGGGATATACACGGTCCAGACCGCAAGCTGCTATGACCACAGTGATTCCTTTCCCTGACAGGGCACCGGTATGGGCGGCACTGTCAATACCCCGGGCGCCGCCGGAAATAATGACAACCCCCCGCTCCGCCAGTTTCTTTCCAAAACGCTCCGCTGTCTGCAGTCCATAGGACGTGCATTTCCTTGATCCCACGATGGACACAAGCTTTTCATGGTCCGGCAGGCAGCCTTTATAGAAAAGGACGGCCGGTGGATTTGACGTTGTCCTAAGAAGAGCTGGGTATTCATCTTGTTCCCAGGTACAGCATCGAATACCAGCGGTATATAACTTTTCGGCCACTGCAACGGGATCCGTCTCTCGGCGCCATGCCAAAAATGCACTTTTTCGTTTTCCTGTAATGAGTCTACTATTCTCTATCTCTTCATCTGATGCTTTCCATACATCTTCTGCTGTATGGAAATAGGAAATCAGACCGCGCATATGCTTTGCACCAAGTCCGGGACATCCCGGGAGCGATGCAGCGTATATATCCATAGTTACCTCCGGGGAATCATATTCCGATAACTGATGGCCTCTGCCACATGAGAAGATCGAATCTGCTCCTGCCCATCCAAATCTGCAATGGTCCGAGCCACCTTGATAATCCGGTCGTAACTTCGAGCGGATAAATGAAGTTTTTCAAATACTTCCCGAAGCATTTCTGTGCCTTCCTTGTCCAAAGTACAAGTTTCTTTGAGTTGACGATGCCCCATTTGGGAATTATTCTGCATGTGCCATTTGGAAAGACGATGTGCCTGAATTTTTCTGGCTCCATCCACCCGTTGGGCTATGGCTGATGATAGCTCCCCCTGGATAGTAGCCGTCAATTCACTGTATTTGGGACGCTGTACCGAAACATGGAGATCAATACGATCCAACAGAGGACCGGAAATTTTTCGGCCATAACTGCGGATTTCTCCATCCGTACAAGTACATGGATGATCCGGGTCCCCGAGATACCCACAAGGGCATGGATTCATAGCAGCAATCAGGATAAAGTCTGCGGGATATGTAAAGGAAGCATTGACTCTAGAAATGTGGACTTCTCTATCCTCCAGTGGTTGCCGGAGCACCTCCAGCACAGATCGGGGAAACTCTGGAAGTTCATCCAGAAAAAGCACTCCTCTATGAGCCAGTGTCACTTCTCCGGGCCGAGGAATGGTACCTCCACCGATGAGACCGGCCATGGAAATAGTATGATGGGGACTGCGGAATGGTCGCTCCCGAATGATGTCTTCCGCTTTGAAAAGACCGGCCACACTGTATATTTTGGTTACTTCCAGCGCTTCTTCCCTTGTCATGGGTGGAAGTATTGTGGTAATTCGCCGGGCCAGCATGGTTTTCCCGGACCCCGGAGGACCAGTCATGAGCACATTATGTGCACCAGCAGCTGCAATTTCCATGGCCCTTTTCGCCATGACCTGTCCCTGGACTTCAGCAAAGTCCACATCGCTCATGATATGGGGCCTCGATTCACGCCGCACTGCAGGAGCCATGGATTCTCGGGCAAGCAGGAACTCCACGAGTTCCCTCAATGTTTTGGGACCATAAACTTCGATATTTTCGCAGAGCAGGGCTTCATTGGTCACTTCGGGTGCCATGAAGAAACGGGAAATACCCTTTTCCTTTCCTGCCAGCACCATGGACAGAATTCCGGGGACCGCTCGGATTTCTCCCTTCAAAGACAGTTCTCCGATAAAAATGGTATCTTTTAGACATTCCTGGGAAATTTCCCCACTAGCCGTCAGAAGGCCGATAGCAATGGGAAGATCCAAACCAGAACCATCTTTTTTCAAGTCCGCCGGCGCCAGGTTTACCGTTACTTTGTCAACTGGAAAGTGGTAACCGGAATTGCGGATGGCTGAATGGACTCTTTCTTTGGATTCTTTTATTGATGCAGCCGGCAGTCCTACGATATCAAAAGCGGGAAATGCCTTGTTAATATCCACTTCCACGCCAATAACATGGCCGTTCAAACCAAAGGTGGTGGTACCAAATACTTTTGCGTACATAGAGGGCTCCTCCCTTACTGGAAATCAATAAAATGCGTTTCTCGTATGCCGGAACTTTACTTCTCTGGAAGGAAGAAACAAGATTTCCACCACATCGAACCGTATGGGTGTGTCCGTAATACGATGACTGTTTACGTAGACCCGGGCACCGTATTTTATATGTCTCTGCTTCGTGAAACCGACGGATTCCACCGGTTCTCCATATCTGCGATTCCGGCGCGTCTTTACTTCGATAAAAACCAAGGTACTTCCATCCTTCATAATCAGGTCAATTTCTCCATGAGCTCTTTTGAAATTTCTTGTCAAATAAATATAACCTTTACGCTCCAAATACTGACGGGCAAGACGTTCCCCTTCCCTCCCAAGTGTTGATGGTTCCATCAGTCACCTCATTACTATTAACTATAATAAAGATCAATCATCCGTACATTTATTCTCACTCTATTTTAAGTGGAACTAAATAGTGCCGTCAATAAAGGAAATCATGGATTTATAATCGATATAGATGGCCCTAGGTTCTATTCTTTCCGGGCATAATAAAACTCCTGTCCCCTTTCAGGGGCAGGAGTTTTTGTGGTTTTTATTACCGGCCGCCGAGGTGGGCGTCGAACATGTAGAGGAGGCCTTCGCAGTCCTTTGCCTTTTCGAAGCCTGCCACGTTGTCCCGGGCATTTACTTCTTCTTCTACCTGTTCTGTCACGAACCACTGGAGGAAGAGTTCTGTCTCAATGTCCCCTTCTTCCCGAGCCAGGCGGAAGAGGTCACGGATGGAGGCGGACACCTTTTCTTCATGGGCCAGGGAATCCTTCGCTGCATCCAGGGGGGAGCCGTAGTGCTTGCCTACACCGGCAACGGCGTCGAAGTCTACTACGCCGTCACGGTCTTCTACGTAGGAAATGATCTTGAAGGCATGCTGTCTTTCTTCTTCATACTGCTTGTCCAGCCATTTCGCATAGCCATGGAGGGCCAGGTTCTTCATGTCGTGGGACATGGCGCGGTAGAGGTAGGCGGAAGCCAGTTCCAGATTGATCTGTGCGTTCAGTGCTTTTAAGAGTTTTTTGGATAATTTCATGATAGGTCTCCTTTACTTTACTATTGTATAATAAATGGTTTTCACTTGTCTAAACTGCATCGATATCTCTCGACATCCATATTATATCATGGAAAGTTTTCGATGTAAAGGGGTGGATGGGGAGCAGCGGCTGCGCCGCTAAGAGTTGAGAGTTGAGAGTTGAGAGTTGAGGTCCCGCCGCCGTGCGGCCGTAGAGGTCAGACAGTCAGACAGTCAGACGGCAGACCGGATTCGCCGCTTCGCGGTAAATGCATCCCCTGATGGAGATCGAGATCGAGGTCGAGGTCGAGATCGAGGGAAAAGGGCCGGAGGCCCTGGAGGCCTAGATCTAGATCTAGGCCTAGATGGTCCGCCTGCGGGGCCTCAATTCTCCATTCTCAAATCTCAATTCTTTTTATATAATGGAGTCAGCATATCTACCAGTTTTTTGTGAGGGAGTGGTTCTATGAAGAGAAAAGGTTTCGCTGTTCTTATAGCTCTGGCTCTGTCCCTGTCTGTGCCCTTTGTATCGGTGGCAGCAGAGGGCGGTGAGGACGGTTCTTCCATTTCCCGGTTTGCTTCGGACCTGGGGACCCGGCTCACCCAGGAGACGGGAATCGCAGAAGCGTCAGGCATCAGTGCCTCCAACAGCATGGCCACCAGGGATGTAAAGGAACTGAAGAGGGGCATTTCTCTCCTGCAGCAGGGGAACTTTGGAGAGGCGGAGGCTGCCTTCCTTTCCGCCCGGGATGCAGCGCGGTCCGATAAAAGGGGCGCCATTGATGCGGTGGTGGGCCATTTCTATATGTTGGCCAACCGCATGGATGATGCCTGCCGGTGGACGGAAAAAGCCATCGCCGACGGACCGGATGAATGGATGCTCCATACCATGCTGGGCATTCTTTACAGCAGGAATGATCACCAGGACCTGCCGAAGGCTATAGGTTATCTGCAAGAGGCCATCCGTCTCTCTCCCCGGATCGGCATCAACTATCGCATACTGGGAACCCTGCAATCTATGAACGGGGATCCCACAGGCGCAGCCGATACTTTTACAAAAGCCATCGCAGTCAATCCGTCCGATGCCTTTTCCTATATGGCCCGGGGCTCCATCTATGAGGACCTGAAGGACTATGAAAAGGCACTGGCAGACTTCCGCCGTGCCCTGTCCATGAACCTGCCGGGCAAATTTCATGAAACGGCCCAAATGGAAGAAGGGCAGACTCTTTTCCACCTTTCCCGGTACGATGAAAGCCTGGCAAGCTATGGAAAGGTGCTGGAGAAAGACCCCAGAAATTTCAGGGCTGCCTATATGACCGGCCTTATTTACAAGGCTGAAAGGAAGGATGATACCGCCCTGACCTGGATGGAAAAGGCGTCCCGTCTGGCACCACAGTCAGCAGGGCCCTACGATGTGATGGGTTTTCTTTACGTAAAGCAGGATAAAAAGGACCAGGCACGGGACTGCCTGCAGAAGGCAGTGGACCGTAAGAGCAAAATCATGAGAACCTACCGGCTGCTGGCCCAGCTCTATCAGAGAGACGGAAAGGACGATGAAGCACTGAAGATCCTGGATCTCGCCGTCACCTGTCTCCCCCACAATCCGGATGCCTGGTCCGAACGGGGCTGGTTCTTCGAAAGCAGGAAAGACTATGCCCGGGGAGCCGCTGACTACACGGAAGCCATAAATCTGGGCGGAAAGCAGAAAGCCCTGAATCTGACACAGCGGGGATTATGTTACAGGGGACTGAATGAAAACAAAAAAGCGGAAGCCGATTACCAGGAAGCCCTCCGCCTGAAGTCCGATGAGGCCCTTGCCTATATAGGCCTTGGAAATATATACAACAAAGCCGGAGATTACGACCGGGCCATCGGAATCTATGAAAAGGGACTCGCCGCTGTCAAAGAAGAGGACAAAGGCATGATTCTGAATAACCTGGGCTTTACCTATAAAGAAAAAGGAGACTACACAAAAGCGCTGGAAATCCTCACTGAGGGAATCCAGAAGTACCCCAATCATGCGGAGACCTAGCGCAGCCGTGCCCAGACCTGCGACGCCATGGGACAGCCGGAAAAGGGGATCCCCGATATGGATGAATTTCTGAAGAGGAAACCGGGCGATGCCCGTGGCTACCGTTTCCGGGCTGCTCTCTACGAAAAGGCAGGAAAAAAGGACCTGGCGGAAAAGGACCGGAGAAAGGCAGAAGCCCTGGAGAAAGGTGGGAAGCAGCCGTAAAGCTTGCGTATGTCCGGACGAGGGCATGGAGCCTTCAGCCTTGAGCCTTGAGCTGGCCAGGCCCTCCGGGCCGGGTGTCGGGTGGCCAGCCACCATACGAACAAATGGGGGCTTCTAGCTGCTAGCGGCTAGCTTCTAGGAAAGCTGGTCCGCCTGCGGCACTCCAACTGTTTGATCACTATCCTATCATGCCGTAGGCTGCTGAGCTTTCCTAGCTGCTGGCAGCTAATAGCTAGAAGCCCCGCACGTATGCACGAGCGCCAGCCACAAAACCGCCGCTTCGCGGCGGATGCGCTCTTCCCTGTATCCTCCAATACAAAAAGCAGTGCCCCCTGATGGGACACTGTCTTTTTAGTGTGCCAGCTGCGATGCCCTGAAACTGACCCTGCCTCACCTGTCTTTTGGGGAGGCAGCGCCGCAGACCAATATCCTCTGGAGTTGTAAAACCGTCACAGGCATTTAGCTGGGAGATTTCTCGACTCATCGGAGCTGTAGCGATTTTAAGGACAGATTCACTTATCATGCTGCCACCCGAGGGGAAGCGTGTCACTGGATTCTCGGTCGCCTGCGGCTCCCTATGAATCCAGTTCCCTTGCCACCGCTCGAGATGACGGGAAACGTTTAAAGTCAGAATGGCATGGTGACGGAAGTGGTGGTGGTTTTGGTCCAGAGGACCTGGTCAACCAGCTACCAGATACCAGCCACCAGCTACTCATCTGCCGCTAGGGGGGTTCAGCTCAAGGCTCAAGGCTCAAGGCTCAAGGCTCAAAGCTCAAGGCTCCGCATGGTCGCACGCATCCATCCACACGATAAAAAAACCTGCAGAATGGGTTTGCCATTCTGCAGGCTTTTCAATTGCCATCTCAGCAGATTGTATTTTTCTGGTTTCCCGCCAGATAGCTTTCGAGGTTGTCGAAGACGATGACCGCTCTCCGGTCCATGGCTTCTTCGGTGTCGAAGCCCACGTGGGGGGTGAGGACCAGGTTCGGTGCCTGGAGGAGAGGGTAGTCTTTGGGGAGCGGCGGTTCGCCGTCGAAGACGTCGATGCCGGCGCCGGCGATGGTGCCGTTCCGGAGGCAGTCTGCCAGGGCCTTGTTGTCGATGACGCCGCCTCTGGCGGTGTTGATGAGGATGGCGCTCTTTTTCATGAGGGAGAATTTCTCGGCGTCCAGGATGTGCCGGGTTTCCGGGGTAAGGGGCAGGTGGACGGAGACGATGTCGGCGGTTTTCAGGAGGGTGTCCAGGTCGGTGTATTCCATGCCCTCCAGTTTATGGGACCGGTTGTAGCCGATGACATGGGCGCCGAAGGCCTTTGCTAGCTCCGCCACCCGGGCGCCGATGGCGCCGGTGCCGATGATGCCGAAGGTGCGGCCTTTGATTTCGATGCCCCGGAGGGAAGCGTTGGTGCCGCCGTTTCTGGCAGCCTTATCGCCGTCTGCCAGTTTGCGGTAGAGGGCAAGAATCATGCCGAAGGTCAGTTCCGCCACGGACTCCGTGGAGTAGCCGGCGCAGTTGGAAACGGCGATTCCCTTTTCTCTGCAGTAATCGATATCCACGTGGTCCACGCCGGTGAAGGCTACGCAGAGGTACTTCAGGGACGGTGCCTTTGCCAGGGCTTCCTTTTTCAGGGGATAGTTGGCGATGACGGCGAGGTCCGCTTTTTCAAGGCGGTTTCCCAGGTCTTTCTGGTCCTTGGGAAGGCTGTCATAGGCGGTGATGTGGTACCCGTCTTTCACGAGGGAAGCGGAGAGGGTATCCAGGGTTTCTCTGGAAATACCCAGGGGCTGGGCGATGACGATTTCTTTCATGGGAATTGCTCCTTTCGGGAAAATGAGAGATTTGAGAGTTGAGGTCCAGGTGATCAGGCCCTTCCGGGCCGGGTGACGGGTGGCTGAGCGCGGTGCGAACGGGTGGGGGCTTATGTGACTGGCGGTACGTTCGAACGGGCGGAGCTTTTAGCTGCTAGCTGCTAGCTTCTAGGAAAGCAGGGCAGCCTACGGCATAATTGCGTTTGGGCAAACCTGATGGAAAAGCGCCGCAGGCTGGCCAGCTTTCCTAGCCGCTAGAAGCTAACAGCTAGAAGCCCCCACCCGTTCGCACCGAGCTCAGCCATTTGACCGCCAGCCTTTCAGCAGGACCGGGCTGGGGACCTGGGAGAGGAAGACGCCGGTGGTCATGGCGAAGACACCGATGTACTGGCGGAACGTAAAAGATTCACCGAGGAAGAAAATGCCCGACAGGCCGCCGAAGACCATTTCCATACTGAGAATCATGGAGGACTCCGTGGGAGGCAGGTATTTCTGGCCCACCGCCTGGAGGGTGTAGGCTACGCTGGTGGAAAGAATGCCGGTGTAGAGGAGGGGCCACAGGGCACCTTCGACGCCGGAGAGGGTGGGGGTCTCAAAGGTGTAAGCCAGGATGAGGTTCAGCACCCCGGTGACGAAGAACTGGCCGCAGGACAGGAGGACCGGGGAAAACCGCTGGGTAAGGTAATCCAGCATGTGGATCTGCACGGTGAAGGCCAGGGCGCAGAGGAGCATGAGGCCGTCGCCGAGGCTGATGGTGAAGTCTTCGGTAATGGAAATGAAGTAGACCCCGATAATGGCGAGAACAGCGCCGACCAGGTGGTTCCGGAGGAGCGGATGTCCCAGGAAGAGGCCCGCAATGGGTACCATGAGGAGGTAGTTCGCCGTGAGGAAGCTGGCCTTGGAGGCGGTGGTGTACTGGAGTCCTACCTGCTGGAGGGTGGCGCCCAGGAACAGGGGAATCCCCACCATGAGAAAGGCAGCCCACAGGGGAATCTTCGTCTTCACCGGGTTCGGTCCGGCGGGATGGAAGTACAGGTAGGGGAGGAGGGCGATGGAACCCAGGATAAAGCGGAAGCCGTTGAAGGTGTAGGGACCTACGGTATCCATGCCCACCACCTGGGCCACAAAGGCGAAGCCCCAGATCAGGGCGGCGGTGAGAAGTAAAAGACGGTATTTCATGAGAGTGCTCCTTGTGTGCGTTGTATAATAGATATTATAGCATACAGGTGGGGGCACTGAGCTGGTCAGGCCCTTCGGGCCGGGTGTTGTGTGGCTGCGTGTACGTGCGCACGGGCGGGGGCTTTTAGCTGTTAGCTTCTAGCAGCTAGGAAAGCTCGGTAGCCTGCGGCGTTTGTGTGGCTGAGCGCAATGCGACCGGATGAGGCCTTGAGCCTTTAGCCTTGAGCATTGAGCTGGATAGGCCCTTCGGGCCGGGGGTCTTGTGGCTGCGTGTACGTGCACACGGGCGGGGGCTTCTAGGGAAGCGCTGATTAATTCGCAGAGTCAGATTTCATAAGGATTTTTA
>ERZ772881.1315-NODE-1315-length-22481-cov-16.307768_pt1 | contig 22481 bp, 25 predicted proteins | sample MGYA00580581_ERZ772881 | MGnify/ENA primary metagenome ERZ772881 (study PRJEB29015, sample SAMEA2737668) | human gut metagenome | biome: human gut; feature: human-associated habitat; material: faeces | place: China | collected 2012 ...
TTTCCTGGCCGTGTAAATGTCGCGTTCGATGGTAAGTCCGAACGGCAGACGAAGATATGCCAGCTCGGAGAGCATCAGGTAGCCCACTCCCATTCGTGGATATGACAATAACCGAACAAGCGCCAGTCGTCGCCTTCGCGTTCGGCTTCGGTGATGAGCCATGTGCCCGAGCCGCAGGGGTTGAAATACTTGACGAGGACTTCGGCATCCATTCCTTTCCCATCCTGTGAGTGGATAGGATGTTTCTCGAATTTCGAGATGATCTGTTTTGTGAGCAGTGTCATAGAGAATAAAATTTCAGACTGCCCGGAACGCCCGGACAGCAAGAGCCGAATAGCCGCCGTAAGCGACAAAGACAAGGCATTGCCTTGACGTGTCGCTTACGGCGGCTATTTTGCTGGACGGGTCGGCGTAAGATATATGGTGATTCAATATTAAGACGACGATGATTCACTCCGCAAAACTTGCTCGTTTCGTTCGGATTCGCTATATTTGGATTGATGTAATATATCCGAGATCATTAACAATCTTTATACATTTCTACAATGCCTTTACGTGCTTATATAGAAGACAAAGAAATTGTTTCCATTGATCTTAATGACGAAGAATGGAGTGCTTTGAAAGCCCGTCTTAAAGCCAAAGAAATCGTTTTAACATTGCCGTGCTGCGGGCAAGAGGGCTTTTTGAGAACAAGCAACAGAGGGTTGAAACATTTCGTTCATCTGAAATCTGCAAATCCATGTGATTGGAAACCCGAGTCTGCAGAGCATCTCAAAGCGAAAGTCGCGATCATGGAGGCTTGCCGGGAGCAGGGATGGAATGCCATCCCCGAATTTTCCGAAGCGGATTGGAGGGCGGATGTTTTGGCTGTACAGGGAGGCAAGAGGATCGCTTTCGAGGTTCAATGGAGCCGGCAGACTTATGAAGCAACCCGCCTCCGGCAGGAACGGTATAAGGCATCGAACGTAAGAGGTTGCTGGTTTTTCCGCATAGCCCCCAAAGAAATGTCGGATTATGACAAAACTTTAGTTGCAGACAAAGAGACTCCTGCGTTCAAAATATTCAAGGACGAAAATTCAAACATACTTGCCCAAGTAGGGAAAGTTCAAATGCCGTTAAAAGCATTGATAAGTAATTTACTGGCGCGTAAGTTGAAATTTTGCGAGCATATCAGAATAGCTCCTAAGCAAAAGATTACCATCATCTTCTTTGAAATGAAATGCTGGAAGTGCGGGACGCTGCAATACTGCTATACGGTAGAGCCAAGTCTGAAGAGCGTCTGCAACTGCGATTTCGATGTGGAGCGGTCTTCGTGGGACGATCATGATATAGACAAGCATCCTGGGGTCTATGCCGCGGTACAAGATTTCTTACAGACGGAAGAGGGGCGACAACTCAAGGTCGGCCCGGTAAAAAAACGGTATAGCCGGACGGTTGCCGATAGCTACCTATCGCACGGCTGTTATTATTGCGACGCTATTTTCGGCGATTTCCATCTCATAGAAGAAAAATTGTATGCTTTCACTGGAGTCTATATTATTATTAACAATGCCTTGATGCCAAAACCTATATGGTGGATTCTCCGTGTGTTCCATCACGTCCTCCTTTTTTTATTGGGGTTATACTTCGTTTAATGTTCGTTGCGGACGGAACATTTCCGCCCGCAACGGCTTACTGCTTCCTCAAGGTAGGCAATGCTCCGTTAAGTTCGTAACGCCACTTTGAGCCTGCGTTCTGCAAGGCGGTGTTCATGGCATCAACGGCGTTCTTCCAGGTAACGCCAGTGCCGTCCACCTTCGTGGCTTCGGTGCTTTTCTTATTGTAGCCGATACCTTGTTCATGATTGTTCTTCCAATAGCAGGCGGTCATCACGTTGGCGTAGTTATTTCCCAAAAAACCGCCGATATGTACATAGCCAGTGCTACTACCCGTACTGGTTACGTTGCCCGTGGCATAGCAGGCAAGGAGGCTGCTTCCTGCGTTCATTCCCACCAGACCGCCGCCAGCGATATTCTTTTTGGGGGCTATTTCTATGGTCACGTTGCCCGTGGCATAGCAAGCGGTCAGGGTGGCACTCGAATTCGTCTGACCTGCCACGCCGCCGACATCGACCGTTCCCTTCACTGTGGCCGAGGAGCTGCATCCGGTGATGGAACCGCCTATTTGAACACCCACCACACCGCCGACATACACCGTACCGCTGACGCTGCCCGACACCGAGCAGTTTTCAATGGTGCCCCAGCCAGATCCTACCACGCCGCCAATACTGCCGCCATATATTTGATTGCTTGTTATCTGTACGCCCTCCATCACCACGTTCTTCACCGTACCAGCTCTATTGAGCCAGCCGAACAGACCCGCAAATTCGTCATTTGTCGTAAAGGTCAGCCCCGTAATGGTATGGCCGCCACCGTCGAAGGTGCCTTTGTATGAGTTGTCGTAGTCTGTGCCTATCGGTGTCCAGTCTTTGCCTGTGAGGTCAATGTCAGCGGTGAGGGTAATGTTTATGTCGGTCTTACCTCCGTTCACTAATTCGGCTACATTCAGCAGGCCGTCGGCGTTATAGACCGTGTAGCTGCCGTTGCTCTCTATGGTATAGCCCAGGTCTTTTGCCGCAGCGAGGGAGACGGTGTAGGTATATTCACCGCCCGCCTGCCAGTCGGTAGCATTCTTCATCTTATAAACGAAGGTCTTGCCGTTAGTGAAGGTGCTGGTAATGAAGGCTGTGCCAGCTGCCACACTTTGCGGGGCGACGATGGCGGTGTAGGTGTTGCTGCCCTTGTCATACGGGACGATTATATCCGGGTTGTCGCCTTCGGTGGAGAGACCCGTCAACTGCACGGATGCCAGCCCCTCGGTGTAGTCCGTCAGAACGACGGTCACTCGCGCCGTGCGGTGGGTGAAGCGGAGCGTGGGGCTACCGTAGATCACCTTCTGTCCGTCGGCTACGATGAGGTCGCTGGTCTCAAAGTCTTTCTGGGCACTTTGGTTGGCTTTTACCTTTACCGCAGGTGGGGTTGTCTCGCCAGCGGTGTAGGGCCACCACGCTGTGACGGTGATGTCGTTGTGGTTGGTCCAGTAGTACGGGTCGGTGGAGGTCAGCGTGGCGCTGGTGGGGTCGGCGGTGGAGGGCGTCACGTTGTACGTCTTCACCATGCCGTCCATCAGAACTGCCACGCTCTGCACACCCGTCCAATTGCCATTCGCGGGGGCACGGGTGCCGGCGGTGGCTGTCGCGGCGGGATTCAGCCCCGTGGCGGTGAAGACGATGGGTGTGCCTTCCGCCCCTTCCGGTAGGAAGCCCGCTTCGTCCTGCGTGCAGGCGCCCAATAAGAGGGCGAGCGCTGCAAGTGCAAAAAATCTTATCCTCATAATATCTGTTATTTTATTACTCTGGTTCTTTCCGTTGCGGGCGGAACATTTCCCCCGACGGTTTACTGCTTCATCAAGGTGGGCAATGCTCCGTTAAGTTCGTAACGCCACTCTGAGCCTGCGTTCTGCAAGGCGGTGTTCATGGCATCAACGGCGTTCTTCCAGGTAACGACAGAGCCGTCCACCTTCGTGACTTCGGGGGCGATGCCTTCCTTATTGTAGCCGATGCCTTGTTCATGATTGTTCTTCCAATAGCAGGCGGTCACGGTGGTGTAGTTTCCTCCCAAAAAGCCGCCGATATGCACATTGCCAGTGCCACTACCCGTACTGGTTACGTTGCCCGTGGCATAGCAGGCAAGGACGCTGCTTCCTGCGTTGAATCCCACCAGACCGCCGCCAAGGATATTATTTATGGGGTCTATTTCTATGGTCACGTTGCCTGTGGCATAGCAAGCGGCCATGGTGGCACCCGAATTCGTCTCACCTGCCACGCCGCCGACCTGGACCATTCCCTTCACTGTGGCGGAGGAGCTGCATCCGGTGATGGAAGCCTCCCATTGAATACCCACCACACCGCCGGCGCATATCGTGCCGCTGACGCTGCCCGACACCGAGCAGTTTTCAATGGTGCCTCCCCAGCTAAATCCTGCCACGCCGCCGGCATAGCCCAACCTGTGATTGCATGTTATCTGTATGCCCTCCATCACCACGTTCTTCACCGTGCCAGCTCTACCGAGCCTGCCGAACAGACCCACATATTGGTCATTTGTCGTAACGGTCAGCCCCATGATGGTATGGCCACCGCCGTCGAAGGTGCCGGTGTATGAGTTATAAAAGTTTGTGCCTATCGGTGACCAGTCTTTGCCCGTGAGGTCGATGTCGGCGGTGAGGGTGCAATTTATCGATCTGTCTTTTTGTGCGGCTTCGTTCCATGCCAGCAGGCCGTCGGCGTTATAGACCGTGTAGGTATTGGTGTTGCTATCGTAGATGTAGCCCAACTCGGCTGCACCACTCTCGCCGCCGCCGTCAGCCCAATCACCGATGGTGCAACCCTCTAATGTCAAGCCAGTGGCGTTCACCTTAACGGTATATTTATAGCGGCTGCCCGCTTCTAATACGACGTTGTTCTGCGGACGGAAGTAGAAGGTGCCGCCGCCGAGTTCCACCTTAACGAACGGCTTGCCTGCCGCAACGGTCTGCGGGGCGGTCAGTGCCTCGTAGGTGTTGCCGCTTGCGTTGTAAGTCTTGATGGCGGTCGGGTTGCCGTTATCGGCGGACAGGCTCACGAGGCTCACCGTGGCACCGTCCACGCTTGTGAATCCCGTACCGGGCTTCAGTTCGATTGCCACGCGTGCCGTGCGGTGGGTAAATTCAAGAGTCGGGTTGTTAAATTCCACCTTCCGGTTCTCAGCAGAGATGAAGTCGCTGTTTTGGAAGTCAGCCAGTTTGCTTTGGTCTTCTGCCACCTTCACGGCAGGCATCTGTGTGATGTCGGCATTGTCGAAGGGCCACCATGCCGATATGGTAATCGGGTCGCGGCTGGTCCAGTAGTACGGGTCGTTCTCGCGTGAAAGCGTGGCACTCTTGAAATCGGTAGAAGCCGTTACGGTGTATTCCTTTACCGCATCGCCCATCTTGAGTGCCACGGAAGTGACGCCCTGCCAGTCGCCGTCCACAGAGGCACGGGTGGAAGGGGCTGCCAGCGGCGTTGCTTCTACGGACAATCCGGTGGCACGGATGACGACGGGGTATTCACCTTCGGGCAGACGGTTATCGCCAGCAAGTTCGTCCTGCGTGCAGGCGGCGAGGGCGAACAGCAGTGCGGTGGCTGCGGGGATAAATAATCTATGTCTCATAATTCTTCATTCTAATCGATTAATTATTAAAATCCTACAGGTCAGCGCCCACATCTCCACCGTCTATATCGTTCCACTTTGCAATGGTGGCTTCGCTGACTTCAAGGACTTTGTTGCGTACCTTGACGGTATATGTATAGTTGTTGCCCGCCAGCAGTGCGCCATCGGGCATGGTGAGTGTGGCATGATATTCCTGACCTTTGTAATTCACAACCAACGGCAGTGATGCAACTGTCTGCGGGAAGAGGATGATCGATGACGTGAGATTGCCGTCTGCCAGATCCATGGCCAATTCTCCGGTCTGTGCCCCGTTGTCTGCGGTGGCAATACCGTCGGCCGTGTTGAACGTACCGGTGAGTAACAATCCGTCCAGCGTGTAACGTTCAGGCTTGACCACGCTGAAATCCATGCCGTCTCCCGCCTCGAAGGTAAGGGTTATCTGGCTCATGCGGTGGTGGAAGGAGTTGTCTTCACCGCCTTTGGCGGTTTTGTCGGTGAAGCTTACTACTGGGTTGTTTTTGTCTCCCGTGGCTCCTGAAGCAAAGAGGAAGTCGATGGCAGGCTGGTTCTGCTGCGCCGTGGCATCGGTCGTGGCTGTGAGGATGCCTCCCACCGCGTTGTACGGATAGTAGGCGCGGAAAGTATGGGTCTTTGTATCTTCGATATAGATAACCTTTCCTTCTGCCTCAAATTTCCCGTTTTTCAGGATGAAAGGCACGTTGCCGTACTGGGAATCGTTGCCGATGTCGGTGATGCCGATACGGTCGCCGGCAGTCCAGGTGGTTCCGCTGGCGCGGGTGGCGGGGGCGATGTCGGCGGTAAACTGGGCGGCCACGGGGTCACCGTTCAGGTTCTCGTTGTCGTTGTTGCAGGCTACCAGTGCGAGGGCGAGCGCTGCAAGTGTAAAAAATCTTGTCTTCATTATATCTATAATTTTATTATTTACAAATCAGCATTTACATCATCACCTTTCACTTCTTCCCAGCCGTTGATTTCGGCTCCGTCCACTTCCATGCCTTCGGGAGTCTCAACCAGCGTTCCGCCGAGGGTCAGCGATTTGCCCTTTCTGGTGTTGAACTCCTTGAGAGCTTCTGTGAGGTCGCTTTTCAGCGTGGTGGGGCTCGGGTTGCCGTCCGCATAGCGGATTTCAGCCGTCAGCAGTTGTTCCGTGCCGGTCACACCCAGCAACCGCACCGTGGCTTTCCACTTGCCGGCATCGTCACCTTCGGTTATCTTGGTGAAGGGCAGCACGACGTTTGAAGCGGCTCCGTAGGTATCGGTAGCGAAATCGAGTGTTCCGGCTGCACCCGTCAGATGGGCAACAATCTCCGTGATGCGTCCGGCGGCATCACCCGTCGGTTTGATGATAAGTGTCAGTTCGCGTACCTGCTGCTTCATTGCGGCGGTCAGCGGATAGTCCTTGTCTTTCTCGATGCTCACCTGTTTCGTATAGGTGAAGAACCATCCCGGGGCATTGTTCACAAAGGCATCCGTGCCTGCCCGGTTTCCCGTGGCTGCGGCAATGGTGGCGGTGGTACCATTTACCGTGATTCCTTCAGCTGGGTTCCACACCGCAAGGGTGTAGCTGCCCGGAGCAAACAGATGGTCGGGGGCATGGGTGGCGGAAGTCTCCGTACCCGTATAGTCACCCATGGTGACCGTCCACGTGGCAGGTATGTCGATACCCTCACCGCGGGCCGACCAGTCGGCTGTCACCGCAATCTTCCCGCTGTCGGGGTGTGGCGTGTCATAGAGCGTGTCCTTCACGCAGGAAGAGAGCAGCACGGCGGCTGCCATTCCCATCATATTTATATATTGTCTTGCTTTCATATTCTATTCCTCCGTGTTAGAATAACTTCCATACCAATGTCACACCGGCATTGATGGGGCCCCACCAGTCCTTTGTTTCGTTGCCGCGGCGTACACGTACACCGTCGATGACTTCATATTTTTCGAAATCGGCATTCAGGTAGCCCAAACCGAGGTTGAAATCAAGAGCCAGTGCCTTGTTCAGCCGCAGCTGATAGCCGGCGGTGATGCCGCCACCCATCAGGTCGCCTTGCTTGCCTGTTTCGGAGAGCTTGTAGTTGAACTGTCCGGCCTTGAACATCGCACCCAGATACCAGGCTTTCTTCTCACCCATGTAATAACGTATTTCCGGAGCCACTTCCCAGAGTGCATAGCGACGGTCTTTGTCGCTCCACGTCCATGAAGTCCACGAGCCGTTTACGGCAATGCCCCACGATGGGCAGATGCGCCATTCCACGCCAAGATCTGGTGTCAGGGTAGCCCAGCGCAGCAGGTTGGCACGCAGGGAGAGATGATAATCAGTTGTGATTTTGGTTTCCGACGGCGTGTCGGCAAGTGTATTTTGTTGAGCGGCTTTCTCGGCTTCTGCCTTTTCAGCGGCAAGTCGGGCTTCTTCCGCCTTGCGCTGCTCTTCGGCAAGCCGTTCCTGTTCGGCACGTTTTTCCGTAGCCAGACGCTCGGCTTCAGCTTTGCGCTGTGCCTCTGCTTCCACATCTGATACGGTTGTTTCTTCAGCCGGCACCGTCAGGCGCACGGTCACGAAATCGCCCTCTGCCGGATGGTTGCGGGTGATGAAACTTTCTTCCTTGATTCCCGCACGTGTAATCAATTCTGATTTCACACGGTTCGAGCGAATTTTGGCTATCGCGAGGTTTTCTTTTTCGCCATTCAAGGAATTGCAGTAGCCATCGACATAAAGCGGCAGCTTGCCGTCAAGAATGTCCGCCTTGTTGCTTTCAATGCACTCCAGCAGACGGGCAAGTTCCATGTCATTGCCGTTCCAGGGAACATAGAACATGTCCTTCTGCGGCACGAAGCGGAAGGTGTAGGTCGTGTCTGCTTTCTGCTGCGCCATTGCCGGAAGCAACAGCAGTGTCAACAGTGCGGTCGTAATCCATTTTTTCAATTCAGTCATATTTTTATCAGTTATATTATTTCATCCTCAAAATTATGCCGTCTCCAATACCGCAGATACCCTCTGCGCTCGTGCTCGTCACCTTTGATTGCAGGGTGAAAGCGGAACAGATAACGCAACACCGTGTTCACTGACAGCAGAACGGCAAAAACAATGGTACATATAGAGGGGTTCCACCATAAAGCCCCCTCGGACAAGACAGCAAGAGGCGGAAAAGCCAGCAGACCGAGGCTTTCGGGATACATTTCCTTTATTCCTATCGGGTCACTGTATTCATTGTCTCCACGAAGCCGGAATACCCGGATATAATCATATATGAGGAACAGACAACAGAGCAGACAGAAGACCATACTCACCCCACGATAAACAGGTAATGTCATCACATTTGTAAGGTAAAGGGCAAATGTGGTTGCAGCTGCCAGAAGAATCGTATATACCTTTCCATAGCTGAATGATGTAATCCTGTCGGCATAGCAGAAACCGTCGCCGTAGTCCTTCCTCCAGAAAAGCACCTGGCAGGAGGCATATGCAGGGTAAAGAACTGCAAGGGCGGCAAACCATCTCTCTGCCGGTACGTCGTCGGGCAGATCCGGAGTCAGGATGAAAAGCATCGCCAGTATCCCGATTACCATAACGGAAACGGAAAAAAGCAGATTGATGTTGCGTGCCGGATAGTCGTACTCATAAGGACGCTCAAGGTATCTGCAGTCGGGCTGCATCCACCAGGGCAGCCATGAAGTATTGCCGTAGCTCAGCCTGTACGGGAAGGATGTGATGCCCGCAGCAATCAGCGTGCAGGCGGCTATCAGGATATGGATTGTTTCTGTATTCATACATCATTCAGTTTGAAGGTGGATAAAAAGAGGACATACGAATACGGAAAAGGGCGGAAAACTCCTGAAAAAAGAGTTTCCGTCCTTGCGTATCTTTTTGAAAATAAGTAAATTAACGCGCGAGGAATGCCGGTCAGAATGTGTGTGTTTACACGAATTTCACACATTTCCAAATTTGCGACAGACTTTTTTAATACATCGTACAGATGTTTCTCGAAGCTGAAAATGGCCTTATGAAACAGTGATGGCACGGAAAAAATCTCCGCCTGACAAGGCGAAGCACCGTTTGAACAAGAAATATTTGTTATATACGGGTGGCATATATCTGTGCTTTTATCACCATTCATACATCATAGATAAGACATTTTTCAAATTACAATAGCGAAAATACAAATATTATTTCATTCGGCAATAAATTGATTGATATTATTTTGCAAAACTTTGTACACAATTCAAAAACCTTTCTTGCCATATGTGTACCATGAAGTTCGGAAGTTATTTATCACGAAGAAAAATATAATAGGCAGCATGGGATGGCCCGGCGATTCCAAGCACACAAAAATGATGGGAGTTATATGCCGGTTATCGTTTCAGCAAATCTGTTTTTCTGATGACGTTTCCAATTTTCGACAGCAATATGTTTGGAAGAATTTGCATAACAATATTCGCACAAATGAGGACAGGTGTTGTATTCTCCAATATCTTTAGACGTTGCACATCCGCATATTCTTCGCTGTCCAGTATCCTTGAACCGTTAGCATAGCGGTACTTGGCGACCGTCCGTCGCTGTACCTTCGCATATAAAATCTCTCCGACAAGAAAGTGCCGGCAGGTAGGAAATCATATATTTCTTACAAGAGGAATAACCTGGCCGAATATAAAGGGTATGCACCTCCAGCGCAGTTTTGTAAAACAGGAGGTCTATAAAAGCATAGAAAAGACTCCCGAACAAATAATGCTCGGGAATCATTTGCTGATGTCGGATTGAATTAGTTTACTATTTGAAATTCATGCAGGTAGCAGAAGGCATCTTCGCTCTTGCTTTGCCAGCGTTCGTCAAGTGCCTTGACATCCTCTGCTGACTTTATCGGCTCTCCGCATTTTTCTTCAAGCCAAGCGAACGCATCTTCTTGGGTCTCGAAATATTCACTGAGATACTCTTCCTCTGGGGAACATGCGTCCAAGAAGAACCTGTCACTGAAATATGTACCAAATTCATCGTTTGTTTCATATACTTCCATGCCTGGCTCTTCCGCCTGAAAGTAATAGCGAAGATTGGGGAACGCTTCCCTCACAAGGTCAAATGTCTCACTGCATGGGGCCCACGCTGTTTCTGTGGAAAACTTCAATACATCACCGTCCATTTCAAGTCCGTTCCAAGAGCCACGGCAACGTACATCGTTCCAATCCTTACCCAAAGCATCCACGAGACATCCCAGCCAAGTAGTCCCAAATCCGTTTTCTACTGAAGGTGTCTTACGTTCTTCCAGTCCTTTCATCAACTCATACAGTTGCTTCACTTCTTTTGCGTCGCCATCTATCACATACGCAGTACTGCACCAATTCGGCATAATCGTAATAATTTAATTGTTGAACATTGTTTTTGTTTTCCCTCTTATCGAAGCTCTTCCGGCTTCTTGTAGGGGAATGATTTTTATGCAGGACAGACAGCGAGCATAGGACGAACAAGACAAGTAAACAGTGACAGGATAAAGCGGAATACCCAAATCTTCGATTTGTGGAAGGCTGCCGTGAAGATCCGGGAGCCGTTAGCACAGCGGTACTTGGCGACCGTCCGTCGCTGTACCTTTGCATATGAAATCTCTCCGGCAAGGAAAGCCGGTGATGAGAGAGAATATCAATTTATTGAATATAGAAATGGGTATAAAAATGGCATTATCATGCTATTCATGATATAACAGAACGCGTTCTGACAAAAGAATGATATATTTCAATATCTTTGCCAACGTATTGTATTATATAAATGTATTGTAATATGGAAAATTCATTTGCTCAGATCAGCGAATTGTTCGCTCAGTTTTCAGAGAATGCCAAACTTCAGATTGAAAAAGGCAATAAGGCAGCAGGAATGCGTGCCCGTAAAGCGTCACTTGAACTTGAAAAGCTTCTGAAACAGTTCAGAAAAGAATCACTGGAAGCCTCCAAATGATTCCTTTCGGAATACGTACATACCAGGTATCAAGTAAAAAGCCTCTGCGCTTCACAGCGGAGAGGCTTTTGGTTAATAATAGATTCTCTATGGCTAAAACAGTTCAACTTTCGTGTGTCTGTTGGCTTCGGTCGGCAGATGGTCGGCAATTCCACCTCTGCTGATTTTTGTGATCCTTTCTGCAGGAATGCCGCGCTGTTTCAGTTCCGAAACGATAAAGTCCGCTCTTGACTGGCTCAATGAATCATTGATGCCGGATGTCCCTGTAGAACTGTCCGCAGCCCCGGTAACTCTTACATGCAAGTCATATTTCTTTGCGACCCTTGCCAATTCATCCAGATTGAGTTTCTGTGAAACATCTGTCAGGCGGGCCGTGTTAAGAGTGAAAAAGAAATATACAGGAGCTCCGATACAGCTATCCGAGACATGATTCACAACCATGGGATTGTGCCCTTCAGCCGTTATGAATTTATTCGATACCAGGGAATCCGGATTCTGTTTGTCCTTGTTGTTATTGTTGTTATGAATGAATGCCGTATCGAGAGGAGATATTCCGTCCCAATGTCTGTGTTTCAGTCTTGCACGCAATGAGTTCAACCCACTATAATTGTTTACAGGATATCTTTGTTGTCCATTCTTCTCATCTTCCAGCAAGTGCCCGTAGGTATCAAGCAGACCTTCGATTTCCAGAATCTTCTTCAGTTCAGCAAGCGTTCGTTTGTCGCGGTCATGTTGTCCGGCATAGCGGCTGTTCTTCTCGGACAAGGCACGGGAATAATCGATGAGCTGTTCATTCCTGTGGATGTAATGCGTGACATCAGCAGCTCGTTTCCAACCTATTTTCCCGAGATGGAAGGTGAATCCGGCTGTCAGTGATACCATATGATCACCCAGGCGGTTTGTTCGGCCATAGCCATCAAATTTTTGTGAGGTTGTTGTCCCCGAGAACTCCAGTACTGCACTTACCCGTTTTGAAATCCGATATTGTCCCTGAATACCGTATGAGAAGGCGAAAGGAGAAGTCTTGTTGGAGGAATTGTGTATCAGTCCGACTCCGACAAATGGGGCAAGTCCCCAGCGTGTCTGCTCCTGTCCGGAATACCGATAACCAAGCAGGTTCCATAGCAGGTCTGCATGGACGCTATGGTAATTTTTCGTGGATAACCCGGCATCTTTGAATTGCAAACCGCTGTAATGTATGCGGGCGCCAACGGCAGGAGTAAACCATTTTCCGACGGCAAGGTTGTACGAGGGTTTCACACGTCCGAACAGATCTTCGCAGCCAAGAGGCGTTCCGAGAAAAGCGGTTGCACCTCCGGTGACACTGACAAACCAATTGCCACTCCCGGTTCTTGGCACTACCACACCGTCAAGATAGACCGGCTGGAGGGGTTGGAACAGTTCTGTGGCATCATGGAAGAACTCATGTTGTACAGTATCTCTTTCTGTATATCGTGAATTTGCCTGTACCTGCACGGAGCAGAGAACGGCAAAGATAAGAATGATTTGTTTTGTCATATTCAAATGATTTTTATTTGTTATAACTTTGATTATAATACATTTCTGCCATTTATCGTTTGGCTTTTTTGCCACTGGAAGGACGCATCATGCGACTTGCCATCTTCATGCACCGGAGAGCCCAGGCACGGTTGTCCTCGTCTTCATCACGTCCCCACTTGAGGTCATTTCCGCCACCTCCGCCGCCATGTGTTTCGGCAAATGTTGTGGCATCATCGACCATTCCAAGAAACAGCATTGTCGCACAGCGCATGACTTCCGTCCCCCGTTCCGCCACGGAACACAGGAGCGTGTCATCGAACTGTTGCCGTTCGGAAGGCTTCATCTGTGCCGACATTTCCCGCCACTCATTGACCATATTCTCCAACATGGCATCCTTGAGCAGACTGTCCACTTTGGAATGTACATCACGCGAGTATTTGTATGCTTCTTCCTTCAGTTCTTCTGTCCGCTCCTGAATGGCATCCATATTTTCCTTGAGCTCGGAAAGTTGTCGGTCAGCGGTCTGTAGCTTCTCCTGTTTGTCTGCCAATTTATTCTGGATAGCGGCCAGCTCATTTTCGAGCTTTTCTTTCTCGGCAGATAAAGTCTGTGCATCACCTTTCCGGGCTTCCATATCATTTTTGAGTGCCGACAATTGGGCTTCTTTTTCGGCCTGCTCCTTTTTCAAGTTTTCCACCATTGAAGTCAAGCCCTTGACCCTGCGCTCTGCCATCCGGATGTCCGAATGGAGAGAGGAAAGGACTTGCTGATGGCGGCTGATATTCTCTTCTATTGTAGAGCATTCCTCTGACAGCATACGACGGTATTCTTCTGTACTGCGATGCTTCTTTCCCGTTTCGGAAACACTTGAGCCTCTGGACATGCCCCATTTGCTATTGACTTCTGCATAAAAGTCCGTATGAAGCTGTTTCATGCGCCCGCTGAATTCATATTTGTCCTTACCGGCAAATATCTCCTTGTACGCAAACTTCCCATCTTTGATTGGCAGCAAAGTACAATGCACATGTGGATTCAACTCATCCAGATGTACAATGAATGCGGCAATATTCTGTTCACCATATCTGCCGCAGACAAATGAATAGACATCCTTTGCCCAACGTTCAATCTCACTCTTCCTTTTTATGTGTCTATTGTCCGCACCTTTTTCAAAATCGACTTCCTGCTTGCCAAATGCGAGTTCCTGCATCCGTGTGCGAGAGCCCCCAAAAATGATATTTACGACTGTACGGAATCTCGGTTCTTCCAAACCTTCATTGGGATCCTTTATGCCTCGTTTATGCAACAGTTCAGCCATTCGCTCAGGAATGCTCCGGCCTTTGTCGATAGGACGGATCTTACCTCCTGATACGACTTCAAAATTCAGGTGTTCACGTGTCGTGTCATAATTACCAAGGTCAGTAGCCCTTTTCCAACCTTTCTCTGTCCAATTGCGCATATGTTCATTACTCTGAGCCACTGTTATCCCTTTGGATACATGTACGTCAAGTACCTGTTTTGCATTTGCCATATTGTTTCCGTGTTGTTTTGTACAATCCATCATGTCCCAGCTTGCTGCTTGTTCGGACATGCCTCCCTGCGACGTTAGTCGGCAGGGGTATTAGGCTACCCACTCCCTCTGTTTCGTGGCATGTGGGCAAGCCCACTTGCCTCATAAAACTGGAAGGATGTCAGGACTGAGATAGGGATGGATTGTTCCTGGTTATACAATTCATTTTCGTTTCCCGGTTCAGTCCGACAATGTCTGGGCTTTTGCCGCAAGCGATAAAAAGGGAATACGGAACGATTTAAGGAGTTCTTTGTTCCTGTCCATATCAACACCTGCGCCGGATGTTTCGGGATTAAATACAAGCTCCGCAAGCTCTTTGGCGGTCTCGATAAACGCGCCCCATTCACCGCCGAGGTCAAGGGTGAAGAACTGCGACAGTTGTGAACTGTTATCGAATCTTGACTTACGCAACACACGCTGGAGAGCGGCATTGGCAATACACTCTAATATTGTTTCCCTTAGTTTTTCTTCCTGTCTGACGACTTCTGCCGATACCGTATCGGTGCCGTTGCCGGAAGCCTGAGAATTATCTTTACCGGCAATGGCGGCTAATGCCTGGCAAAGAGCCTGACCACATGAATGACCGGCATCCTCCGATGTCTTCTTGCCGATGACCCATTCGGACAATATACTGCCGATTCGTGTGGCAAAGTCCGGCTCATCCTGCTCAGTTCCGGCTGTTGCATTTTTTCCAGACTGCACGGTCATGGTGATAATGACGCTTTTATTAAGTTTTGTGCGTTCAAGTAGCCCGAAAGATTCCAGAGCATCCAGAAAGGTTCGGACAGTGGCACGATGCCAATGCCAGAATTCTGCAAGATCGGAGATTGTCACATGACATTGGTTGGGAAGAAGTTTTCGCTCCAATTTTCTTACAAATGGAGAAACAAAACCTGCCATTGATCTGTCCAGCAAGTCCCAATACGCTTCCGTCTTCGTTTTACGGTCTCCGGCTTTCTCCTTCAGGAAATCGAACACCTTGACATCTGCCAATATAAAGGTCGTATTCTCTTGACTATTTTCCATTTTACTTTGTTTTAATGATTATTACAGTGCGGAGTTTCTGAAATGCTGCCTTTGTCCGCTTCAAAGACACCATCGCGTGATGATTATCGTGTTTCTTTTCGGATATCGTTTCAGGATGCGTTGTCGTTCCTTCAGCCTTTTCTTCATCATCGCATTCGGCTGTGACCGGAGCAGAGGGATAGAACAGGGCTGCCAAAAGAATATAGTACGCAGTTACGGTAGTAGTGTACAGATACGGTTCAAAGCAGCTGACCAATGTTATAGCACTGATGCCGGCAAACAGACCCATGGAATCATGCAAACGGCTCAGACACCTGTCCGCCAGCTTGAACGAGAACATAGCGGCACAGATAACGGTTGATACCAGGATGCCGAATTCACCAGCATGTCCACTTGCATAGACATAGTGGAAAAGCAGTAGCAGGAACAGAATCACCCGTGTATAAAGTTTGCGGGCTCTGATGTTTTGTTTCATGGAAGCGTGAAACTTTGCCATAAACCGGTATGGCTTTTTGTACAATATCAATGACAGTACAAGAGGGGTCACGCAAAAGATGAGTTGCAATATTTTCAGTAACATAAGTAATATGGTTTTTCGGGTACGTGTATAGGTGTTGCTCTGAGTTCCAAGTGGACAATATCATAAGTTGCCAAGCGGATAATGGTTTCGGCATCCACGGCCGTGAGGTTCATTGCAGCTTTTTTGATTCGCTGCTTGAATGACCGGTCCTGTTTGCGATAGATAGCCAAAGCTTTGTTCAGTTCATGTTCAGGGATGGCCCATGTGGTACCTTCGAGGTATGTTCCGTTTGTCTTGAACGCCCGCAGGACCAAAGTTCGGGAGACAAGGTAGTCCGTCCTGTCACTTCTTGAGATGATATGTTCTTTATAGAGGTTGTCGTCTGCGACCTCTATCCATGTTCGGTGGGCATTGATCCAATAGACCATCTGCCTGTATAATGTATTTCTCATGATGATGTTGTTTTTATAAAAAGTCAATAAGTATGTCCTCCTTGTTCTTCTGGTATTTCAGCTTTCCGCTTTTAGAATGGAGTTGCAAGTCAAGGCAGAGATCCCCGTACATTTGTTCAAGTGAATCATATATGGTTACAAGGACGGTATGGACCTTGCCATCGGAATCAGTCTTAGCGTTCACCTTGAACATTTGGCCGAAAGATGGATTGGAGTAAGCGCATGTACTATGGCCGAACGGTTCGTCTTGCATAGGAATGTGATGATAAAGCACAATCAGTTCCATATCATCCTCCAGCATATCCATCACTTCTTCCAGGTCATAAGGATCATGCAATGGAAAAGTCAGCAGGACATAGTCCCCGTAAAACTGCGGCTCCTCCATAGTGGTTACATCGAGCAGCTGTGGCAACTGAAGGGGGACAAACGTCATAAAGTCTTTCAGAAAGTGTCGTAGCATATTCATTTGATTTTATGTTTATAGCGTGTGAATGTAAATCTCCATAAGCATTCCGGGTAATTCATCCAGGCGGTTGTCTCCCGAGTTCAAGATTCGGCACAAAGTCTCAAATATGGCCGGAGTCTGTACGGCAAACCGTTCAAGCTGTTCCTGGTCTTTGGAAGAAAGCATCGACAGGTGGAAACTGTCCATAGAAACGTATGGGCGCATAAGCATCCAGATATATGCGTAGGCTTGTGCTTTTGTTTGGACCTTTTGATTATGAATGTCATTGATGCAGGTTCCGGTATTAAGTATCAGTCTGCGATTGGTTCGCATGGCCAGGTAAACGAGGGCATCCTGGTGAGGTATCTCTTTACGTTCGGCGGCAAACAAAATCTGCAAACAGCATTTTTCCGTATCACGCGTTATATCGGAAATGTCTTCATCACCAATGCTGCACAGATATGGCAAGAACGCCCGAAAAATAGCATCCTCTTTTCCGATGAACTCTGTCATGTCATCTGTCCCGTGTATGCCATTTCGGAGAGTGTTGGCCAGCAAAGTACGATAATCCGAAATGATTTGCTTCCTGTCTCCCTTATGGATTGGGCGTTTATCTAATGACTCAAAGAATGGACGGATCTTTTCCACGGTCCGGATTAATCCATTGTCTTTGTCATTAGATGAAAGTTTTCTTTTCAATAGGAATAACTCCTGATAGGAACGTGGCCTTGACAAAGCCAGACGCGAGAACTCCAGGCGTAGGGAATCATGTATGCCTTCGCATGTCTTACGAAGGTCTTGACCATGGATCCCAACCGTGTCCTGCCGGACATGGTTAAAAACGGAATCTCTTATGGCTTGCCATTGGCAAAGGTTTTCTGACAGCTCTTCAAATGAAATAGATTTCATCTTCCTTACTTCGAGCAGATAATTTCTGTATGTACCGGCAGGATCGCTTTCGGACTGTTCAGTCAATCCGCCATTACATGATGTGAACATGCATACCGTGATTGAAGCGGCAGCTATCATGTGTAAAAAACTTGATGCTTTAAGGTTCGTTTTTTGAATTTTCATACTATATGTTTTCGTACTATTTCACGCAAAACTATATATAATTTTCTATACTTAATACCATTGGAACTGTATTTTGTGTATTTTTCAATATCGTACTTAATAGTATGATTATCAATGAAAACAAGTGAAAGGAAAAAGGACGAAAAAATAAATAGTTCGATTTTTATAATGGTTTGATTTGGCCACTCAAATAAAACTTGTATATTTGCACTTGTTATCATTTGTATTGGATATTGACATGGCAAAAGTTGGTTATATATTTAAGGCAAATTCGTATGATGAATATGATGCGGACAAGGAATGGATGTGCCAGTACGGTTGTGTACAAGTGATAGAGGAATCAGTCCAGCACGAGACGCTCAGACCTCGCTGGAAACAGCTCATGACAAATCTTGAGAGAGGGGACGAACTGGTTGTCTCGAAATTCAGTAACGCCGTGCGCGGTTTGAGGGAGTTGGCCGCATTGATAGAGTTATGCCGGATCAAAGTGGTCCGCATTATTTCCATCCATGACAAGATTGACTCCCGTGGTGAATTGTTTCCGGACACGACGGCGGCGGAGGTGCTGACCATGTTCGGATCTCTTCCGGAAGAAGTGGCTGTATTACGCAAGTCATCTGACCGGGTGATACGCCTGCAACAGAGTATCAGTGTACCGGTGAAGACGAGCAAAATGTTGAGCAAGACCGAGCGGGATAAAATAGCTGTGGACATGTACAACAACGGGTATTCAGTCAATGAAATCATGGCGCATTGCAATGTCAAGAGCAAAAGTACTGTGTACCAAATTTTAGGCAAGTACAATGTGGCACTCAGCAGGAAACCTGGCCGCGTACCTGGAAATAGGAAATAGGAAGTCAAGGCAACCGATGCCATATTAGTGACGGATTTGCCTGTCAGTTTAAGTATATTTAGGGAAGCCTCTGACCCTTATTGGAAATTTGTAACGCTAAATATAAAAAAGGATATGGGAGAAATTATAGTCGTAGTATTGGTACTTTATGTCTTTTGCAAAATCGTGAAGGGCATATTTGGCGGATTCAGCAAAAGCTGCTTCCGTCATGATAAATAATCATTGCTGCCAACTGTTCACGCAAGGGAACAGTAAAAAAGGAAAACTAAAAGAGGAAAACTGCGTCATGAATAGCGTCCTCGTTATATCAATATAAGCCCCCCAAAGGTTTTGCTTGACTTTTAGGGGGCTTGGTGTCATTTATTCATTTCCTTTTTGTATTCCAAAATCTTGTCCATTGTCAGCCACTGCGGCTTTTCTCCTTCCTTGAAGCTGTCGTGCAACTTTATCATTAAATCGATTTGCCGTTCTTCATCACCTGCCCACAGGCGTTTGGGGTCTCTGCCTCCGTAATCCAAATAATACTCACAATCTGACTGCATCCTGGCTAACAGCATATATCTGAACCGTGCGTCTCGTTGCAATATATCATCAGCCGTTGTCCTTCCTGCTGTGCTTGGCTTGTTATTCGTGTTCATACTCAATTTACATTAACTTGTTATACAATCAGTCCGTTACGTCATAATAATAGCTTAACTCTTCGTCCTTCAGATTCTCAACCGCATACTGGTCTGCCTGTCTCCAGAGTGCATCATACAACGCCGCCACATTCGGTTTCGTTTTATAGTGCTGCCATATCTTGTGATTCAATACCAACACCAATTCCGTAAGGTACTTGCAGTTGCCTTTCCACTCTTCAAAGGCACGGTTGAAAGTGTCCTGAATAGCCGATAACCCGAAAATGTCGGCCGCTGAAAAATCTTCCCAAAAAGTAGTCTGTACGTTATACCCGTTCTCTGCCATAAATGCTCTGAATGTCATATCATTAAAATTTTTAGTTGTTTTTATTTCCCTCTGATACATCCTGTATCGGAAGGTTGATTATTTTTCTGCCCACAAGATTGGCGGTCTGTCAGGCAAGGAGGATGCGAAAAATACTCTTTCCGACATGTCGGAAAGGAAGATTTTTCAGCAGCAAGCATAAGCGTTCCTTGACAGGACAAACAACCGGCAATCAAACTTTGCAGAAGAAATAACCGGGCTTTCGAAATAGGCGTGTAGGGAATTTCAGGCATTGCAATAAAAGGGGAAAACGTGAAATACAAAAGGCTATATTACGGAAGGCTTCGAGCAAAACAAAAGCGGCCCGAAAGCCGCTTTGTCAGGAAAACAGGGATTACTTCTTGCCCTTTTTCGCTTCTTTTGCCGGTTTCGAAGGAACTTCTTCCTCCTTCTCGACAGCCGGATAGAATTTGACTGCAACCGTCACGATGCGGTTGTGCTGCACTCCATCTTTGTCAGTCCATTCTTCAGGCTTGAAGTAGCCTTCTACGGTCAGCAGCGTACCTTTGGTAAGCTGGTCAAACGACCCGGAATTTTCATTCTTGCGCCACGCTTCAATGTTCATGAAAGCGGATATGCGCTTGGTTTCTTCGCCGATCTTCTCCTGGCGGGCAACAGCCAGAGGGAAACGTGCAACACTTGTGTTAGTGAATTGATAAACCTCGGCGTCTTTTGCGACATAACCGGTTACTGCGAAATTGTTCTCGTACTTTTTCATTTCGATTGCTTTTTGAAGTTAATAAATCAGTTTTACGGTGCATAAAAAGTAGGTGCAGTAAAGGGATGCACCAAGGATAACGTATAAATACTCTTTATTTTGGGGTTCTCCCAAACCGGAGGCTTGATAAAGGAAGATTTGTACTGTTACGCCATTGGTCAAGACCATGGGTCGCGCCCGGCTGCATACTAACTTTGCAACGAAAAACGATATGGCGACTTCAATAGAAAGCAGTCACGAAAAAGAAGAGGAAAAACAATTGGCAACTGGTTAAAGGAATAATAAAGACGGACGGTGCTGTCAATGGGCACGAATTGGTTTCAACTCTCGGCTGGCATAGGAAGAAGAGCTTCTGGCGAGAAACAGCACCATGTCTCATGATTTGAAGCGGCAAGGATGATATGCCGTACTGGCAGTAAGCGTATAAGCTGCGGCGTGGGAAAGGCCGTAAGACGAAGAATTGGCAAAGGGGTGCTGGCGTATCGGTGTTGCAGCCTTTATCCGGCAAGAGAAATGAGGGAAAAGAAGGCAAAATGAAAAAAGGGCTGAAGCCCGATTGGGAGACAAAGCGGAACGGGCGCGTTATGCGAGTTTCAGCTTCTATTTTATAAAGGGATATGGCGCAGCCAAAAGAGAATATAAATGGATAATCCGGCAAAAATCATTGTCCGGCCAATGGCCATCTGCGTCTCAATGAAGTTTTGGATATAAAAGGTTATTGCGGTAAATGAAGTTACGGGCTGGAACTGAATATTCAACTCCAGTCCGTATAGTACAGAGGCTCCATGTCAGAATTGGATCATCATGATGCGGTGTGGAAAGATTTTGTTTTTGTCGCTCGGTTTTCGTTTGCATATCCAAAGATGGTGTGCCCCATAGCCGAACGTGAAATACTCGTCAAGCCGGGTCTCTTTCTTTAGACTCTCCATGCTTGTGCGAAGTTCGTTTTCGTCTTTTGAAAAAAGAAGCGTGTTAATAATTCTGAAATATAGATTTGTCACTTCGCTGCAGTAAGGGCAAAAAGGGTGTTCAATCGTTACGTTCATAATTGTCTTCGTTTAGTGCATTAGTCATGATAGATTCTTCTTCCTGGTTGAAAATCTCAATAGTCGAGTAACCATCGTTTTCTTCGGGAAACAAAAGCTCGGAAGTATCACGCAAAGCCTCACTTCTTCCATGAGAAAGACGGCTGTCAATGATATTCGAAACATCTTTGCAACGCCAGGACCGGACGATTGCCTCTGCTTCCTCATAACTGTTGGCTTCCACAGTGAAATAGTCTCTTTCCCAACTTTTGACTTTACAGTCTTGATAAAATTCAAATTTTCCCATAAGCCATGTATTCTAACGTACTACTTCAACTATATCCTCAATCCTGCCATACAGTATTGAGCGTAATGCGGTTTTGTCTATGGCATAATATTCTTGGATATGCCCGTATTGTTTGACGAAATACCGCTTGAGAACATCGGAAAAATCAAAATGATAACCGCTCAAGGCAATCCCCCGTTTGAAATAGGTGCTTTCGCTCACGTTGCGAGTAATCCAATTCTTGTCTTCTCTATTGAGTTTGCCGCCATTATTCAGATGTTCCCGCAACTTATACACTCGGCTGCCTTGTAATGTTGCCAGCTCCGGAACATCCCATTGAACGAATTTTGTTGCTATCTGTGCCATATTGCTTAATCATGAATAATAATTTCATCTCGGAATACTGAAATCTCTTTGCCGCTTTCAAGGCGGACAACTATGGTAGTGCCATAGTCGTCCACAATTACACCTTCCGTGTAGCCTTTATAAGCCGTGGATAAAGTACAGGATAAACCTATAATATCGCTTTCGTTATCAAATGTTCTGTTGCTCATCACTATTATATTTTTATTTCCCACTTGCCTTGAGAGAAGATTCTAAAACTCACATATTCATTTTCAAATTCATAAGTTAGAATTTTAATATACCTCAAATCCGCAACTAAGCTCTTCAGCGTCCTTCTTGCGTCTAAACGTCCTCTCATCACTGAATTAGCAGATAAATTGAGGCTGAAATACCCACTTCTGCCCACAATATCCCCTTGCCCCACTATGCGACTTGAGGCAATACGCAGTATCATACCCATAAGTTGTAGGCGTTATCCAAAATCAGTCTGAAA